>ENA-ORXT01005136-ORXT01005136.1-marine-metagenome-genome-assembly--contig:-NODE-5136-length-13013-cov-9.232839_pt1 | contig 13013 bp, 11 predicted proteins | sample MGYA00237868_ERZ511482 | MGnify/ENA metagenome assembly ERZ511482 | reverse complement strand
ACCTCGTGCGCACCGACGAAGGCGAGCAGGTCCACCGTCGGTGCGTCCTCGCGGGCGTGGAACACCGTCACGGTGACGCGTGCGTCGCGCACCGGGTGATCGATCAGGGAACTCAGCTGGTAGGCCAGCAGCCGCGAGTAGCGCCAGCAGTGCGACACGATCTCGATGGACAGCGCACCGCTCGTCGCGGCGCGGCGCTGCTCGGGCGGTGGCGACGGGTAGAACCAGCGTGCGGGCAGCGGGCTGCCGGCCAGCAGCCCGAGCGTGCGTCGGCCGAGCACCGGACTCACCGTGCAGCGCTTGCCGGGACGCTTGCGCATCCGGGCGGGGATGCGGCGTCGTGGCGATCGAAGATCACAAGATGGTCGAGCTGCAGGCGCACCCCGAAGCTCTCGCCCACGGCGTGGTTGTGGTGCGAGGGCGCCAGGCAAAGCAGGCGCGTGTTGCCCGGCATGCGCAGCGTGTAGAGGTGGTCCGCGCCGCGGAAATCGCGCGCCATCACCGTGGCGCGGTTCGGGCTGGCATCGTCGTGCAGGATGTCGTCGGGACGCACCAGCAGCTCGATCAGGGTGCCGGGCGGCAGCTCCTGCGACAGCTCGCCGTCGATGGTGCCCAGCTCGGTCTGGATGACGTTGGCGCTGAGCGCGTTGCCGCACAGGAACACGCCCTCGCCGATGAAGTCGGCCACGAACCGGTCCGCGGGGCGGTGGTAGAGCTCGTAGGCCTCGTCCCACTGGCGCAGCCGGCCCTGACCGACCACACCGATGCGATCGGCGATGGCGAACGCCTCGAACTGGTCGTGGGTCACGAGAATGGCGGTGATGCCGTCGCGCTTGAGGATCTCGCGCACCTCGTGGGCCAGCTGCACGCGCCGCTCGGTGTCCTGGCTGCTGAACGGCTCGTCGAGCAGCAGCACCGGCGGACGCGGGGCCATCGCACGGATCAGCGCGACCCGCTGCTGCTGCCCCCCGGACAGCTCGTGCGGGTAGTTGGCGGCGTGCGAGCGCATGCCGACCAGCTCCAGCAACTCGTCCACGCGCGCATCGACCTCGCGCCGCGTGAAGCGCCGGCCGCGCCCGCCCATGCCGAACGCGATGTTGCGACGCACGTCCATGTGCGGAAACAGCGCCAGGTCCTGGAACACCATGCCGACCTGGCGCTGCTCGGGCGCGATCTGGTGACGGGTATCGGCGACCGGCCGGCCGGCCAGGCTCACCCGTCCGGTGCAGGGGGCCTGGAAACCGGCGATGGTGCGCAGCAGCGTGGTCTTGCCGCAGCCGCTGGGCCCGAGCAGGCAGCCGATCTCGCCTTCGGCCAGCGCGAACGACACGCCGTCGACCACCCGCTTGCCTCCAAGGTCGACCGAGACGTCATCCAGTTCGAGCTGCGCGGTGGTCATGGACGCGATGATACCGCGGGTGCCAGGGCGTCGACGACGGTGCGCTCCTCGACGTGCAGCGCCGCATCGTACGGCTCGGCCGCCCCGCGCACCGCGTAGTCGCGCCACTGGGTGGTCAAGGGCTTGTAGTGCAGGAACATCGCCCGGTCGGGCGCGACGGCGTGGCGGTACCAGCCCGGGCGCAGCCGTGCGTTGTGGGTGTTGGCGGCGCGCAGCGCACGGTTGCGCACCAGGTACTTGTGCGCTCTGCCGCGCGGTACGCGCTCGCGGTACGGGAAATCGGTGACGCGCGGCAGCCGATCGACGGCCGCCTCGCGCAGATCCGGTACCCAGCAGCTGTCCAGCCGCAACGTGCCGGCCCGCCGGGGTGCCCGGTCGAGCAGTCCGTGCAGGTCGAGCGCCCCGGCGGGCCGCCCGACGGGAAACTCGTCGATGTCGAAATGACCGGTCCACTCCGCACGACCGAGGCACCGATGGGCATGGTTGTTCTGCGTCGCCTGCGCGAACTGGTTGTAGTAGCTCCGGATCGGTCCGTAGGGCCAGGGCCAGTCGATCCATACCAGCGGCAGCGGCAGCTCGACCTGCGCCAGCCGCTCCAGCACCGCGTCGCGATTAACGCTGCCGTTGTCGTACAGCAGCACGCGATCGACGCCGATCAGCGCCAGCCAGTGCAGCCAGTCGAGGATCCATTCCGGCGGGTTGTCCTTCTGCAGCGTGGTGAACTGCACCCGCACCGGTGCCAGCTCGCTGCGGTGCACCGTCATCGTGACCGCGTATCCGTCGGCGAAGCGCAGCGTCGTCTCGATCGGCCCCCGCGCCGGCAGACGACCGTGCACCGGTGTGAAGCGGTGCACCGTGACCCGATCGTGGCGGCGTTGCCGGTGACGCAGCCCGCAACCGTTGCCCAGCGTCGCCGTCAGCGGCAGCAGGGTGCGCGCCAGGTTGACCAGCGGCGGTCCGATCGCCTCGATCGCCTCGCCGTCCGGGGTGATGAACACGTCGTGGAACAGCGCGTGGGTGTCGAAGCCCGCGTAGTCGCGCGCCTCGAGCGGCGCGCGGCCGGGCAGGTGCTGGCGCGGGTCCTCGAACCGGCGTGCGGTGCCGGCCCCGTCGGGCAGCACGAGCGGCGTGCAGGCGTGCAGGGACATGGCACTCATCCACGAATGGTAACGTGCGCACGTGAACGCATCGCTGCCATCCGAACCGCTGCGCCGGGCGCTCGGACGGATCGAGGACCCGGCGCGGCGGGTGCAGGCCGAACGGGTGTTCCTCGCCAGCCGCTACCTGTGCGCGCTGGTGGTGCGTCGGCCGGCCCTGCTGGACGCCGCGTTGCGCGACGGCACGTTCGAGGCGGCGACGGCGGTCCGGGCCGATCGTCCGGGCGAGGCGTTCGCTGCCGCCATCCGGGCGCGGTGCCGCGCCGGCGAGTCGATGGAGGCCGCCCTCCGACACGTGCGCCAGGCGAGCTACCTGCGCATCCTGTGGCGCATGTTGAGCGACGCGGCCCCCCTGGACGAGACGCTCGGCGAGCTCAGCGCGCTGGCCGAGGCCTCGGTCCGGGCCGCCTGCGAGGCGGCCCGGGCGTCGCTCTCGCCACGCTTCGGCGTACCGCGCGACCGCCACGGCCGCGAGCTGCCGCTGGTGGTCATCGGCATGGGCAAGCTCGGCGGGCACGAGCTGAACGTCTCCTCGGACATCGACCTGATCTACCTGTACCCCGCCGGCGGGCGCACCGACGGGGCGCGCTCCCTCGATGCGGCCGACTGGTTCGCGCGCGAGGCGCGGGCGGTGACCGGGCTGCTGTCGCGGGTCACCGCCGACGGGTTCGTGTTCCGGGTCGACACGCGGTTGCGCCCGTTCGGCGCCAGCGGTCCGCCGGTATCGAGCTTCGAGGCGCTGGAGGCCTACTGGCGGGACCACGCGCGCGACTGGGAACGTCACGCGATGGTCAAGGCGCGGGCGCTGAGCGGAACCGATGCGGACATCGAGCGCTTCGAGGCGCTGCGCGTGCCGTTCGTGTTCCGGCCCTACCTCGACTTCAACGCGGTGCCCTCGCTCAGGAGCCTGCAGCGCCTGATCGGCGAGCGCGAACGGGTGCGTGGTGGCGACGACGTGAAGCTGGGGCGCGGCGGCATCCGCGAGGTGGAGTTCCTGGTGCAGGCGTTCCAGCTGGTGCGCGGCGGGCGCACGCCGGCGCTGCAGGGCCGCTCCCTGCTCGCGACCCTGGCAACGCTTGCGGAACTCGAACTGGTACCGGCCGACGATGCCCGCCGGCTGCGGGAGGCTTACGTCTACCTGCGCCGGATCGAGAACGGCCTGCAGGCGCTGGACGATGCCCAGGTGCACCGCCTGCCGGCACCGGACAGCGAGGACATGCTGCGGGTGGCGATCGGGCTCGGCGAGCCGGATGTCACGACCTGCCTGCAGCGCCTGGGCGAGCACCGGCGGGCGGTGATGCTGCGCTTCGATGCGCAGTTCGAGGGCGAGGGGGTCGGCGTGGCGGAGACGAGCGTGCCGGATGGCGCGATTGCGCCTGCCGACGGCACCCGTGTCGCGGCCGACACCGACGCGTGCGATGCGCTGCTCGGCTCGCTGTGCCACGAACCGTCGGTCGCCCGGTTGCGCAGCGTCTCGCGCGCACGCGTGGAGGCACTGGTGGTCGTCCTGCGCGAGCCGCTGCTGGGCTGCGAGGACCCGCCCGGGGCGGCGCACCGGGTCGGGGCCTTCGTGCTGGCCGCGGCCGGTCGCGGCGGTTACCTGCAGGTGCTGCTCGACCGGCCCGGTGCCCTGGCCAGGCTGGTGGACGTGTTCGCCCGCAGCGCGTGGGTGGCCCGGACGCTGACGCGTCAGCCGGTGCTGGTCGACGAGCTGCTGCGCCCCGGCATGGAGACGCTGCCGGACGGCGTCGGACGCTATCGCGAACGCGCCGCGCGCGTCTGCGCCCGGCTCGACGAGCACGACCTGGAGGCGCAGATGAACGCGCTTCGCCACTGGCGCCAGAAGCAGGAACTGCGCATCGCGCTGGCCTGGCTGGACGGATCGCTGACTCTGATGCAGTCCAGCGATCGGCTCAGCTGGCTGGCCGAGGCGCTGGTGGCCGAGGTGCTGGCCTGCGTCGAGCGCCCGCTGGTGGCCCGGCACGGGCGCCCGCGCTGCGGTGCGGACGACGGGGCCGATCGCACGGTGGCCTTCGCGGTGATCGCCTACGGCAAGCTGGGCGGGCTGGAGCTGGGCCACGGCTCGGACCTGGACCTGGTGTTCCTGCACGACAGCGCGGGATCGCGGCAGCGCAGCGACGGTGCGGAGCCGCTCGAGAACGGGGTCTGGTTCGCCCGGCTGGTGCGCCGGTTCGGGCATTTCATGAGCGTGCGCACCGAGGCCGGCCTGCTGTACGAGATCGACCTGCGGCTGCGCCCCAACGGCGGGGCCGGCCTGCTGGTCACCAGCGTGGACGCGTTCGAGGGCTACCAGCGCGACGCCGCCTGGACCTGGGAGCATCAGGCGCTGCTGCGCGCGCGGGCCGTCCACGGCGATGCGGGCCTGATGGCGCGATTCGAGTCCATCCGGCGCGAGATCCTGTGCCGCGAGCGTGCGCAGGACGCGCTGGCGCGCTCGGTGGCCGACATGCGTTCGCGCATGCTCGCGGTGCACGGCAGCGGCAGCGGCGAGCGGATGGACCTGAAGCGCGATCCGGGCGGCATCACCGACCTGGAGTTCGTGGTCCAGTACCTGGCGCTGGCGCACGCGTGCCGGCACCCCTCGATCGTGCGCTACAGCGACAACGTGCGCGTGCTCGGCTGCGCCCGGGACGCCGGGGTCATGGACGAGGCCACCGCCGCCGAGGCCATCGAACTGTGGCTGGGCCTGCGCGAACGACGCTACGCCGCGGCGTTGTCCTTGCAGGGCGACGTGCTCGACGCGGATCCCGCACTCGTCGATCTGGCTCGGCGTACCATCGCGCTGCGCACCCGCTTTCTCGGCCCGCTCGCGCCGCACGCGAGCCCCGGCTGAGGTCTGTCCGAGCCCCGTGCGAACCCCGTGCGAACTCCGTGCGGGCAACTACCCGAGCCATCACGAGCGCCCATGAGCCTGCCCAACGCACAGTCCCGCATCGAGGTCAGCCCGGACCAGCTGCCGATGCACTGCCCGACACCGGATACCCCGTTGTGGAACAGCCACCCGCGGGTGTTCATCCCGCTGGGCGATTCGCCGGACGGGACCGCCACCTGCGAGTACTGCGGCACCGAGTTCGTGCTGATCGTGGCCCCCGGCGGCGCCTCCACCGACGCGGAGCGTCCACCGATGAAGGACGGCGTGCCCCCGGGCACGGGTTGAGAGGGCCCGACCGCGGTACCGCACCGCTCCGTCCGGGCGAGGGTGGCGCCGGTACGCACCACGTTCACCGACCCGGCACGGCGGCACCGGCGTTCGACCCGGTGCTGTTCGACCGCGCGGCGCTGGAGCGTGACGGGCGGGTGCTCGGGGAAGCGGGTGCCGGGCGCGGCAACACCGTGTTCATCGACTGGCACGGTACGCAGCTGGTGTTGCGCGAGTACCTTCGCGGCGGCGCGGCGCGGCACCTGAGCCGGCGCCACTACGTCTCGTTCGGGTTGCAGCGCAGCCGGCCGATGCGCGAGTTCCGCCTGCTGTGCGAGCTGGAGGCGCGCGGGCTGCCCGTGTCGCCGGCCTACGCGGCGCAGCGCACGCGCTGCGGACCGCTGGAACGCGGCATGCTGATCACCTGTCGGGTGCCCGGCGAGACGCTGGCGACGCGACTGGTCGGGAGCGGCGGCGTCGGCGACGGTGCGCTGCTGGCGGCGGTGGGGGTCTGCGTCGCGCGGTTCCACCGGCAGGGGGTGCGGCACGCGGACCTGAACGCGCACAACATCATCGTGCAGGATCTCGACAGCGGTCCGCGGGTGACGCTGATCGATTTCGACCGCGGGCGGATCGATGCGCGGCTGGCGGATGTGCCCGAGCCGTCGCGCTGCGCCCAGGCCAACCTGCACCGGCTGGCGCGCTCGTTCGACCGGTTGCTGGAGGCGGCGGCCGCCCGCCGGGCGGCGGAGCAGGTCGGGGCGGCCTGGCGGGATGCCTACGCGCGACCGGCGAGCGAACAGGAGCCCGAGCCGGTTGGTGAAGGGACTACCGGCGCCGGCGCAGCTCCACCGACCGAGCGCTAGACTGACCCGTCAACACCGCGACGCGTGGGTTTCACGCGTTCACCGACAGCCGTCGCCCGGGTGCGGCGCGGACACCGCGCATGAAGAAGATCCTTGTCCTCGCGCTCGCCGGCATCGGGGCGCTGTGGCTCTGCTGGACCGGCTACGCGCTGGTGTCGCCCGAAGCGGAGGACGAACTGCCGACCGCGCTGGTGGGCGCCGGTGCGGCGCCCGACCTGGTCGAGCTGATCGGGCGCCAGCTCGGCGCGCCGATCACCCGCGGCAACCGGGTCGAGCTGCTGGTCAACGGCGTGGAGATCTTTCCGCCGATGCTGCAGGCGATCCGCGAGGCGCGCGAGTCGGTGCGCCTGCTCACCTACGTGTACTGGCAGGGCGACATCGCCGACGAGTTCGCCTCCGCGTTGCGCGAGGCCGCCGGGCGCGGGGTCGAGGTGCGGCTGCTGCTCGATGCGTGGGGCGCGAAGAAGATGGAATCCACGCTGGTGGAGCGGCTGGAGGAGGCCGGGGTGGAGATCGCCTGGTTTCACCCGCTCGACTGGCACAACGTGCGCCGCATCAATCAGCGCACGCACCGCAAGGTGCTCGTGGTCGACGGCGAGATCGGCTTCACCGGCGGTGTGGGGATCGCCGCCGAATGGACCGGCGACGCGGCCGGTCCGGATCAGTGGCGTGACGATCACTACCGCATCACCGGCCCGGCGGTACGCTACCTGGACGGGGCGTTCGCCGAGAACTGGCTGAACGCCACCGGCGAGCTGCTGGTGGAAGGCGTCGGCGACGAGGACGCGCGCAGTCCGTCGGACACCGGCATCGATACCGAGCGCCTGCTGGTGGTGCCCACCTCGCCGCGCGGGGACATGTCGCCGATCGCGCTGATCTACTGGACCGCCTTCAGCATCGCCGAACGGCGGGTCGACATCGCCACGCCGTACTTCGTGCCCGATGATGCGCTGCTCGAGGCCCTGACGGCGACCGCCCGGCGCGGCGTGCAGGTGCGGCTGCTGCTGCCCGGGGAGCGCAACGACAAGCGCCTGCTGCACTGGGCGAGCACTACCTACTACACCGAGCTGCTGGAGGCCGGCGTGGAGCTGTACCTGTTCGAGCCGACGATGACGCACTCCAAGGCGGTGGTGGTCGACGATCGCTGGAGCATCTTCGGCTCGCCGAACTTCGACAACCGCTCGTTCGAGCTCAACGACGAGATCGTGCTGGTGGCCGATGCGCCGTCGCTGAGCGAGCAGCTGCACGCCGCGTTCGAGCACGACCTGCAGCGCAGCGATCGGCTCACCAGCGACGAGCGCGGCCTGCGCGAGCGCACGCTCGCGGCGCTGTACCACGCGGTGCTGCTGTTTCGCGAGCAGTTGTAGCCGCGGCACACGGTTGCGCCGCGAGCGGGGAGGCGGACGACGCGATATTGCCGTCGTGCCCCCGCTGCGGGGCGAAGGCGGCATCCTGCCGCGCTCCTCCGGCACTGGCTATTCCTCCCGCATGGACAAGCTTCTGTTCGACGGTTTCGAGCCGCTGCTGCGCATCGCCATCTCGGTGCCTGTCATGTATTTCGCGGTGATCGCGTTCGTGCGCCTGAGCGGCAAGCGCACCACCTCGCAGATGAACGGCTTCGACTGGATCGTCACCGTGGCGATGGGCTCGCTGGTGGCCTCGGGCATCGTCTCGCGCTCGGTACCGCTCGCCGACACGCTGCTCGCCATCGCGTTGCTGCTCGCGCTGCAGTACGCGGTCACGCGCACGGTGCGCGACAGCGCGGCGGTGTCCCGCCTGATCAAGGCCGAGCCCCGGTTGCTGGTGCGCGACGGCCGGTTCCTGCCCGTAGCCCTCGCCGCCGAGCGCATGACCGAAGGCGAGGTGCTGTCGACGGTGCGCGGGCAGGGCATCGCCTCGCTGGACGAGGTCGCCGCCGTGGTGCTGGAGACGGACGCGAGCATCAGCGTCATCCCGCGTTCGACCGGGCAGGGGACGGATGGCGAGATCGCCGTGCTGGAGGATGTGCCGGACGCGCGCGCTCAATCGAGCAGGGCGTCCACGTAACGCGGCAGGATCCGCGCATCGCGCAGCGCGACCGTGCGGGCGCGTTCGCCGCAGGCCGGCCGCCGGTCGTGCGCGTGCTCGCGAAGCCTGTCGAGCAGCCACCGTGCGGCCTGCCCGGGCGTGCGCACGACCTGCAGCGCATCGGCCGTCAGCAGCTCCCGCACCGTGTCGTCGAAATTGTGCGTGTGCGGCCCGCTGGCCAGCGGCAGCGCATGGCGTGCCGCCTCCAGCAGGTTGTGCCCGCCGCGCGGCACCAGCGAGCCGCCGATGAAGGCGCACGCGGCGTGACGGTACCAGCGGTCCAGCTCGCCGAACGTGTCGCCCAGCAGCAGCCGTTCCCCGGGATCGACCCTATCGCCCCGGGCGTGCCGCGCGACACGGTCCAAGGGGGACGCGGCGCGGGCGTCGTCGAGCAGCGCGCGCTCGATCGCATCGGCGCGGGGCGGGTGGCGTGGCACGATCACCAGCAGCTCGTCACCGGGCAGGGCACGCCAGGCGGCAGCCAGGGCACGTTCCTCGCCTTCGTGCGTGGAGGCCGCCAGCGCATAGGGACGACCCGCCGCGCTGGCGAACGGTAGCGAATCGCTCTGCCCGGGCGCTTCGTCGCCAGCCTCTCGCGTCCAGGCGCGCTTGAGATCGCCCGGCACGCGAACCGAGGAGCGTGTCGCCCCGAGCTGGCGGAACCGCTCCGCATCCGTCTCGCTGCGCGCCAGCACCCGTACGCCCACCAGTGCCTGCGCGTACACCGGCTGCAACCAGCGCGCCGCCCCGCCGGCGGTGCGTGCCGACAGGCGCGCGCTGACGATCGTCAGTGCGATGGAGCGGTTCGCGGCCGCCGCGAACAGCCAGGGCCACAGTTCGGTCTCCACGATCCAGCCCGTCGTCGGGCGCTCCTCGTCCAGGAAGCGCGCCACCGCACCAGGCACATCGATCGGCAGGAACCGGTGGCGCACACCGCCCGGTCCGCGGCGCAGCAGCACCGCCGCACCGCTCGGCGTGGCGGTGGTGACCAGCAGGCGCTGGTCACGGGCGGCGAGCGCCCGCAGCAGCGGCAGGGCGGTTACCACCTCGCCGACCGAGGCGGCGTGCAGCCAGCGCAGCGGCGCGCCGTCGTGCCGCGCGCCACCGTCACGGTCGTGGCCGAACCGCTGGGCAATGAACGCGAGCGCAGGCCTTGTACCACCGGGTACGCCATCGCCCCCGCGCCCTCGGGCGATACCGAGCGCGACGCCGGCGACCCACGCCCACAGGGCGGGGCGCGCGAACAGCACCAGCAGCCGGTAGCGCAAGGGCGGTCTGACGGGTCCGGCCAGCCTGGTCGGCATCAGCGATACGGGCCCGGCACCGTGCCCGGTGGTGGCTTGAAGCGCTTGTGCCCCCACAGGTACTGCTCGGGCAGCGAGCGCACCTGCGCCTCCAGCAGGTCGTTGACCGCCTGCGTCGCCCGCACCGTGTCGGTGGTGTCGAACGTGACCGGTGGGTGGAAGTGCACCGTCAGATGCCGGCCATCACGGCTGCGTTCCGGCACCATCGGAATCACGGTGGCGCCGGTCATGGCGAGAATGCGGGCGGTGCCGCTGGAACTCAGGACCGGCTGGTCGAAGAAGCGCGTGGCGACGCCGCCGTTGCGCACCGAGACCGCCTGGTCGGGCGAGAACCAGACCATCTCGCCCCGGCGCAGCCGTCGCACCATCGAGCGCACGTTGCGGTTCGGGATCGGCTCGTCGAGGTAGGGGCGTCGGTGCCACAGTTGCAGGGCGGCGATCAGCGGATCCTTCGGCGGGTCGTAGACGCCGGTCGCCCGCCAGCGTCGGCCGATCACGCTGCCGGCACGGTCGATGACCGAGAAGTGTGCCTGCAGCAGGATGACGCCTCGTCCGGCCGCCAGCGCCGCGTCGACGTGCCCGGTGCCCAGCAGCGTGGCGCGTGCATCGATGCCCTCGTGCGGGCGGCACCACAGCCAGGCGAGCTCCATGGCGCTCATGCCGGCATGGCGGGCCGATGCGTGCGCGATGCGCTCGCGCCCGGCCGCATCGAGCGTCGGCAGTGCCAGCGCGATGTTGATGCGCGTCGCCCGCGCACGCTCGGCCAGCAGGCGCAGCACCATCGGGCCCAGCCGCCGTCCGGCCGCCAGCACGGTGTCGAACGGCAGGCGGGTCAGCAACCAGAGCAGGCCGAGACCCGCCCAGGTCGGCCAGTGGCGCGGTGCGGCGTAGCGCCGCCAGGGAAAGCGCGGCGCGCCTGCGGCCGCGCCTTCGCTCACTGTCCGCCGATCCCCTCTTCGGGCTCTTCCTCGGGCTGCAGGAACCGGTTCACGGTGACGAGGTCGGTCTCGTCCAGCGTGCCGGCCGCCGACTTCAGGCGGAACGAGTTGAGCAGGTAGTCGTAGCGGGCATTGGCGTAGTCGGAGCGCGCCCGGAACACGTCGCGCAGGGCGCGCAGCACGTCCACCGAGGTGCGCGTGCCGGCCCGGAAGCCCGCCTCGACCGCCTCGGCCGACTGACGGGTCGAGTCCAGCGCCTGGCGCAACGCGTTGACGCGGGAGATGGAGGCGATCACGCCGCGGTAGCCGTCGCGTGCCTGCTGCACCGCGCTGCGCTCCTGCGCGATGAAGTCCTGCTCCAGGGCACGGTAGTCGGCGCGCGCCTCGGCGATCTGCGCCTTGATCCGGCCGCCGGTGAACAGCGGTACCGAGGTCTGCAGGCCGATCGTGGCGGCACGGGTCGACTCGGGACGCAGGTCCTGGTCGGTGGTGCTGAGCGCTCCGGACAGCACCACGTCCAGGGTGGGCAGGCGCTGGGCGCGCTGCGCCTGGATACGCGTCTGCGCGATGTCGCTGGAGAGTCCGGCGATCACCAGCGGCAGGTTCTGCTCCTTGGCGAGCGTCACCCAGGCGTCGATGTCGGCCGGATCGGGGGGGATCAGCGGCAGGTCCTCGGCGAGCGAGTCCAGGGTGTCGACCTCGATGCCGGAGATGACCCGCAGCGCCTCCACGGTGGTGGTGTACTGGTCGGAGGCCGCGATCTCCTGCGCGACGGCCAGGTCGTACTGCGCCTGGGCGGTGCGCACGTCGGTGATCGGGATCAGCCCGACATCGAACCGGCGCTCGGCCTGGTCGCGCTGGCGCTCGATCGATTCCAGCTCCGACTGGCTGAACTCCACGTTGGCCTCGGCGCGCAGCACGTCGAAGTAGGCCGTGGCCACGCGCAGCACCAGATCCTGGGCGCTCGCGGCGAAGACCGCCTCGGCCTGGCGCACGCCGATGCGGGCCTGATCGACCAGGGCACCGTTCTGCCGGTTGAACAGCGTCTGCGACAGCTGCAGGCCGATCTGCGAGTCCACGTAGTCGTCCGAGCTGTCCGGGCCGTCGGCGTCGCCGTTCGGGTTGTCGGCGTCGAACCGGGTCAGCCCGATCTCGCCGCTCAGGGCGGCCTGCGGGCGGAACGCCGAGCGGGCCTGCGGCAGGACCTGGCGGGCGGACTCGAGCTCGAACGCCGCGCCCTGCAACGTGGCGTCGTACTCGCGAGCCTGTTGATAGACCTCGACCAGGCCGACGGCGCCGGCAGGGGCCGCGAACAGCGGCAGCAGGGCAATGGCGGTGGCGAGGCGGTGGAACGGGCGGCGGAGCGGGTGGCGTGACACGTCGAAGCGGTCCCTATCGGTGATCGGAAGACGGGTGATCGTCAAGGCGGACGATCAGAAGACGAAGGGCTTGGGCGCGGCCGCGAAATGCACCAGCGGGGCGATGCAGGTCTCGAACAGGCTCTCCGAGAACCACTCGTCCGGGCCGGCTCGCGTGAGCAGGCGCGCCTCCATGGTCGGCTGCGAGGGCGAGCCGACCACCAGCACCATGCGCCCGCCGACCGCCAGCCGATCGCGGTAGAACGCCGGCACCTCGGCCACCGAACCGGACAGCAGGATGGCATCGTAGGCCGACTCCGCCTGCCATGCCTCGGCGGCGTCCTGGACGTGCAGCGTGACGTTGGCCACACCGAGATCGCTCAACCGGTCACCGGCCGAGGCGGAGAGCTCGGCGATGATCTCGAGAGTTTCCACATGGCCGGCCAACCGTGCCAGGCACGCGCTCAGCCAGCCCGAGCCGGTACCGATCTCGAGCACCCGGTCGGTCTCGATCAGGGCCAGTGCCTGCAGGAAGCGGCCGTCCACGTTCGGCTTCAGGGCGTGCTGACCGTGCCCGATCGGCAGCTCGTAGTCGCTGAAGGCGACCCCGTGGTGCTCGGGTGCCAGGAAGCGTTCGCGCGGCACGGCGGCCAGCACGTCGAGCACGCGCTGGTCGAGCACGTCCCAGGGGCGTACCTGCTGTTCGACCATGTTGCTGCGAGCGTCGCGAGGGTTCATGCAGAGGTCCGTGAATGATCGTGGAC
>ENA-ORXT01005134-ORXT01005134.1-marine-metagenome-genome-assembly--contig:-NODE-5134-length-13014-cov-9.781170_pt1 | contig 13014 bp, 10 predicted proteins | sample MGYA00237868_ERZ511482 | MGnify/ENA metagenome assembly ERZ511482 | reverse complement strand
TTCTCCTTTCTTTACTATTCGTATTTGCTTTTTCATTTTTTTTTTTATGAAGCAGAACGGTTCGCATAGCCGCAAGTGGGGCGTGTAGCCCCACTTGGCGTGCTATGCTGTGTTACCTATCGTCTCCTTTTGGTGCGTCCTACTTGGTGAGTAAGATTCGCTAATTTTTGACTACCTTCTTAAATCTTGCACCTTTATTTGTCTCTAATTTCAAGTAGTAAATTCCTTTTGGTATATCACTGATATTTAAGGTATTGCTAAAGGTTAAAGATTCTTTAACAATTCGTCCTTGATTATCATAAACTTGGATTTTATCGACTTGAATTTGTTGTGGAATGTCAATGTATATATAAGTATCCACAGGATTTGGATATGTATCAAAATTCCAGTCTTCTACTTTTGAGGGAGTTGTACTGACTGTACCACCTCGTAGGACAACATTATCGACCCAGAATATTGTCCCAACTTGAGCAAATTCGTATGCTGGCTCATATTCCCATCTTCCCAAGTCTCCTAAAGTCTTACTAGTAATAAAAAGAATATGGATGAAAGACGGTGTATCATCCTTTAAATACTCAATAGGTAATGTTAGCTCTGTATATTCAGTAGTCTCTTCATGTATATAGTCCGAAGTTATCGCTATGGTATCAACAGTATGTGTGTCAATATCGTAATTGAATAGTAACAAGTAAACCGCTGCACTGTCTGTACCCTCTTGATGAAATTTATAATGGAATGACAATTCTTCTGGTCTTTCTGAATACTCTACTGACCACCCAAGTGGTTGGGTTGCTAAAGGATTTTCAGTATCAGTTGTCCTTGCTCTACCTGTCCTCAATCTGAGCCCTGACGAACTAGAACATACTTGCGATTCCATTTTTATAGCCCAGCTCCCATGAAAACTATCGTCAGTTTTTTCTGTGACTTCATTATAGGGTCCACAGGGAGTATTAAATATGCCCCAAAACCAACTACGACACAGAGGGAAGGAGAATGGGTCATACCCCCAATCTTCAAAACTGCCATTTAGAGAGTCCTGCCCCATCAATGGAAAAGACACTGCACTTAAAAATATGAATATAATATATTTCATAACAGATGTTTTTTAATCTATAATAAGCCCTTTTTGGTCAACTATCTGACCATCAACGACCAAGAGTATTCCATATACTCCTGTTTGGTATTGCGAGACGTTCAAGTTATAAGTAGTTTGAATAATATCTAAAGGAAAGATGTCAGTAGAGGTACTAAAAGGCATACTCACCATGAGATAGGCAGAGTTAACTTGTTGTGCATCATACTCAATAATTGAGATATTGGACGCAGGGTTAGGTGTAATGCTAATGATTTCAGCAGGCTTTACACGAACTTCTATCTCGTCATAATCCTTGAAACCGTCGGATGTAGCAATGACTTCAAGTTTGTATTTTCTGGTAGAATCTGTGGGAACGGAAATATCTCTACCCGTTTGGATAAGCGTACCATCGGGTCCATACCAGTTGTATATGGCATCTTCGTATATGCTAGAGGCATTTAGTTCTATGTTGGAATTGGGTGAAATCTGTATGTCGCCTCCTGCATTGGCACTGAAGGTTGGTCTTGTGGGAAGTTTGATGTGATAAGTCTCACCACCTACTACCTCGCCTGTTGAACTAATAGATTGTTTGACATGATATTTGAATTCTTTTTTTGAAGATAATCGCTTAGTGAGGAAGCTAAAACTTACATTCATCAATCCTTGTTCGTGCGGGTCAAATTTCAGGTTTTTGAGTTTTGCATTTTTTCCTTTTATGATGACTTGTCGGCGGTGCTGTTTTGATATTTGGATATTTTCTTTTTGTTTGCCGCCCGCAAGCCATTTGTTCCATGTAGTCTCGTCAAAAGAAACAGTAATCTCTGCTTCGTCAAACACAGAATTGCCCGAGTAGGATTTTGGCGGACCAAATGCGATGTCGAAAGTATTAACTTCATCAGTCGCATTACCAATATGTACGGTTGCTCCGACGAGTTGGTCATCTTCCCAATTGCCGCCAACAACCCCGCCTTGCTGCATTTCGAGAACACTTATATTTTTCCAAGCAATATTATTGTTTTCACGTACATTCGGACCGAGATTCCAAGGGATACTGACAGTTTCATTTGTCATTGGGTCACTTGGGGTAACTATTCTTGAAAGCAAACAGAAATGGTGTTGCGCTCCTTCATTGATATGAGCATAATCAGCAGGGTTAGGAATGTTTTGCCAATGAAAGAATGCAATTTTCTCCTCACCGGGCATTATTGGGGTGTCCAATACCACAGTACCAATTAAATCTCCCATCAACGGGTTGATAATAGTGCCGTTCCAGTAATCTGGCCATGTAAGTGCTGTTGATGCTTTAGCCCAGTACAAACGGACTTCTTCGTTACCCGACGTCGAGGAACACCCTTTGTTTCTGACTTTTACATAAACAAAGTTTTCCATACCATATTGTGGGTTTTCATGCTCTTGATTCGTTGTTCCATCCGGTATGAATACTCTAACCCAAATATCATCACTTTCCCATAGATTTTCTGCGACTTCGTCAGGCTCTATACCCAAATCTTCCGGCACGTCCTTTGTAAAAATATCCAATCCATCAATGTACATATCTTGTGCATTTTTGACGGATGTATGTGCGTTTAATCTACCATATCCTAATTCTCGTGAAAACCCCTGCATTTCAATATCCCATTCCACATCGTTATCATTAGTAGGCCAGTTGTAATTATATCCTCCTACTTTATCGGTACTAACCCTCAATATTTCTCTAATTTGTTTGGGGGTCAAGCATGGGTTGACAGAAAGCATCAAGGCAATAACTCCGGCTACTTGCGGTGCTGTAGCCGACGTACCTCCAAATCTACCTGTGTAGGCAGAATTTTCCATGGGTAATGTCTCTCCCATCATAGGTAGAGGAGTCATAGTTTGGTCTTGGAATGGGTAAGGATTATAGCCTCCATCATTAACATCAGTAGTCCAGACATTCTCGGCTTCACCGCTAATATTGTCATTTTGTGCTGTGTGTGATGGGGCTACAATATCAATAAAGGCAGTACTACTTCCATTCGGACTATAGTTAGCTTGTAAATCATCTCTATCAGACGCACCGACGCAAATAACATTTGAGAAAAATCTATTCATTCTGGCAGGGTAAGCTATTGTACCACTACCTTCAGGATGGTCAGCTGAATTTCCTGCTGCAAAAACTACTGTGACGCCATTATCCATGGCATATTGTAAAGCATCATTAATGCAGGTTGTAATCATAGGAGTTACTCCAAGCGTTATTCCCCAGCTACAATTTATAACTTGAGATCCTTCTGTAACAGCAAATTCTATGGCTTCAGCATATGAACAATAATCTGCCGATTCGGTAAAATTAACTCTCACAGGCATTATTGTACAACTAGGAGCGACTCCTACAACTCCCTCATTATTATTCATTTCTGCTGCTATAATTCCCGCAACAGCAGTTCCATGCCTATCCCCACTTTCTGGAGAAGGATCGTCATCTGTACTATTAGGCCAATTAAAAAAGTCACTATTATCACGAATAAGTAATCTTGAATTTGGAATATCTGGATGATTACTTGGTACGCCGTCATCTATTACAGCTACGATGATATTATTGCCCGTTGTAATACTCCATGCTTCAGGTGCATCAATATCTGCATCATCAGTTCCTTGTTTACCTTCGTTTAATATTTGTTCTGTGTTATGTAAGTAAAATTGCTGGTCAGAATATGTGTCATTAGATATTTGATTCAGTCTAACTTCTACAAGAAAACTTGGGTGACAATATTCAACGCTTCCTGTTTCATATACCATTTGTGAGAGTGGTATAGGGTTATTTGTTTTGTATGTAGAGAAAAGAAGGCTTGTACGCTCCGGGATTAACCCAAATTGGTTTATGAGATTATTTTTTTCGCTTTCAGTGATTTCATCTTTCCATCTTAATACGATGGCATTTCGCATATGTATCGGCTCTGTTTCACCTTCTGTAGTGTACAGTTGATTGACGTTGTAAATGCCTTGTCCTGCGTTTTGTATTTGGAGTAAGTCACCTTCTACTTCGTAGATTTTTTTGGACACTTTGGTGTGTGTAAGGTTGTTGTTTTCAAGGATTGTTTTGTCTTCATTGTCTGTAAATTCGACTAGAAATTTGTTGGCTATCGGCTCAAGATAGACCTTTTCGTCTCTGTTGTAAATGAACACATTATTTTGCGATTGAGCTGATAAATAGATTGAAAGAAGAACGACCGTTAAAAGTAATTTTTTCATAGTTGTACGATTTTAAGTTGTGAAAAAATGGTTTTTTTTGATGGTGGGTAACGGTCCGCATAGCCGCAAGTGGGGCGTGTAGCCCCACTTGGCGTGCTATGCTGTGTTATCATTAGTTTACCTTTTTGCACCTATGGGGTAAGATACAGATAAGTCTATCCTATTGTTTCCATTACTGGGTAAGTCATTTATAATTCTTATGTACATCAAATGAAAATTCAATTTTTTAACTAAAAACGTCACTTTCGTATTTACTCCATATAGAAATGAATTTCTTGTGTAAATAGTATCCAAGCCTTGGTGAATTTCTTCGTGGACTACTCGGTATTCAATAAATTTTCTGATTAGAGAAGGTCCCATCCCTATTTTAAACCAATCTGCTTTTTTGAACATAATATCGAAGTCGAGGTTTAAATCGCTGTGCTTGTATTGTGAATATTCATACCCAGGGCAAGTGCATAAATCTGTCCATTTTATATTTTTTCTATTTGTGTATGATATTCTTGTATCAATATACCATTTTTTGTGCACTGGTAACTGAGCCGACATGCCAAATAGAGCATCTATTCTTTTAGATTCATTTACTGTATTTGCACCATTTAAAGTGAAGGGTAGATAGCTTACTCCCACTTCAGGGCTCACTGTAATTTGAGCTATGCTCATCAATGGAAATAAACACCCAATAATAAAGCTCAATAAACTTATACTTTTCATCCTTAAAAGATATTTATGGCAGGATTTACATATTGTAAATCCTGCCATTTAGGTTAGTGAATAAATACCTTTTTGGATTCTATGAGTTGACCACTCTTATCCCAATAGGTGAGAATTATAATTTGGGGTTGCCCTTCATAATTATTATTATTTAGTTGATTTGCAGTAAGGTTTAGCCTATTACCAAACATATCAAATACAATTAATTTTGCGGGGTTAATATCTGATTGATCGCTTATAAGTTCAGGTTGTATTTGAGCATTAATAGCGTTTGTGCTATTGGTTTGTATTAACCCTTGTATATCGTAGTATTCGCCACAAGTCGGGTCGTCACCGTCACAATCTATGATTGATATTTGGCGATTGACAGAAACTTCGCCATCAGGGTGAAAATAGTTTATAGTGATTTCTTGAGGGTAAAAAGGCATTTGTGGAATATGGTATATCTGAAGACAACTTCCACCATACTGTGTGTTGCCTTGCATTCCACCAGTAGATTGAAATGAGGTACTATTTCTACCGATTATGCGCCACCTTCCGCCTTGTGTGTTTAATCCTGTATTAGCCGACCGACATAATGTAATCGTATTACTTTCTTCACATACTGATACTATGTTTGGATTCAGTTCTATACAGGAAGTATTAGGCTCTGCCATCCAATGCCCGGTAGGTACACATATCTGCTCCCATGCTCTGAGGATGGTTAAGAACTCGTCTGAGCATGTGCCATAGGTACTTTCAGCTAAGTCTATGGTAGCTTCCATCAAGTCAGGATAATCAGGGTTTGTTCCCAGAGTAGGTAGTGCTTCATACACTAAAGCTATTACCTCGTCAATGTTCATCGAAGGGATATTACTGACAGCATCACCATTTACGCATAAGAAAAACCAATGTCCTAATGGTTCGCTTCTATCATGTTCACTAGTTGACCCAAATGCATTAGTAAAACAGTTGAAATTGAGAGGAGTTTGTAAGTCTCTGATGATTAAAGGCATATCATCCCCCATTTGCCAGTCTAATACATCAAGAATAGACTCAACATAGGTGCCAAACATGTCTGCAATTCCTTCATGAAGCGAGGCACCTTCTATTAGGTCACTTTCAAAAAATTGTCGTATGACCGTGTGACCTAGTTCGTGTGCGATGACATCGTATTCTACGGTGGAGTTTCCATCAATCTGACCGAATGCATAACTTGAGCCCTCTAAAGTGCCATTATCAAAACTAATTGCCCCCCTTGCTGTCGGATGAAAACCTACATGAATATCTTCAAATACAATCCCGAGTTCTACTTCAAATATATTAGCGACCTGATCTGCCATCCAAAACGCTTGAAATACATCAGTTGAAGCGTCTGCTGCTAACCAGTCTCTTGTTGTCGGAGATTCAGGAATTTGATTATCATTAAATTCATTCCCAAGTTGGTTAGTAAAGTTTACAGCAACAGGAAGCCCTCCAAAGGGTGGGTTAAAAGTAGCAACACCACTCATATCATGAGCGGTCAACCTATCGTTTTGAAGAACGGTATTTGTACCATCTATTTGATCATTCATGAATTGGATGCCAAAATCAGCGGTAGGAGCATTTTTATTATTATGCCGTGAGGTTTTATACAGAAGCCGACTTGTATTGGCATCTACCCAACCAATCATCTGACCTTCCTGCCTTGTAGAATACTGTACTTCGTAAACTAATTTGTAGTTACAGTTTCCTCGGATATTATTGACGACTTTAAGCTTTGTCTCATCAATGTGAGCGGCTTCTCTCGAAGTTGAAAGTGAACGCTCCATCTGAATCCGATTGGCAGAAGGGGCTATTGATTCAATATCAATATCTTCATAAATATTGACAGAAAGCATACTTATCTGGTCGCAAGGGTCACTTGGTGGACAGCCTGCACATGGAGCTATAATTCGTGCTTGTGGGTCTCCGGATGTCATGAGTATTGAAAATCCACCATCTTCTACGGGAATTCCACGATACAGTTGTTGATAACGAAAGAAAACGCCATCAAATAATCGACTTCTGTGCATCCCAACATACTCATAGGAAAAATGAGGATTATCGGATAATGAATTAGTGAAGTTTTCCCAACCACCAATCTCATCAAGTGAAAAGGGGTGGAGTTCTACAACACCTGTTCTGTCCTCATCAACTAAGAACTGATGTAAGGCGTTTTCTTGGTTAATGTTTTTGAAAGAAATGTTTCGTTTTGAACAATCATCTTTTCTGTTGTTGCCTCTTTCTTGTGCAGAGATAGCAGTGAAAGTTAGAAGCGAAATAATGAGAATTAAAATTCTTGTTGTCATTTTGATACTAATTTTATGTTATGCTCTACTTTGGTTTTGGGAGTGTATTCTCCCGTCATCATCAAAAGTCAAAACATCAAATCACTTCACTCACTTTCATATTTTGCCAAAAGAGTATCAAAGTACCTTTGGAAAGCTGTCCACTTGAAGTGATGTGGCATTGAGTTTTTATAATTGATGATAACGGTTTTGTATATGCGCAGTCGCCGCGCATAGCGGCGATTGGCGTATATACTGTGTTGGTGACAGTATTCATTCTATTTCTAATTTTTGCATAATACTTTTTTCATTGCAATTTAAAATCATATACACTCCTCCTGCCATAATAAATGCAAAAAACATTGTGGTCGGTATTACTGAACTCCAATTTACACCCATACCTTCATTTACTACTGATATGTCTTCTACAACAGTCTTTAGTTCTCCAGAGCCAAAGCTAAAATTTACTAAAGCATGAATAAAAGCTGGAATAATTATATTTTCGGTTCGAACCATTAGTCCACTAAAAAAAACTCCAATAGATAAAGCAAAGAAAACTTGTGAGGTGATACCTATTAAGTTGTCTGGCTGACTAAATAAGTTAATGAAGTGAACAATTCCGAACAAAGAACTTGATAATATTGCTCCAATAAGAATTGGTCGTCGAGAGTTTTTAAGTGCCTTTATACATAATGGAAAAATTGTTCCTCTAAAAATGAATTCTTCTACAACCCCAACTGCTAATACAGACAATCCAAATAAAAGAAGTGTATGAATTTCAGAATTATAATAAGTATTCCAGTTACTGAATAATCCCATTAAAATAAACATTAGAGGGATAAATATGGCTTGGATATTTGTATACTTACGTAGAGAATCCAAGCCAGTAAATTTTTCAAACTTTAACTTTTTTACTAAAAGAAAAGCTAAATATATTAATATTACTCGTACCACTAAACCTGAACTGTATTTAGCAGTAAGGTAATCAATTTGAAAAGATGATAATAGTTCTCTTAGTGGTTTTTCAATCCATAAGAAGGATAAAAATCCAATAAAAATTATTGTCGCTATTTTGAGTTCTTTTTTCATTTTATTGTCACCAACGTCTTTGCATCCACGACGTGACCAGCTTTTGCTGGGCATGGACGTTGGATGCTTTGTTATGTCTTCGTGTTTTTTTCAATTAACTTATCCACTATTAAATTTAATTTCAATTCTGGATAGCTTTCATTATATTTCTTTAATTCTCTAAGAAAGCTTTTACTATTTGATTTGAAATATACTTCCTCTGCAACTTCACTTACAAATGCTATTGTTGGTTGATTTGCCTTTCTCAAATATTCGCATGACATTCTAATATTTCGACAAAGAACCTCTACCAATTTTCCCCAAATAGCATAGATTGCTGGGTCATTCATATGAATTGATTCTTTTTTCTTATCAAGTTCATTTATATCATTTGCTAACTTTTCTATTTCTTTATTTAGAAATTCATCATAGAATTTGAAAAATAAATCCAATTCGGCTTCATTCCTTTTCAATGCTAACATTTCAATAATTTGATACCAATGAAAGTTGCCTCCATATTTGTTTGGCACTTCCCTTTTTAATTTGTCATATAAAAAAATTGTGAATTCATTGAAGAAATCAAGTATACCTGAAAATATAAAATTATTAGATTCACAAATTTGATAGGCATCTAAAAATTTAATAAAATCAAGAACTTTTTCACCTCTCAAATATATCGAAGGTCTTTCTCTAAAATGTTCATGTTCTATTAACTCGAAAATGTTTGCTGCTTTTTTCATTTTTTTTTCATGAGACATAACGGTCTCGTATATGCGGCGTGACCAGCTTTTGCTGGGCATGACCGTCATATACATTGTTACCTTTCGTTTTCTTTTTTTCGAAATTCGCTTATTTCAAAATCTTCAACAGACTCAAACCAATCATTTGGAATTTCTTCATTCGTTGACATAATTGTGATTCCGCCCACTATTGCACAAATTGTATCTCTATCTCCTAAAACAGAAACAGCTTTCCAAATTGCCTCTTCAAAATTTGTCAGATTATATGCTGAACACCATATTGAAAATGGAACAGTATCTTGAACCATTATTTTAGTACCGTTTCCTAAAATCGTTTTTACTGTTTCAATATTAAAATGGTACGGAACTGCTAACGATTTTTTAATTTTTGATTTTGTATCTGTGTCAGGCAATTCATTCGAAACTCTTTCGATAAATTCAATTGGTAAAATTTCTATGTTTTCAATTTTTGATTTTGTTGCTATCGCCGTAGCTACCGCTACTGCAATTGCTCCCGTGATTCCTTCAATATTTGAATGAGTAACTTCTGCTGATTTAATTGCAAGTTCTTTTACCCTTTCCAAATCATCAAAGTAAAATGCCCCAATTGGACTTACACGCATAGAAGCCCCGTTTCCCATTGAACCCATTCCTTCAAAAACTCCGTTGGCAATTTCTTTCCAATCTCCTCCTTCTCCAACTTCTCTTAAAATCCGTCTGGCTGTTGCACCGTAACCTCTATTTACATCTTTGTCATGATTTACAGAAAATGATTTAGCTAATTGATTTTGGTCTATATTTTGGATTTCTTCCAACTGTTCATAAACCGCAATCGCCATTACGGTATCATCTGTAAATTCCCAACTCGTTTGCGGAATTGTTCTTTGATGAATATGATTTAGCATTTCATTCGTTTCCCCAAAGAAACTTTCACCAAAAGCATCACCGATTGAAATTCCTTTCAATGATTTTTTAGCTAATTCTATTCTTTGGCTGATGTTCATTTTTTCTTTTTTTAATGAAAGGTAACGTTCCCGCATCGACGACGTGTGCGCGCATAGCGCACATGGGCGTTGATGCATTGTTCCGCACAGTTATTAAATTTTAAAATTCCAATCGTCCTTTTTGCGCTGAAGGAAAAGTTATTTAAAAGAAGGAAAAGCTAAATATAAAAACTGAATTTCAGATTCAAAAAAGTTATTTTCCTCTTTGTCAACGATGAATTAAATATAAGATAAAAATTTGATTTGTCTTTACGGAGAGTAATTATTTCTCTGAGAGAGAGCGTCAAATTTTACACTTTGGACTTCCTCACGACAATAGACACGTAGATAATAAAATTAAGCAGCCTTTTTAGCTGCTAAAATAATAGCCATTTCTCTAGGAGAGCTTCCTCCCAGAGCAGAATGAATTCTTTGTGTATTGTACCATCCATCTATGTAATCAAATATAGCTGAATATACTTGTGCTGCATTTTCAAATTTATGCCGATACAATGATTCTACTTTTATGGTTTTAAAAAAAGATTCAGCTACTGCATTATCCCAACAATTTCCTTTTCGAGACATACTCTGTATACATTTTTCTTCCTCTAATAATTTTCTAAAATCTTTACTTGCGTACTGACTTCCTCGATCGGAATGAAAAATTAAACCAGCAGATATTGGTCTGTTTTTTACTGCCTTTTTGAACGCTGCAATAGTGGTATCTTGATCGGTCATATTATTACTTAAATTCCAACCTACTACCATTCGATCAGCTAGATCGATTACAGTTGTTAAGTAAACAAAGGAATGTTTTAAACGAATATAAGTGATGTCACTTACCCAAACCTTTCCTAATTCCGAAACAGTAAACTCTCTATTTAATATATTCGGAGAGACTTTTAAACCATGAGAAGAATCGGTCGTATTTTTAAATTTCTTCTTTAAAACTGGAGTAATATTTAGGTCTTTCATTCGTCTAGCTACTGTACTTTCAGACATTTCTATATTCAATTTCTTTAAACCTAAACACACTCGGGGACTCCCATAGGTTGCTCTGCTTGATTCAAAAACAATCTTAATTTTCTCATTCAGTAAGGCTTCTTTTTTATCGTTTTTATCTTTGTTCTTTAACCAAACATAATAGCCGCCTCTACTAACATCAAATACTTGACACATCTTTTTAACTGGAAATTCGTTAGCATAATCCATTATAAATTGGAAAATTTCCTGTCGCTTTTTGAAAAGATGCCCACCGCTTTTTTTAATATATCTCGTTCTAATTCCGTCTCCCTTAATTGCTTTTTTAGCTCATGAATTGTTCGTTCAGATTCTGTCATTTCTTTATTCCCTTTTCCTGGAAATGCAGTTTCTTTATTCTTTAAATATTTGCTCCTCCAATTGTAAATTGCTCCAACACTAATTCCAAATCGTTCCGCTAACGACTGGATAGATTGATCGTCATTTAAACTCAGTTTGACAACCTCTAATTTTTCTGCTTTAGTGTAACTCTTTCTTGGTTTTGACATTTGATAAGTTTTTAAGTGTAATGATAATTGTTTTTAACTTATCTTAGTGTCTACTCTGATGAGGAAGTCCAGGAAGCCTATTCGAGAAAGATTCAAAAATGAATTAAAAAAGGAAAATATCATTTTAGAATCTGTATTTGATATTTTATCATCAAATAAAAAATGGAATGTCAAAAGCCAACAAATTCAGAAGCTATTAGAACGTTTCAAAACCCTTGAACAGTTGCAAGATTATTTGGATTCTGAAAGTGCATTTATTAGTGCTTTAGATGACTTGATTTCTATTGAAGTCAAAGCGTATTTTGAGAAACAACAAATATTTAAAGACTGGTTAGCAACGGTAAGTTCTTTAGACGAAAATAGTAACATCAATCAAAAACTGATAGACAGTATAAGAGTGATTGGTGCAACTACGAATCATATCGCATCTGGAAAATATAAAAAATACAATTTTGAATTTGATTATGTAATAATGGACGAAAGTGGTAAAGCAACAACAGCAGAATCACTAATTCCAATTGTTTTAGCTGAAAAATTAGTTCTTGTTGGCGACCATAGACAATTAAGACCTATGCTAACGGCAAATCGGGAAGTCGAAAAATGGCTGAGGGAAAAATTTAAAACAGCGACTGATGAATTTGACAGTTGGGATGATTATTTCAATAGAGAAAGTTTGTTTGAGCAAGTAATAAAGCATATTGATGATGATTTTAAAAGTCAGCTAGAAGAATGTAGAAGAAGTTCGAAAGATCAAGTGTTATTAACTTCAAAATGCTTTTATGAACCTTTTGGTGATGAAGCAATAAGACCAGTAGAAAGACCACAAGAAAAAGAACATAACCTTGATCTAAAGATTGATAGTTCAATTGTATTTCTAGACATTGGAAATTTTTATAAAAGCAAAATTGATGGAAGTGGTTCATCAAGAAATGAATTAAGTGCTGAACTAATAACAGAAATTTTAAAAAAATTAGACCAGTTTGATAGAGTAAAGAATTATACAATCGGAGTTATAACGGGATATTCTGCTCAAGTGAGAGAAATAAGAAAAGTTGTAGGAAAAAAAGTGGATTATCGTAAACTTGAAAATGTAAAACGTGACAATGTAGCTATTTCGGTAGTTGATAAGTTTCAAGGTTTAGAAAAAGATATCATCATTTTTGATTTAGTAAGAAGTCAACAACCGACATTAGGATTTTTAGCAAATGCAAACCGAATAAATGTTGCATTATCAAGACAAAAAAGACTACTAATTATTATTGGTAATTTAGACAGCATTTTAAATGCTAAAGCACCAAATTCATTAGGCTTTATAAATCAAAAGCCAGCATTACAGAAGTATTTAAGCGAATTGAAAAAAGACTGGATTGTTAAAAACGTAGAACAAAT
>ENA-ORXT01005133-ORXT01005133.1-marine-metagenome-genome-assembly--contig:-NODE-5133-length-13015-cov-7.402149_pt1 | contig 13015 bp, 8 predicted proteins | sample MGYA00237868_ERZ511482 | MGnify/ENA metagenome assembly ERZ511482 | reverse complement strand
AAGGATCTGCGTTGGTGTGGGGCCGAATTGGTTTACGGGTGGGGCCAGAGCGAAAGGGTGCGAATTCGAAACGCGAGTACAGTATTAATATAACGACCTCGCTGAACCCCTTCGTCGGAGCCGAACCCACACCGATTGCCGACGTCTTCGCGTCTTCCGCTTTGACGGTGCGCGCACGCTGCGGCTCTCCGCCCCCGCGCCGTTGCTTGCGTGTCCTAGCACGGCTTCTCCCCCCTCTTTTTGCCATTTTCTGATCCCCCTCACCGCACCCCTTCTCACTTCCGCAGCGCTCCTCCCCTGTCGATGACGACCCCACCGGCAGCTGTGGGCCAGCAGCCTCTCCTGGCTGTCATTACCCCCCTCACTTATGTCCTTCTCCGCGCTTCCGACCGTAACGGCATTGCCCAGCAGCTCCTTGCTATGGCGCCTGGCACCGTGCTGGCGTGTTGCTCGTTCGTGTCGTCTGAGCCGGCCATGTGCTGGCTCACGGATCCGGGCGCCATCAAGGTCGTCTCGAATTGTGCCGGTCAGGGGGATGACCACCCAGCCTCCTTTCCCGCCGTCTCTGCGGGCTGGTTGGCAGTGATCAACCGTGGTTCACGGTCCTGCTTCGACGTCGACCGGTCCGGTGTCGGAGGCGTCGTGCAGCTTCTACAGACGTCACCGGCGGCTCTCTGTGTGGCGGCACTTTTCTCCGCACCCGCGGAAGCGTACCACTGGCTTGCTGGGCACGCTTCGGACGCTGTTCTGGAGCTGCTGGCCTCCACGGCCGCGTCCTGCACCCCCGACGCGGGGCGCCATCCGCCGGTGTCTTCAACGGACGCCCTCGGCATCGAGTCGGCGCCGCTCGTGGCGGCCACGCAGCTGGGTCGCTCCGGCTCGCGTGCCAGCGCCGTCGACAAGGGGGCCTGGCGGGCAGATGGGTCCGCGGCTAGCGTTGGAGTGGACTCGCAGCTCACGACCACGTCGTGGGGGGGCACCCACGACGAAGGCTCCTGGACCGGCGGCTCGGCGCCCGCTCCGCCCGTTGCGATGCCGGCCGCTTGTGGCGGCGCAGTGCGGTCGGGTCCGTGCTCCTCACGGCGGCAAGTGGGCTTGGACTCTTCCACGTCGGTGCAAGCGACGCGTCGTCCTGCGCCTCGTGGGGGTGCCGCAAGCCTCAAACGGCTGCGGTGGGAAGGTGGTCAGGCGTCCACTGGTGAGCGGGGCAGTTGCGATGGCGATGCGTGTGCGCCACCGCGTCGGTCGAGCCCCGCGAGTGTCAAGCGAGCACGCCTCTGTGAAGAGGACGGGCCATTGGCGGGTCTCAACCCCGTCGGCGTCATCCCCGACGGCTCTGAGCCGACTTTTACGTTTGGCACCGTGCGCAAGATGATGGGTGAGTCCCTGGCGGCCTGGGAGAAGGCGGACGTTGATGAGGCGCTGCGGCGTGACGCGGACCTACGTGTTCAACCTGGAGCAGCAGGAAAGAACGGGGGTTGTGCCAAGACTTTTGATCTCGTCCTTGTCGCTACCCGCACAGCTGGTGGCAGCTGCACGGTCGGTGTGCAAGGTCGCTCGCCGTTGGCCGAGGCCAACGCTTCTGGGGCCCCTGGCGCCGGCGGCGCTCGGCAGGGCGATGGTGTGCAACCCGTGCACGGCCCGATAAGCCGAATGGCTTCCGACCGTTCATGGACGGCGGTCTATGCGCGGCTCTACGAGCGGTCGCAGAGTACGTTCGTCAGCGGAGGGCCGGGGGTTGGCAAGACGTGCTTCTTGCGGGGGTTTGTGCCTTTTTTGCGGCACCGGTTGTCGGCGCCCAACGCCATCGTGGTCGTGGCGCCCACTGGAAGTGCGGCCAAGACGGCAAAGGGGGTCACCTACCACTCCTTCTTTGGGTTTGTGAAGGAGTACAAGATGCAGCTCTCTGACCCCGCTCAAGAAGCTGCGCGTATGTTGGCGCTCGAGCGGTGGAAGCCCATTGCGCGCCGTCTCGCCAAGGTCGAGGTCCTCCTGGTGGACGAAATATTTATGGTGCCGGCGGACAACCTGGACGTGATGTATGAGCTCCTGCGCCAGTCGCGCATGCGGCACGCGCGTCCCTTCGCCATCTACGCGTTCGGAGACTTCTTGCAGCTGAGCCCTCCTTCCGGCAAGATGGCCTTCACCGCGAAGTGCTGGCAGCCGGTGTTTGGTGAAGCCTTCTTGGAGCTGACGCACGTGTACCGCCAAGACCAGCCGGACTTTGTGGCTGCCCTCAACGACGCGCGCTTTGGCCGGTGCACAACGGTGGTGGAGAAGCTGATGGACGAATGCGCGGTGTCGGAAGAGCAGTACAAGGCGCTTGAGTGTACGGTCCTGCACCTGATGCCACGCCACGAGGATGTGCGCGCGCACAACTTGACGTGTCTTGCCCGGCTGTGTCCCGGCAAGCAGCCGGACGACTTCATTGCCATCGACAGCGTCAAGGTGGACCCCATCAGGGAGAGCCGTCTGCAAGAGCCAAACGTCGACACCGTTTCCTCGTTCACCCGCGACGCTGCTTTGCTGGACTGCATCGCGCCCCGGTTGGTGCAGCATTTCCGCCAAGCCCGGGTGATGCTCATCACCAACCAATTTCTTGGGCTGGGCCTTTTTCATGGGAGCATTGGTTGCCTGGTTGACTACAATAACCAGGACGGCGCACCGGTCTTGCAGTTTGAGAACCAAGACGTGGTACCGGGTATGCGCTCGGCGCAGGGCGTGCGTGATGCTGGCGCGGATTGGATTGAGGTATGTTGCCCGCCCATTGACTTTGAAGCTCGCATTTTTTCTCGTCCTGGGTGTGTTGCTGTGCGCTTGCAGGTTCCTCTTGTGTTGGGGTGGGCCATCACCGTGCACCGGTCGCAGAGTTTGACTCTGTCGGAGGCGGTGCTTGACGTTGGTGAGGCGTTTGGGGCGGGCATGGTGCTGGCCGCTATGAGCCGTGTGTCTGATAAGAGGTGCATGCATGTTCGATCTTTTTCTGGTAGTCGTTTGCTGGCCGATCGCACGGCACTGCACATTTACCGGGAGGGTACTCGTTTATAGATTGTTGCCACCAATGTGCTCGTACTCTTTTGAACACACTGCGACGGGAGCGATGATGACATGGATAGGACAAATGTTGGTGTTTACTTATCACGCATCGGCGTCCGCCTCATCTTCCTCCTCCTCGTCCATCATGGCGACCTCCGCGTCCGAGTCAGAGTCAAAGGGAGCACCAAGAGCGGATGAAGGATTAGCAACAGGTGCAGAAGGCAATGGTGCGGCGGATGGGAACCTCACGGCCACGAGGGCATCTGCAATCTTCGTCGCCGTTCGCAAAGAGGCGGCGACGCGCTGCATACCCCCACTCCTTGGCAAACGAGATAAAGAAAGAGGCGGCGTGCCAGAGCCAGAGGGCTGAGCACCAGGATCAGAAAGACTACCAACAGTGGAAGCAATGGGAGGGGAAAGAGCGAGTGATGGCACAGGCCCAACAGGAGTGGACAAAGACAAACACTTGGGAGACACAGGCAGTGTTTGTTCTCCGTCTGGTAGTGAGCGCACCGCGCCGGGGGAGGAGAGGGAGGAAACAGGTTGCGCACCAACAACACCAGTTACATTCGAATGTTGAACGAGTGCAACGGGTGGAGCATCGTGGATGATAGAGAACGGTGCCGCGGTCACTTGGCTGATGCTCAAACCGCCCCCATCAGCAGGCCCACCAGTCGCCAACTGCACCGCCGCCTTCTTGCGAGTTCCGCCCTTGGCCTCACGAGGAGTCGGGCGCTTCCTTGGCCTTGTCGCTGAGGCGGTTGCTGGCGACGAACCGGGGACGAGGGTTTCACCTGCGGTCGGTGGCTGCTCCAGGCGGGCTGGCGCACGGTCTCGCCGCCGGGCAAGTATGCGTTGAGCCCGATTGGCGCCAGCCGTGTCCGCCTTGTCTACAGCCAGGAGGTGGTCCACCTCGGCTTGGCGTTCCTCCACGACGGCAGCGAGTGGAGTGGCGGTCGTCGGCAGCTCGGCTGTGTCACCGTCCGTGGCCGTATCAGCCTCAGCTCCAATTGTGGCCCCGAGAGCCTGGCGTTGCCTGAGACCAGCCGACTCAAAGTCATGACAAGCAGCGTCAGCAATCGACGACTTGCGGTTGACGGGCGCCCGGCCCGACGCGGCTAACTGCTGCATGATGGTGCAAAACGCCGAGTCCCACGTGGCGACCAGCAGGATAGAAGCGATCGTCACGGCCAGCGGCACTTTCGTGACGGGCGCAATGCGCTGCACCTCGACGAAGGCGTCCAACGGCCCCTTCTTGAAGTGGCGGTCGGACGCGACCTCCAGGCGTCGGATGGTGGGGTTCGTGGCGGTCATGTCGACCTTGACCTTCCAGCGGGACGTGAGCATGGTGCGCCCGGGATGGGTCTGCCGCGACACCGACCCCTCGGGCGGCAGCGCGGCCACGTTGCTGACGGGGGAGCTCCACGTCGGCCAGCAGTCGGCCAGCAGTTTGCGAACCGCCGGCCACTCGGTGGCCACGTCCGCGGCCGAGATCAAACCAGCGGCCGCCTTGGCCGTCTGGCCGCTGTGAAGACGCCCCCAGCACAAGAGCCCATCGACTAGTAGTTGACGGACGACGCCCTTGGCGTCACTTCGACTGAGGCATGACTCTAGTACGGCGCTCGTACACGTCACCGCTTGCGGCGATGGGATGACAACTGGTTGCTCCTTGAGGCGGACCGGGCCAGCCACGGGCCCAGTGACCATGAGCGCCTCAGCCGTCCCACCCGGATGGGCGGGTGGAACATGAGTTGGACGCCGCTCGACGACCGTGCCGCCGATCGCAGGCACATCGTCGCCACCGCCGTCAGTGGGGGCGGCCCCGGCTGCGGCGCCGGCAGGCGGATCTCGTCGAATGTGCAAGCCGCCGATGGGCACCGTCACGCCGCCGCCATGACCGCTGTCCTTGTCGTCAGGATAGAGCTCGTCACCGGCACCCGCACCTCGGGCGCTCCCAACTCCATGCACACCATCGACTGCAGCCACAGCCCGGTCATTGCGAACGACCCGTCCCCCGTCGGGAACCTCTTCCGCACTGGTACTGGCCGGGACTTGAGAGCGCGTCTTGTTCAGACGAAACTGCTCCAGTCGCAGCTCGCTGACCGCCGAGAGCGCCTCGAGCTCCTTGTGCCGGTATGCAAACGTCAGGCCGGTGTTGACGATGCGACTGGCGTGCTCGTCTTGGTCCGCAAAGAAGCCGAGACGATCGTGTACACGGATCCACCGATGATGGGGGGGGTCCATTGGATTCTCCCCTGCGCACATGCGGCTGACGGCGGCATGCAACACGGCACCGGTCGGCGCCAGGTACTCGTCAAGCTTGGCGCCCACCTCAAAGAAGCGTTCGAGCAGTCGAGCGAGGTAGGTCGTCCTCTGGTGGTCCGCGAGGCCCAACTCCCGGAAGAACTGCTTGTATTCCTCGTTGGTCTCATCGGGCACGGCTGCAACCCCGTCCATCACCTGTTCAATACGAACATGCAAACATGCAAACATGCACAAGTACAAACAGGAGGAGAAGAACATCAAAGAGCAAGGAGGAAACACAGGTGGTGAGCAGTCGACGCCACGATTATAAAACTCGACGCAGCGACGAGCCCCACCCGTTCCTACGGCCGCACAAAAGCAGAGCTCCCAGTGGCAAAACATGGCGCAAAACAGAGAATCGAAAAGACGAGAAGCGTACAGCTCGCAGCGGCTCACAGCAGTACAGCGCTGGCGATTAAAACCTGGGGAGGCAGCGCGTGATGCCAGGAGGCACGCACAACGTCCTGCACCCACATGCGCCCCAGTCGGTGGCACGCCCGCGCACGCTGCCGTCCTCGGGAGGTACGTGCACATGCGCACACAGCTTTGCGGTACACCCCCACGTGCTTCCGCGGACGGTGGCAGACTCGCTTGCGCTCGCCCGGCGGCGTCACTCCCACACACCCAGCCCGGAAGGCAGCACGTCCCTGCACGCTCTCCAGCTCGCGTCACGTCCGCCCGCGCGTGCCGCTGGCCGGTGTGTCCCCACATACAACTCAACAGGCGGTACGTGCCCCACAACGGGGCGCGCTGTGCCATGGTGGTGGTCACGACGATGACGGAGGTGGGGGGGGGGTCGCGCGCGCAGCGGTCTGGCTCGTGTCAGTCGGCCGTGGTGGCGCTTCCAAGCGGTGGATCGGTCCACCTCGAAGACGGTCTTTCCCACCGAGATAGTGGTCCCGTCGACGTAAAGGGGTCCGCCACCAAGATCCGGAGATCGACGCCCCTGGATATTTTGAGGACAGAATCCACGTGATATGGTGATTGAAGGCCCAGAAATCGATGCAATCACCAGCCCGATTCAAGCAATCGCGCGGCGCATCCGGCCACCCCCCCCCCCCCCCACAGTTTCACACGGCATATTCCCACGAATGTCATGTGAAAACGCTAACGAGCATTTCTTACCTCGCTCAGCTCGACTGCGCGCCCCAACGCGCGCACAGAGATCGATTGAGCGAATCCGACGCCTCCCGCACGAATCAGGTGCGGCCGGTCGACGCCGGCCGCCGGGCACGAGGAAGAAGACAGGCGCCGCCCCCTCCCCCCACAGCTGGCCTCCCGACCACCCCCGCAGTAACGGCGGGGGCGGCGGCGCCGCGCGTGTGCACCCACCGGTGATGGCAGTGGCGGCTGCGGCGGGGCTTCGGATCCGACGCTTCAGCGATGCCTGGTCTGACGGCGGTCGGCCCATGTGCCCTCTGAGGGCAACCACTCGGCGCCGCCGGCTGCGCCAACGCCGAAGGCGGGCGGCGAGCGGCCGCTTCAACGGGGTGCGTGCCAGCCGGCGGGGCGGGCGTGCCGGCAGCGGGGCAGGCGGTGCGGTACTGCCCGCAAGGTGCTCCCCGCGTTGTTCGGCGAAACAGGGAACCAAATCGCACATGGCCGACGCCGCGGCGGCGGCAGCAGCAGTCGCCACGCGTGCCGACGCTACGCTGCGCCGCCGCCGCGCCGCGCTACGGCACCGCGCGTGCCGCGGCGGCTGCCGCGGTGCGGCCCCCGCGTGGCTGCGCCCGCGTGGGACCAGCGGCGGCGCGCGGTGGCCGTCGGCGCACCCGCGGAGGCGCGCAGCCGCCAGCGCCCGCCGGCATGGACAGGTAGGAGAGCAGGGGTCGGGGGGGTCACCACCGACCGTAGCATCGGGCGCGGTCGCCCTTCCCACCCGCGTGCCGGTGCGGGCGGGCGACCGGGGCCACTCGACACGCGGTGGGTGGGGCGCGTGCCGCCGCTCGGGGCGGGGCGACCCGGCCGCCCCAGCAGGCGCCGAGGGGGGAGCACGCGCCGAGCCGCCGCGCCGTCTCGACGGCCGCGCCGAGTCGGACGCCTACGCGTGCGCGGGCGGGCGGCGGTGCAGATGCCCATCGCGCCGGCCAGTGGGCAAAAACACAACGCTGCCGCGCGTCTGCCGCTGAGCCGCACCGTCGTTCAGGTTGTGCGGCGCCACCCGGCACGTGGGCGGCGGCGGTGCGCCAGTAGTGGCAGTGGGGATGGCTTCTTTTTGGCCCTCCTCGTCGTGAGGTCAGTCCACACCGAGCAGCCACTGGCGGGAGGTGACGTGAACAGTAGGAGTGCAACACTGAAAAAGGCGAATGGTCCTCCCGATCAGCCCACCCGAGGCAAGGTGGTGACGGAGCAACAAGACAGTCCGCAGCGCAAAACGGCGGGTCGTGGCGCCCCTCGGCGGGTGGGTAGCGCCGGAAGGGAAGCGCCGTGACCACGACCTGCCTGCCCCTCGGCGCCCTTGTTGCGTGCACCCTGTGGATCGTCCCACCCCCGCAACCGGGGCGCGACCCCTTTGGAAGCCGCGCGACGTCGCTCGCGTACGCGCCGGCGGCAGGAGCATCCGCCTCAAACGTCAAGTTCAGAAATTTCGACTCACTTGTCTCAAAGTCTGCTTGCCTTTCATCAAATATGTCCGATCAAATCCTCTGTCACGAAGGTTCCAGAACCACCCAGACGTGCACAGGAGGGCGGCCCCTTCTGGAAAGCGCTCGAGCGCACACACCAAGGCCTGCAACAGCAGGGACTGTCGTCGCCGTCAGCAATTGGTGGTCGTGCGTCTGTTTCTGCGGCTGGGGGAGGCTGGGGTGTCCTGGAGGGGGGGGTTGGGCGTGTCGCTTTGGCTCCCCCTGCACCGATTTCCATCCCGCTGGGGTGGCCACACAGCGCCTTGGCCGCGCGGGGGGCGCAACCGTCGCCGACGGCGCACTGCCTCCGCGAACAGCGCGCGCCGCCGGTGCAATCCACCCACCTGCAACGGGCAAACGCTTATTGCGGCAGTTGTCTCTGGCCTGGTGGGACGGGGACGAGTCACATCGACGCAGCCCACTCGTGCACCCACACAGTCGACTTCGCGCTTCTCCCCACGTCCACATCTGTCGACCGCCCCCCACTTTGCTTCCACCCTTGCCTCGGCTAGGTTCCATCTCGACACGGCTGGTGCTACGGCTGGTCTCCCATCATGGCGTGCGCCGGGATTGACTTTGGCAGTAAGACCAGCGTCGTTGCCATCGCGCGGCGGGGCGGTATTGACGTCGTCTGCAATGAGGTCTCCAACCGTGGCACACCGTACGTTGGTGCAGACTACGTGCTGATTGTTGTTCTGGCTTGGATTGCGAGCGGCTGCGTTGCCGCTTGGGTCCTGGCTGCAAGCCGTTGTCTGGTTGGATGCTGGTGGATGCAGAGTTAGTACGGACGACTGACATTCTGTGTGGATCACGTTTCTGCTGTTGCCACTTGCCCCCTGGTGTTGGTGGTTGTCTGCTATGTTCTGGACCACTGATTCTGTCCGCCCTGGTTGATGGTGCCGCGTTTGATCACAGGTCCATGGTGTCGTTTGCGGGCGCCGAGCGTCATGCCGGCGAGGCGGCCGCCAACTTCGCATCCCAAAATTTCAAGAATACCATTGCAGGCTTGCCGCTCCTCCTCGGACTGGACGCGGCCGCGCCGATGGTGGTCGCCGAAGCTGCGCGGTCCGACGCAACGATCATCCCCCACGCGGACACGGGCCGCACGGCAGTCAGGGTGAGCTACGGCGCGCCGCCGGTGGACACGGAGCTGACGGTGGAGGCGCTGTCGGCCATGTTCCTGGGCAAGCTCATGTCCTTTGCGTCGGCCGAGTACGGCTCTGCCGTGAAGGACTGTGTCGTTTCGGTGCCGGGCTACTGGACGCAGTCGCAGCGCCACGCGCTGCTCGATGCGGCATCGATTGCAGGCATCAATGTCATGCGGTTGATGCACGAGCACGCGGCGCTTGCGCTGGCGTACGGCATGTTCCGGGCGTCTGCGCTGCCCGACGAGAAGCCTGCGAAGGTGCTCTTTGTGGACGTTGGTGACGCGACGACGACCGCCTTTACGGCGACGTTCACTAAGGGCCGCGCCGATATCACCTCAACGGCATTTGACGCGACGCTGGGCGGACGCAGCATTGACGACGTGCTGGTGCAGCACTTTGCGGCCGACTTCAAGACCCGCTTCCACGTGGACGCCCTCTCCCGCCCGCGTCCGCGCCTGCGGCTGAGAAAGGATGTGGAGAAGCTCAAGCGAGTGTTGTCGGCCAACGCCGAGGGCCGTCTCAACATTGAGTGCCTCATGGACGATATCGACGTGTCTGCGGCCATGAAGCGGGCGGACCTCGAGGTGCTGATCGCGCCGCTTGTCGACCGGACGACGCAGGTGGTCAAGCAGGCGTTGGGCAAGTCCCCTGCCGCCGACCTCCTTGCTGTGGAACTGGTGGGCGGCGGCGTACGGGTTCCAGCAATCAAGGCGGCGATCAAGGCCGCGCTCGACGGTGCGGACGTACCGCTGCAGACGACGCTCAATGCGGACGAGGCAGTGGCCCGCGGCTGCGCTCTGATGGCCGCGGACTTGATGCCCGGCCTGCAACGCCGGCCGTTTACTCTCAACGATGTGCTGCCGTGCGGCGGCGCGCGGCTGGTGCCGGCCTATGGCCCCGACGCGAACGCCGAGGCCGTGGCCACAGTCCGCGCTTCGATGGTGGCCTCTGATGCACAGCCGCTCGGGCGGCTCAACCGCGTCGAGCTGCCCTACCTGGGCGGCCCGATTGAGACGGCGCTGCACTACCGCAAACCCGAGTCGCTGCCCGTGGGTGTGCTCCGCGGCGAAGAGACGGCGTTTGCCAAGGTTCGCATCGAGGCCCCCGTCGAGGCGGTGGCGCTGGACAGCTCGGACGCACCGGCGTTTGCCGATAGCAAGCCGGCGGTGGGCTTCAAGCCGCAGGTTGACGCCAACGTGCGTATCAACGAGAACGGTATCATCTCGGTGGTTTCCGCCCGACTGAAGAAGCTGATCACCGCCGAGGTGCCGGGCCCGCCGCCCGCCGCCGACATGGCGGTGGACAGCGATGGAGCGGTGCCCAACGGGGACGTGGCGCCTGCAAACGGCGACGCGAAGGTCGACGACGATAAGTCGTCGGGCTTGGCCGCGACGGCAGCTGCGGCCGCGTCGCGCGCCGCGTCGGCCGTGTCGTCGGCTGCATCGGCCGCCGCCGCCGCTGTTTCAGGCTCCAAGACCGACTCTGCCGGTTCGGCGGCTCCCAAGGTGCCGATGAAGACTGTATCGCAGGTGGCGTGGGAGAATCTGCTGCTGACCCCGGTGCCGCCGCTGTGCCAGGGCGGCATGGGTGCCGCCGCCATCTCGGCGGCCGCCGATGTGGAGGCTTCCATGGTCGCCACGGACGTGTACCAAAGGGAGCTCGGCGAGGCGCGCAACGCCCTGGAGGCGTACGTCTATGACGTGCGCGTGCGGGTCGACGCGGGCGGTGACCTTGCGCCGTTTGGCAACGAAAAGGCGCGGGCGGCGCTTCTCGCCGACCTTAACGCCGCGGAGGACTGGATCTACTCGGAGGAGGGGGAGGAGGCTAACAAGAGCGCCTTTGTGGCCCGCCGCGATGCGCTCGTGTCTGCCACTAGCGGCATGCTGCAGCGGAAGAAGGAAGCTGACAACCGCCTGCCGACGGCCGGCCACCTGCGCGCCATGGCCGCCCGCTTCCGTGCCGCCGCGGGGGGTCCGGATCTCGACCACGTCACCGACGAGGAGAAGGACAAGGTTGTGCGGGAGGCTGACGACGCTGAGCGGTGGATGGACGAGCGTCTTGCAGCGCAGGCGTCGGTCGCCGCTGACGTGGACCCTGTCGTGACCGTTGATGACATCCGCCGCCGCGGGTCGGCCATGTCGGCCGTCTGCACGCCGATCGTGACGCGGCCCAAGCCGGCGCCGCCGGCACCGCCGGCGCCTGCCAAGGAGGAGGCGCCCAAGGCGGACGCCCCCACCGCTGATGGCGCCGCGCCGGCGGCGAACGCCGCCAATGGGGAAGCCAAGCCCGCCGATGCGGCGGCGCCTTCCACGAACATGCCGATGGAGACGGACGGCGCCAAGGTGACCGTGGAGGAGGTGGACGACGCGACGGCTGCCGACGCTCCCGCGGCGGAGGCGGTCAAGGAGCCGGTCAAGATGGAGGTGGAGGAGCCCACTGCGTAGGTCGGCTGCATGCCGTGCAGCCAATTCTCCGCTCTCTTTCGTCTTCCTTTTTTTGTGCTGTACTATTTGGTGTAGCTTGCGTGGGGCTGGGTTTGCCCACCCCTGTATACCCTTTCTCACTTGGTTTCTGCGCTGAGGTCGCGCCTAGGCTTTGTATGTTTTCTACGATAATCGCGTGCGCCGCTGCCCTTGTTGTACTTCAATATTTCGTACTGCTCTGCCGAGTCGACGCGTGTGGGTGTGGATGCGACGAGTAGGTGGGCGGTGTATCCGGGATAGTGCCGTGTCATCATGTGGAAAAGTAAATAGAACACGATTGTAGCAACCTTGGCGTCGCAGCGTCTATGCCAGCGCGGCCACACGGCGACACCACGCGGTCTTCACGACCGGCAGCGGTGGTACCGCCACGATGCCAAAGACGGCGCCCCCAGTGGTGGTGCCGCTGCGCGTGCCCGCTCCGCCGATGCCACCACAATCTACACTCGCGCCGAGGCCGAGCACGTGACGGCCCGTCTCGCTGGCACGCGCGTCGTTCCGCCTCCCACTGCCGAGGCGGCACGCGCTCCCCACCACGCACGCGACACGCAGGCACAACACGCAGCTATGTACAAAAAAGAAAAAAAAAAAGCGGGGACCAGCGGAGGGGAGCCCGAGGGGGTACCCCGCCCGCCTCTCGTGTCGAGGTCCGTCTCCAACGCGTCGCTGGCTCCCCGAGCCAGCCGACCGCGCTGCGCGCGCAGCGGCAGCGTGCGCATCACCGCCGTCCACCGCCGCCACCCGCCACAAGGCGCACGCCACGGCGACACCGCCTGTTTGGCACGCGTCGTGGCGGGGGGGCCGCGCCACCAAGGCGGCGCCTGCTCGCGCCCCCCTCCCTCTCCCCCCAGCGAAAAAACAGCCGGTCTGTCGACGAAAAATACAGCGGCGGTGGGCGCGTCACGCCCCCGCGGCGGCGGCAAAGAGCGCGAGGCGCGCCGTGTCGCCGCCCGCCACACCGCGGCCGCCCGTGACCACTTTGCGGACGCCTCGCCCCTTGAAAGACGACGGCCGGGGGATCCCGGCCGCTGCTGCGGCAGCGGCCGTCGTGGTCGCCGCCACCGCCGTCATGGACGCGGTCGCCACCGCGGCCGTCACCGACGCGGTCGCCGCCACGGCTGTCGCAGACGCGGCCGCGGTCGCGGCCGCCACCGACACGGCAGCGGCAAGGGCGGTGGCCGGCGCCACGGCCGGCGCCACCTCCTCCTCCCCCTCGACAATGGCAGACAGCGTCGGCACGCGGACGACGCGCCCATACACCCGCCGGCGGGCGGCGAGGCGGGCCGCCTCCCCACGGCGCCGCCCCGGCGTCGTGGGCGCCAAACACCGCACCGCGCGGCGCGGTGGCGGGGCCCCCCCAACCGCCGCAATCGCCGCGGCGAGCGACGCGGGGAGGGCGGGGAGCGCGCCGCCGTCCTCACAA
>ENA-ORXT01005131-ORXT01005131.1-marine-metagenome-genome-assembly--contig:-NODE-5131-length-13023-cov-7.487255_pt1 | contig 13023 bp, 5 predicted proteins | sample MGYA00237868_ERZ511482 | MGnify/ENA metagenome assembly ERZ511482 | reverse complement strand
GCGCGACGGGGAGTGGTGCTGGCGGCGGCGGCGGCGGCGGCGGCGGCGGCGGCGGGGGCGGTGGCGACTGGGGCGGCGGAGGCAGCGGCGGCCCTGGCTCGGCCGCCGTCCGCACGTCCAGCGACGTGGCCGAGGGCCTCCGCCAGTTCTTTGACGTGGGCGCTGCTGACCATCCTCCTGTACCGTCGAGCGCCCGCAGTACAATGCTGTGAACAAGTCCAGGGTCTTTCTGCGAACGCATTTTCAGTGCGGGATCATCCTTACTCCCACGGGAAGGTCCAGTTCGCCAGCCGCTTACAAACGTCGCCCAAGAATAAGGCGCACTGGATGTACAGTAGTGGCACACGAGCGGCGCGGCTCGAATACAATTCGACTGGTGCGGGCGGCTTGGTGTTGGCGGTGACGCCTTGGCGCTTGTGACGGAGAAGCGCCATGCCCCGCCCGCCACGCGGTCGCCGCAGGGCGTCCGCTGCCCGCACAGAGTGGCCCTGCCCCCCCCCGCGCCGCCGCCATTGCTGCTCCTTTTCGTTGCTGTTGTCGTGCTTGCTGAGTGGGCGCCTCGAATTCCCGGCTCCCCCGTCGCAGCCGCCGTGGCGCGCCGCCGCGCCGCCCCAGTGGCGGCGGCGTCGCCCCACGTGGGGGACCACGTCAGTGCACGGCACCCTGACGGCGGTGGTGGTGACCGCGCCGCTACAGGGGCCTACCCGCGCGGCGGTTGGCCGTGGCGTGGGCCCTCCACGCGGCGGTGGAGTTGGTCGCGGGGTGGCGGCGGGGCGGGGTGTTCCCGCCGGCCGGGGCGTAGGCGCGGGGCGCGGGGTTGCTGGCCCCGCGATGCCACCGCCATCGTTGGCCGGGACGATGGGCCAAGGCGTGCCGGGCGCGCTCCTCGGCGTCGGCGAAGTGCCGGCGCCGCCGTTACCGACGCCGCCGCCCAAGAAACGGATGAAAAAGGCGCTCGCTGCGCAAGCGGCAGCCGCTGTCGCTGCCGCAGGCGGTTCCAGCGCGCCACACGCCGCCGTTCGGCCGCCACATGTGGCGGCGGCGGCGTCGGCAGCGGCGGCGGCAGCGGCGGCAGCGGCAGCAGCGGCGGCTGGACGTGGCGCGCCTTTGGCTGGCTCGGCCGCGCCGCTGCTGGCGCCAGCAGCGTATGCCATGAACGTCAACAGCCGTCCCGCGCCGGGTCAGCCGGCTGGCGCGCCGGTGCTGCCGACGGGTGTGCTACCAGCGGCGACGGCGCCGACCATCCCTGCCATGCCGGTGGCTGCCGCGCCTCGACCGGGCGGCGTTGCAAGTAAGAAGAGCTAAGGGTGGCGGCGGCGCCAACGAGGAGCTGTTGTGTTTGTGTTTGGAACCCTTTCTTTTTTTTATGGCCAGCAACGGTTGTGTCGTGCTTCTTTGCTATCAACCCCCCCCCGTTTTTTTACACCAGCAAATGCAACTTGTTCGGTGTCAGTACCTGTGTCTGCAGCCCGTGTGCACGCACGTTGACCGGGCTCCGATGCAGCGGGGACGGCCGCTGCCGTTGACCCCGCACGTCGCCTTAAGAGAGTTGGTCGATGAGGCTCCCCCGCATTTGGTTGACGAGCGCCGACGGCCGCGCGTCGCGCAGCTTGAAGACGCTCTCAATCAGCGACAGCTCCGTCGAGGTGGTGTCGAGCCCGCAAAACGCGCTCCAGTCGTTGGCGACCATCCCCGCGCCAATCACCTCGGAGCCCCGGTTGACCGTCCCAGCCACGAGGGGCACCTGCAGTAGCGACGACAGCTCGTCGAGGTCCTCAAGCGTCGTCATCGGGTGTACCAGCCCACCTTGATTGGTAAAGTTGCAAAATGAGCCGACGAGCACCTCCCCCGCAATCGAATGGCGCAGCACCTCCACGCCGAGAACGTCCGCAATCAGCTCCTCCGTCTCCCGATCAAGGTCCGTGTGCGTCAAGGCCACATAGTCGTTGGCAGCCACGCAATTGCCGAGCGCCGATAACCGCTCCTCTGTGCGCTGCACCTTGACCGAATCGGGCAAGGAGTTGCGCAAGTGCAGCAGCTCCTGATCCGTCGTCGAGTTGGGCAGCAGCAGCCCTTTCTTGTTGCCCACCGCCAGGCGGCCGACAACGCGACAGCCAGCAATGGACGCGTGCACGACCGGAACGTGCTCGGCGAGCTCCGCCTCAAAGACCGAGTAGAAGTTCTCCGAGCCACCAATGGCCACCACGCAATAGGCGTTGGTGAGCACGGAGAAGACCCCAATCTCGTTGCTGTTCTCAAACAAACAGCGGGTTGCCATGATGGCAGGCACACAGGTCCACGCACTCGTCGAGCCGCGCCCCGCAGTGAACGCCGCCGCCGTGGATGAGGGGGAGGAGGGGGGAAGGGGCCACACGTCCGGTCACAGAGGGAGCGGCAAGCGCACGTGCAGGGAATGGGAAGCGACAATGGAAAAGCACCGGAGCGCTGCAGAGGACTGGTCGAGCACAAGTAGGCAGATGGGACAGCAACGAACAAGTGGGCCACCCCCGGGGTTGCGTGGAGGACAACAGAGCTTCCAACCCCGAGGCACGGTAGGGCGCTGGGTGTGAGCGGCGGGATGGACCAGGTCGAAAACGAGACCCCGTTTTGCACGGCACTGCGGGGCTCTCGGTTTCGGCAATGTTCGAGTGACGTCGACGCCGGCGGGCAACAGCGAGGCCCGTGCAAGCTGAGACCTTCCACGTGGGCCCAGCGCGACCTGCAACAGACACCAAATGTTTTCAGATGTACCGCTGATGTCGCACCAGGCGCAGGCTACATTTGAATATCACAATTCAGATGCATATACATTGGTTCGTTGGGACTCGTCCCCGTCCTGCAGAGCGCTTTGGTCGTCGATCGCGTCTGACTCGCATCTGCCTCTTTCACCGCTCCCGCGGCACGTGGCGTAGCTGCAGCTGTTGCACAGCTGCTGCTATTGCATGGCGTACGTGCTGATTGATGTGATGACAAGTTTTCTATCTCTTGGCGACTGAGTGGAATGGGCAAGGTTCGGCAGCTCCCCGTGGTTCCATCCCGCAAGAACGGGAGTCATTCTGGCATTTTTGCTGGTAAACTCGTTGTGCTCTGTTCGGCTGGTGTCGTCTTTGTTTTCGTTGTTTCTGGCGGTGCTACAGTGTGTTCCGTCCTTTCATCTCCTCTATTGTTCGCTTGTTGTCGTCTCGGGTGGCCTAGGTTCGCGGTTCATTGGTTTCGCTCATGCTGGGCTCGTATTGTCACTTTCTTGATTGATGTGCCGTGGCATCGGGTGTACGGCAGGGTTATCTTGCCGTGCACCACCTTGCGCCTCCCACCAGTCGATCCTAGAGGCGTGGAGCTCCGTGCTGCCGCTGCTGGAGCAGGCTGTCCTACCCGTGGTGGGTGGCGCATTTCCCTGCCAGCTCCTCTTGGCACGTGCGCACTTCTCATAGTGTGTGCATGGCCTTGGGCTGGAGGGGGACGGACGGCTAGAGCAATGCCGCTAGCGGCACGAGCTACATAGTACTCCATGACCCACGGCTGCCGGTGCTCGTCGCTGGTGGTCATTTCCGGGCTGGTGTCTCCATAGCATCTACATCGTTGTCTCTGTTTTCCTTTCCCTGCACCTCGCAGCTCCTGTGCCACGTCCATTCCCCCTCGTTGAGTATTGCAGTGTCACAGGCCTTGGCGGCGAAAGCCGGAGGAGCCCGTCCGTTCGCAGCGAGAGGGTGTTGGACAGCTCCACGGAACCCAATGACACAAGTGAATCGAAACGCCTCTCCCAACACCGTTGACTGCACAACGCACCAACAACGTACACGTCTTCCTGCACACACATCAGTTCCCCCAGACGACAGGTAGGCAGTCTACGCATCCAAGAGCAAAACGAGGAAGGAAAAAAGACAACCCGGCAACATTGGCTGCAACCTACAGCTGAGGTCGAAAGCAAACAGCTCCAAGCCTGTCAAGCCGCCGCCGCATCCGTGGCCGGGCGTGCGGCACCCACGGCCGGCACCTCCATCTGCGCGTCGGCCCATGCTTGTGTGGCAGCCACCCAAGCCTTGAGGGTGGCCGCGACTCCGACGCCAGCGCACAAGTGGCGCGCCCGGCACTGCGCGATGCGCACGTCGACCAGCCGCACCAGCTCCTTTCCATGGGGCGACGGCAGGTACTCAAGCGTGTACGACGCGCCGCCGCGGGGGTAGTCCAGAGACACCCGCACGCGGACGCGAGGCGCAGGCACCGGCGCGTTGAGCGCGGTAGCCACCACAACAGGCAAGCCAAACTCTTCCGCCAAAACCACGTCAACGCCCAGGGACGCAAACTCCGCCGCTGACGCCGCCACCTCGACCGCCACCGTCCGCCGAACCGCCGCCGGTACAGCCGCATCGCTACGTGCAGGCCGACGATTCTTGCTAATGGGGCGAGAATTGACGTGGAATGCTCGCTGCGCCGCCGTCAACTGCCGGTCCTGACCAAGCGTCCGCGCCAAGTTCGCTCCCCGCGCGGCTTGCTGCTTGGCAACAACGGCCGTGCCGGTCCCGGGATCGACTTTCACGGCCGGGCGGCCAGACGTAGCAGTAGCCGCAGCTGTAGCAGCGGCACCAGGTGCAGCTCCCGCAGAACCAGCAGAGGTAGCCACATCATTCGGAGCCCTAGCGGACGAGCTGCCGGATGCAGCCGCCGCCGCTGCACCTGCATTCAATGACCTCGATGATTGCGGCGACTCGGAGGTAGTCGACGGGGGCGCCGGCAAGCCCAGTAGTGCCAGCGTGTTAGACACTCGCTCTTGCTTGCTCCGGTTGATAAACGAGCTGATGTCGTGCGTAGATGCAACGGCCGCCGCAATACGCGTGTCCATCAAATTCAGCAGCTCGGCAGAGGTCCGCTTCGGCGGCGGTGCGGCAGGCGGCCCAGACTGTACAGGCTTCGTAGGAACCGCCGTCGCCGCGCCAGCGGTAGCGCCGGGCACTACCACCGTCGGCTGTTGCACTGCCTTCGCCGTTCGGGCCGGAGGGGGGGGCACGGGCTTTTCCACCTTTGGTCGTACGGGCGGCACCGCGGGCTTGGCCTGCTTGGCCGCCGGCTGCACGTGGGAGCTAACGTTGGGCTCCAGCTGGATGCGGGCTTTGTCCAGAGGCGCCGGTGCGGGCATGGTCACAGACGGGCGCGGGGGCGGCGTCACTGACGACGACGAATCGAAAAGAGAAGGCCCAGGTGTCGCCGGCGCGGTCAAATGCGCAGTAGCGGGCGCAGCATGCGACGACGGTGACGATAGCGCAGCAACGGTGGCGGCGCTCGTGTCGGCAGGTGTCGCGCGAGGCGGAGGCGCAGGCGGCATGGCGACCGCCGGCATCGCTCCTGGTGGCCGCACCCCAGGCGCAACAGCCACAGGACCGGGCGCTACTGGGGTGGAGGGCGCCACGGGCTCAGTAACGGGAGCCGAGGCGCCCGACTGCACCAATCCGGACTGTGCCAACGCCATGGCCGAGGCCGGGGCAGGGACACCAGGCACCAAACCAGTAGGCACCGCCGTCGCCACAGGCAACGCCGGCGCAGCCGCTGCAGCGCCAGAAGCCGGTGATGCCGCTTCGCCCGCCGCCGCTGCGGCCGCCGCTGCCTCCCTCCGTAAGACGTGCTCCTTAATCTTCTCGTTCACATGCCGCGAGTACATGACGACAACCTTGTGAACAAAGATGGCGGCCTTGTCCAAGAAGGCTTCCGTCACGTTACGGGGGAGACCGGACTTGCGCTTGAGATTGAGAACCGCCATGCAGCTGCGGAGGTGGTGGATGAACGGGTCCCTCCGCTCCGGCGGCTGCTGATTCTGTAGTTGCACGATGAAGGGATAGAGCTTGACCAGCGCTGGCCGGTACTTGACCTGCATGCGCTCCAACTTGGACCAAAACGCTTCCTCGTCCACTGGCGTGTCGCCCGCGGGGCCGGGCGCCCCCGTGGCCGGCTGGGAGTCTACCGCGCCAGCGGCACCGGCACGCGCCGTGTTGGAGTTGACCGAGACGGATGGCACGGCGCTGGTACTGGCCGCCATTCCCGTCGGCCCATTTAGCGCAAAAGCAGACACCGCCGCCTGGTCCTCGGAGAATGCCCGTGGCGGCGGCAACAGCTGCCCCCCCGCTGTAGGCGACGTCCGCACGCCCCCAGCAGCTCCATGTGGGAACCCCTGCTGTGCCGCCCCTGCTGCCGCTACGGCTGCTGCTGCCGCTGCTGCCGCTGCCGCCGCCGCCGGCCCGTGTGGTTGCGCGCCCGCTTGTGCCCGCTGCCGCACCGCCGCCGACGGGTCTTGTTTGAGTTTTTGTGCTTGCTGCTGTTGAACCACCGACGGCGGTGGTGGTGGTGGCTGCGGACCTCCCGGGTGCGTGGGAAGGCCCGGCCCATTGTAAAAGCCAGCAGCCGGAAAGCTGCCGCCCCGTCCACCTGAAGCCGCCACTGACGCCTTGGCCGCGGCGGCAGCCGCCGCCTTGGCTGCCGCTGCCGCTGCCGCCCGTTGCCGCGCCTGCAACACTTGCTGCTGCTCCAAATGGTGTGCCTGCGCCGCTGCCGCCTGCTGTTGCTGCTGCGCCGCTGCCGCTGCCGCCGCTGCCTGATGCTGCTGCTGCTGTTGTTGCTGCTGCACCTTGACCTGTTCCACTTGGTGCTGCTTCAGCAGCGAGTCAGCGAGAATCGACCTGATTTGCGCGGGCGTGTGCGCCGACAAGTCGATGCCCCGGTCCGCCGCCTGCTTCATAAACTGGATAAAGTGGTCCGCCGTCGGCTCGGGCACGCCAGCGGGGAGGGGCTCGAGGTTTTGAAACATCGCCGCCGTCGCCGCAGCAGCCGTCTTAGGGCTTTGCCACTGCGACTGAAGTCGTTGGAGCATCTCCTGCTGCTGTCTCTGCTGTTGCTGTTGCACATGTTGCTGCCGTAGCTGGTGTTCTTGTAATTGGCGACGCTGTTCTTGTTGTTGGAGCAAGAGGTTTTCTTGTTGCTCCTGTTGTTGTTTTTGGTTGGCAGCGGCCGCGGCGGCGGCGGCGGCAGCTGCAGCAGCAGAAGCGCGAGCAGCACGTTGGGCCTCCTCCTCCACCGCAAAGGAAGTGGAACTTTGGGCCGCAGCAGGGGGAGCAGCAGCAGCAGCAGCAGCGGCAGCGGCCTCAGCAGTGGCAGCGGCCTTGCGGGCAGCCTGGTTCACCTGCTCCTCTACGTCGTCAATGCCTTTGGCGACCTGGAGCAGATAATCGGAGCGATTGGTCGCGCGCATGAAGACCTGATTCTCAAACATCCGGGAGTTCTCCTCGAGCGTCTAGACGGGGGAAATGCCAATGTCGTACCGAAATGGTCGCCACCATGCCGGCCAGGACAGGAGTGAGCGTACATACAATACCAGCACAACGCGCAACCATCCAGGGAGAGAATACCGAGACAAGTGGCAACGTAAGGTCAGCAAATGAGCATGCACCTGGGCGCGAGCAAAGGCCACAGCGAGCGGTGCGAGACACCTGCAGCACGTGTACTGACGGGACTACACTCCCGTGGCGACCCAACTGCAATGCGCACGGCAACGACAAACGAGTTCACTGCGCCACTCCACCCACAGCGCGGCACGCAAGTATGCAAGTTGAGTCGAGCCGCGGGGGCCGACGGCCCAATACGTACAGCTCGAGGAATGTTCGGGTAGTATTGCTGAAGCTTGCCCATGACATGCGTGCTGATCTTAATGCGGTCGTCGACGCTCATCGATGCCCGCCATGCATGGCCTTGGTCCGCCATGGCACCCCCCCCACGGGGTCTAGTAGCAAACACGAGCTAAGCGTGCGGCGAAGGCAAAGCTGCGCTAGGAAGAGCCAGAAGGGACCAAAACTGCAACTACCGCCGTCGCTGCTACCACCGCTGCACGGCGCAGCGCCGAACGGCAAAATGGGCCGCGTTCCGGGGAGCGGCCACTACCCCGCAAACCCGACGTCGCCGCAAGACGTCAAGCACGCGTCGACACCCGCAAACCGCGGTGACGAGAGCCTCCAGTGGAACGACGTGACCAGCTCTGGGGCCACCCGACCCGCCCGCGGTGATACGATGCAGCCGACTGGCAACGGCTGCAACAATGGCGGCGGCGGGAAACCGGCGGCCGACGCCCCCCGCGCCGCGACTGGGCGACCCCCGCCCTCCAGGCTGCACGCACGCCGCCCGGCGACGGGAGCACACACCACCACAAACCGCGTACACGGGAGCACCAACACCGACCTCGAGAAAAGGCGAGCGCCAGGTGACAGTCCACGAGGTGACGGGGACAACTAACCGGCAGAACGGGTCGCACCTGCCGGCCGCACCCCCACCCCCCCCCGTCCGGGCTCCGCTTGGCAAGCGAAGAACCCGATTCACTCGACGACGATGGAAGGAACCCGAACACCCACCGGAGACGCAACGCGACGCGACGCAACGTAACGCGGCGCCGACCGCCGCAGGGGACGCCGCCGCCCGGTGCTCGGCGCGGGCACGCCCGGGGGATCGACGGGCGCCGCCGAGATGGAGGCCGACGGGCGCACCCGCACTCGGCGCGCGGCGCACGTGGGCTGCGAGGGGGGGGCGGGGGCAACAGCACGGAGCCAGCACACATGCCCCGAGCGCCAGAGGAGTCGTGAGCGGGCCCCCACTCTTCAGGTGCGTGGCGGCTAGGGACGTGCAGTCAGATGATGATTTCGTTTCACACTGGAAGATGACGTTTAGGGATGACCTGGCCCAATCTTCTGTATTACTCTACATCACCAAAAGTCCGGGTACACGCCAGTGTCAATGACAAGGGCGTCCTCGTGCTCACCTCTTGTTTCTCCTGGTACGCCCCCATCTCTCTTCTACTACTGTGCCCTGCTCGAGTATCTCGTCAATACAAGTACGACCACGGCACTGCTTCAGTGAAAAACACAATTGAATTCGGTGATTTCTGTGTTCGGAAGCCTTGTCGGATTAGTCACCAAGGATCTCAATTCGACACCATATATAATATTTCGTTCAATCGATCGCTATGTAAGTTTGGGTCGGCCTCGTTCACAAGCACGTAGGACACGTGTGTAGCGGAGACTTCAGCACAGAAAAGACCAAAACCGTTCCCTGGACCAATAGAAAGATGTCCGCTCCCCATGAGTGGCTGTCGCTGTGCCGGAACCTGCAGCTTGCTTGGATGCCACGTCGCTCCATCAAATTTGGAAGACCCAGTCAACCACGAATGAGCCCCGAGTGGGAGCCATCGACAGCAGATACCCCCCCGTTCAGAGCCTCCCCTCGCGTGAAAAGATGCGAAGAGAGTAGCCGCGCCTGGTGCAGTAGTGGGGTCATCGGCTCCGCTACTAGACAGCGGCTCAGTTCCAGTAGGGCAAAGGGCACTACGCGCAAGGTCCGGTGTGTTGCTGAGCGGTGTGCTTGGTCCTCGGCTTTCTTGTGAGCTTCTAGTTACTGATTTTCCACATGGGCGCCTGTTTTTCTTTTATTTGTCTGGAATGTGTCGATGGTACTTTCAACGACTCAGCTGCAATGTATTTTTTATGTAATCGCTTGGTCTTGAGCCAGTTTTCTTCTCTCGTTGACTCATCACGAGGTCTTGCTGCCACTGTGCCGCCTTGCTCCCGCCCGCGACCGCCCCCTTACTATGCCCCCTCCTGCCGACGCCCTTCTCCCGCGTCGCCCATGCGGTGTCACCGGGGCCATCTGCACGAGGTACGGGCAACGTCGACGAACGGCGTTGCTGCCGAGGATCCGATCGTCTCCGTCACTATGCCGCCAGTGCCAGCGGATCCGCCGCGCCGGTCGCCCGACGGCCACCCGCCGGCGCGGCCCCGCAGCCCCGCCCGCGATGCGTCCCCTGCCGGTGGCGCCGGTGGCGCCGGTGGCGGTGGCGGCCCGTCGCGGCTGATGGTCAGCGTCGGCGTCGCGCTCGCGTCGACCGCGGCAGCGGCCATTGCGCGGCGCGTCACGTACGGCCCGATGCGGTCGACGCCGCCCGTGCCCGCGCGGCTCCCGCACACGCTCAAGTTTGGCAAGGTCGACGGGGAGGCCCGCGGAGACAATCTGATGGACCCCCCCCGCACCGGCGTCGACGACCTCTATTGGCTCCGTGACGACACGCGGTCGGACAAGGACGTGATTGCGCACCTGAAGGCGGAGAACGCGTACACCAACTACGTGACCAAAGACCAGCGGGGTCTCCGCAAGCGCATCTACCAGGAGATGCTGTCGCACGTGCAGCAGACGGACGAGGCGGCGCCGTACAAGGTAGGCGGCTTTCTCTACTACACCCGCACCGTGGAGGGCAAGGCGTACACCCTGTACTGCCGCAAGGCGATTGCCGGCCTGGATGCGGACGGCACTTCTGGCGGTGTGACGGTGCCCGACGAAGGGCAGGTGACATGGGCAGATGATGCGCTCAGCGGGGAGGAGGTGTACCTCGACGCCAACGTCCTCGCCAAGGGCGCCAAGCACTTTTCCGTGCGGTCGGTCATCCCGTCGCCCGACCACGCGTTTGTAGCCTACTCGGTCGACGTGACCGGCTACGAAACGTACGAGGTGCGGGTGCGTCACATCGCGACGGGCGTCGAGCGGCCGGTCGACACGATCAAAGAAACGAGTGGAGGCATGGAGTGGGGGCGGGACAACACCACCCTCTTTTACGGGACGCTCGACGAGGCGCACCGGCAGAACAAGGTGTGGCGGCGCACGTTTGCGTCGCGCGACGCGGACACGGGTGCGAGCGCCACCACCGAGCCCGTTGACGATTGCCTCCACACAGAGGACGACGAGGTCTTCTCCGCTTTTGTCTCCAAGTCCGTCTCCAACCGCTTCATGTTTTTCGGCAGCGGCAGCTCCGAAACGTCTGAGGTGCACTGGGTCGACTTGGACGCCGAGGCAGCGGCGCGGGCGGCGGGTGCGCCCGCCCCACCGTCGGTGCTCGTCGAGCCCCGCGTGCCGGGCGTGCTGTACGACGTGACGCACGCGGGCGGCGAGACGCTGCTCGTCGTCACCAATCGCGGGGGAGCGACCAACTTTATGCTCGCCGCCACGACTGTCGGCGCGCCGGGCGCAGCGACGTGGGAGGACGTGCTGCCATACGACGCGGCGGTCAAGGTCGACTCGGTGGAGTGCTTTGAACGTTACGCGGTGTTGCACCTGCGCAAGGGGGGCTTCACTCGCCTGTCAGTCGTGCCCTTGACTGGCGACGGCGACGGCCCGCGCACGCTCGACGTTGCCGCCCGCAAGATGCTCGACTTTGATGAAGAGGCGTACGTGGTCTCGGGTGCCTACGGCGCCGAGTTCCACTCCCGCTCCTTTCGCTTTGGCTACTCGTCCATGACGACGCCGCGGCAGACGTGGGCGTATGACGGCGTGACGCACGCCCGCACGCTGCTCAAAGAGAAGCCCGTGCCGGCGTACGACCGCTCCCTTTATCGGTCGGAGCGGTGGGAGGCGACGGCCGACGACGGGACGGTCATCCCCATGTCGGCCGTGTACCGGATTGACAAGCGGGCGGCGGCTGGAACGCCTCAAGCGACCCACCTCTACGGCTATGGCAGCTACGAAATCTCCATTGACCCCTCTTTCTCGGCGACGATGTTGCCGCTGCTCGACCGCGGCGTCATGTACGTCGTCGCCCATGTGCGAGGCGGCGGGGAGATGGGTCGCACCTGGTACGAGTCGGCCAAGTTTGGCACAAAGGTTTTGACTTTTACCGACTTTATCGCCTGCGGCCGCTCCCTGGTGGAGCGTCGAGTGACCAGCCCCGCCCAGCTGACCATCGAGGGGCGCTCCGCGGGTGGGCTCCTTGTCGGGGCGGTGCTCAACATGGCGCCAGACCTGTTCAACGGGGCCATTGCAGGCGTTCCGTTTGTCGACGTGCTCACGACCATGGCCGACAGTTCTATCCCACTGTCGTGTGGTGAGTGGCTCGAGTGGGGCAATCCCAACACCGAGAAGGGCTTCAAGGACATTGCCGCCTACTCGCCGGTAGACAATGTGCGCGACGGGGTGGCGTACCCCGCCGTCCTCTTTACGGCGGGCCTCAACGACCCGCGCGTCGGCTACTGGGAGGCGGCCAAGATGGTGGCCAAACTCCGCGCCGCGACGTCTGCCGACGCGCGCGCGCGGCCGATCCTCTTCAAATGCGACCTCGACTCGGGACACTTCAGCGCGAGCGACCGGTACAAGTACTGGCGAGAGCGGTCGTTTGAGTTGGCGTGGCTGCTGGCGCGGCACAGCATGCATGATTAGTCGTTGGGGCGAGACGGTGGGGGGGGAGGGCGCGAGACGGCGAGGTGGTGAGAGTTGGTGAAAGCGGGAGGGCCGGCGATGCGGTGGCGTGGTCCGTCCACGACAAGCTGCATTGTCACGAGAATCGTGCCCACGGATTTGGCCGATGGAGCAAGATAGTAAAACCCGTACGGCAAGCTGACGTGGCGGATTGGCGGGGAGGCGGGACAGCGGCCTGTGCTGGGCTGGAAAAAAAAAAAAAAGGCACCCGCCGCCGGCCGAGGTGAGCGACGCGTCGACCGTGGGCGTGTGGCGGCCAAGCCCCCACGACGAGACACGGAGGGCGACGGCAGACGGCTGGCGGCCGTCTGTGCCGTCTGCCGCTCGGCCTCGCGGCGCCTGTGGGCCTCCGTGGCGTCGGGGCGCCCGCGGCGGGGCCTCCCCCGTGCGCGGGTGGCCCCGCCGCCACGGGACGCGTGACACGGGGCGGGGGGCGCACGGGGACGACCTCGTCCGAGGTACCCCCGCATCGCTGCCGCGCTCGCGCGCCGCGCGCCAGCTCCGCGTCGGACGCCGTGGGCAGTGGGCCGTCTGGCGGTCCCGTCGGTGCGGAAGCACCCGCTTCCCCACCCGGCACGGGTGGACAGGACGGCAACGTGGCGGAGCTTGCATGGCCTTTGTCTGCACCCGCACCCGTCGCAAACCCCACCGCGCACGGCCGACCGCGTGAGCGGCGACCCGTTGCGCCACCGCCACCGCGTGCGTGCGCCGCCGTCGGGCGGCGCCGTCACCTCCCCCCCCCCCTCGCCCGCCCGGCGG
>ENA-ORXT01005130-ORXT01005130.1-marine-metagenome-genome-assembly--contig:-NODE-5130-length-13024-cov-4.566695_pt1 | contig 13024 bp, 9 predicted proteins | sample MGYA00237868_ERZ511482 | MGnify/ENA metagenome assembly ERZ511482 | reverse complement strand
GTCCGATTTGATTTCTTCATTATTATGTCTTACTTCGTTATTTTTTCGCCACGTAGCGGGGCTATGCGGCTCAAAAACGTCCCGGCGGGGAACCGCTTGTAAGACAAAATACTAAATTACCTCAAATCGGACACTTATTAATTCTCTGTCCCTAAATTGTCCTTTGGCTTAGACATTTTTACCGACATATCTGAAAATAAAACGGTAACGGTATTAATGGCTCTTTTGATAATTATTCTACGGTTGCCACACATATTTACCCAAATTTTAGAATTGGGATTGTCGCCATCTAGTTCAATAAAGCCTTTTTCATAGTTGTCCTCTAACCATTTTTTTACTTCAACCATCAAACTATCTGAAGAAGTAGCACTGTTCCAAGGAGCCCATGATTTATATTGTAAATCTACAGGGATTTCATAAATTTTATCTTCGTGAAATTTAGGAAAAAACAACATGTTTACTGTTTCATCTAATTGGAATTCATAGGAAACGGAAGTTCCTTGATGTCCGTTTGTGATAACCTGTTGCTTATTTAATTCCCAACAATGCTTAAAAAAAGCATCTTTGGTCATACCAAAATGAATGCCTAAGAACAAACTGTCGTTTTTTATTCCTGAGGCCATCTCTTTTCTGACCATTTGATCGTATTCACTGGTACAGCTAAAAAACACAGATAATAGAAGTACAACAACAGAAAAATAAATAAACGTTTTACGTAAAGCCATAGACCAAAATTACAAAAAAAATGCGTTTATGGACCGCCTTCGGCTGTAGGATCGTTCGCTATGCTCACTGTATGACCGCTTGCCCTCGGTATTGCTGTAAGACCGTTTGCTGTCGCTCACTGTATGACTCAAAAAATCTACATCTTCACCAATTTCTCTCCATAAATCATTGCTCCATCTTGTATAAAACGGACATAATAGATTCCATTGTTCAAGCCACTGATGTCTATTTCTAGTGAAGGGTTGTCGATGGTTTTGGATAAAACAGTTTGACCATTGATATTGAGTAGTTCTATATGAGTGTTAGGAGAAACAGCACGTTCATTTAAAGAAATCAAAAATCGATTTTGGGCAGGGTTTGGATAGATGTTTATGTCAGTATCAATGGCTATATCGGTTATGCCAACAGAAATGTTTTTTTCTATCCAGCAATAACCGTTGTTGTTTGGATTGGCATCCATTTTATTATCAGGGGCAGAAGTCCAGAAACAGAATTCATAAGTTTTATCCGAACCAACTTGAAGAGAAGTAGGGCCAATGTCGCCTAAATATAAAATCGTATCTTGGTTTGGTGCCAAGTTTAAATCAGTAAATGTTTTTATGTATGACTGATTACTCCCGCAAAAATAAATGCAGTTTGAAAGCACACTGTTTATGGTTACATCGTCTATATTTGTTTCACCAAAGTTGGACAATGTAATGGATGTGTTTTTGAGTAAACAACTATTTATAGAGTTTGAAATAGTATAGAATGAAGAACACAGGTTAGGATCTAAAATAATGAAACTATCTGTTTGAACTTTTGAAATACCTATGTCAGGTCTTACATCATTGGTCATATTATCAATATCCATTACTTTGGTCCAAAGAGATCCTCTTGGATAAATATTATTAATCGGTTCATCTGGGAAGTTTGAATCAAAGCTAATGATGGGGCTTAAATCTCCAGTAAGATAAAGTTTTCCATTTTTCTGCTTTATATCTTTGGGAGTTATGTTAACATTACCGATAATAAATTCACCTTCTTCATTTATTTCTGCATCAAATATTTTTATAATTAGAAGGCTGTCTCTTTTGCCAAATGCATAGATTTTATTTTCAAATGTAGTGATTTTTGGAAATGTTTCTAAATCATTAAAATCAATACTTTTGGTTATGGTACCTTCTTGATTTGTGAGTGTAAGCCCATCATTATCTTCAAAATCAAAATTAGGTAAACTAGCGTGTTTTCTGAGAAAAACATAATTGCCATTATCTAATCTTTCAGCGTCAATAAAGAATGACTCAACTGTACTAATATCATCAACTGAACCATTTGCATTGAATGATTTAAACACATATCCACCATAACCATAAAACAACACGGTAGATTCATTTATTTTTAACAATCCATTTGAAATAAAAGGTGTATTAAAACCACCTGTAAATGTCCCATTTATATCTATTATAGGGTTGCCGTTTTGTCCAGCTAGCATTATTAATGAATCCCAAAGAATCGTGAGATTGAATTCTGCAATGTAAGAATCCCAAAAAAACTCTCCTTCTATGTTGATTTTCTCTAATAATGGTTCTGCTCCATCAACATCACATTGACCCAAAGCATGAACTAAAAAAATAGCATTATCATTTTGATAAAATATATTTTGATTGCTAACTGACTCACCCGATTTTGTATATATTAAACTATATTCTTCACCTAAGCTATCGATGAGGTAGATGGCAGAAGCACTTTCATTAGAACCGTATTTAAGAGAACAACCGAGGAGAAAACGTCCGTCATCAAGAGGTTCAATAGTATTTGAAACAGCTGTTGAAGCTTCCTGTGCTACCCACTCAAAGTTTTGCCCAACTGCAGTTACGGCAATAGAAATGTAAAGAAGGACAAGTAAAATAAGTTGTGTTTTTTTCATGGTTAAATTGATTTTAAAAAGCTAAAAATAGAATACAAATCTCCCATCCTTCCCACAAAACGAGTACGCACTATAGGTAACTTCCTGCCCCCATCTTCCCACAAACGAGTATGTCCCACAGACTACATCCGCACCACCTTATAATAATGCACCTGCAAGTCATTGACTTTTAATACAATAAAATAATGTCCAGAAGGCATATAATCTCCTGGAATCCACTCGGCTTCATATTTGTCGGGACCCAACTTTCGTTCTTCTACATTAGCGATTTCATTACCATTGGCATCGAACACTAAGAGGGCGATATTGGCTGCTTTAAAAACGCCATATTTGATCACTAATTTACCAGAAAAGGGATTGGGCGAAGCCTCATAAATGATTCCTTTGTCTATGTGAATGTTATTGAGACCATTCATGACCTCTTCACCATTTCCGTCAATATTAATGTCCCAAACACCTTCTTGTTTGCCTTCGTTTTCGGTAAGTGTAATGATTCTATGTGTTGCATCAAATTCTCCAGAGGTTACAGAAGCGGCATCATCAGCAGGAATAGAGGTGTCGCCCTCAAAATAAAGTTGGGTTGTTAGAGCCTCAAAACCTGGAGGCGTAATTTTAAAATGAATGTGCGAAGGTCGAAACTGACCGTCATTGAGGTATTTACCAGGTAGAATGGTTTCAAAAACATAAAAACCTTGATCATTAGAATAGGTGACTCCCCGAAGATTAAAACCAGCATTATCATACTGACCAGCGTCGTTGGCGTGCCAAATGTCAATTTTGGTATTGGGAATAAACTTAGAGCAATCCAAATTAAACACCCGACCACTAATGATTAAAGGAGTACCACTTTCATTGGTTGCCGCCAATTTATTGTCCTCAATCACTGGAGCGTTTTCGGTGTAAAAAGGTCCTTGCCCATACAAATCCAAGGTCGTTTTTTCACAGGCTTCTGTCGATTGAATAGCTTTTGCCTGTAATTTGGTTGTTTGCGATAAAACGCCAACCGATAAAGCAGCCAATGAAGTGTTTTTCAAAAACTGTCTTCTATTCTTTTTTGATTCCATGGTTTGTAAGTTTATGGTAAAAATAAGGGAGTATACTATAGAAAACGCAAGTTTTGTGATTTTAGTTGGTATATTGTTGCCTATTTTTGCCAGACAGGCATAAAGAGTCCGAAATCCCAAAATCCCAAAATCCCAAAATCCCAAAATCCCAAAATCCCAAAATCCCAAAATCCCAAAATCCCAAAATCCCGAAATCCCGAAATCCAAAAGTCCAAAAACCCCCAAAAGTCCCAAAAGTCCCAAAATCCCTGAAAACACAAAAAGTCATACTGTCTCTAACTGTCCTACTAAGCATAGGATTGTTGACCCTCTGCCGTTCCACAGAAGAAGTTCAAGAAGAATACCTCAATTGGGGAGAAGAAGTAGCGTATGTCGGTTCCATCCAATGTGCGTCTTGCCACAAAGAACACTACGACTCATTTATGAAAACAGGAATGGGGCAGTCTTTTTACCATGCGACCCCACAAAAAAGTGCAGCGACTTTTACCCCACACACCATTGTTTATGATACCCTAAACAATTTTTATTACCATCCATATTGGATAGGCGATTCCCTGATGATTCGGGAGTTTAGACTGGAAGAGAAAGACACCATTCATAAAAAAGAAACCTATGTTAAATATATTGTAGGTTCGGGACAACACACCAATTCGCACATCATAGACGAAAATGGCTATTTGACTCAAGCTCCCATTACTTTTTATACACAAAAAGGATTTTGGGAAATTGCGCCAGGATTCGACAGCAAACTTGCCAATCGCTTAAATAGAATCGTTGGAAAAGAATGTATGACATGCCACAACAGTTTGCCCGATTTTGTAGCAGGTTCTGAAAATAAATTCAACGAAGTGCCTTTGGGTATTGGTTGTGAACGTTGTCATGGTCCGGGTGAAGTTCATTTAAAGAAAAAACTGGCTGGCGAAATCATTGACACCAGCAAATACATCGACTATTCTATTGTCAATCCAGGGAAGCTGTCTAAGGAATTACAGATGAGTGTTTGCCAGAGATGTCACGCCCAAGGTGTTGCTATTTTAGCAGAAGGCAAAGATTTTGACGACTTCAAACCAGGCAAACATTTGTCAGATGTTATGGAAGTGTTTTTACCCAAATACGATGGTTATCAGACCAAGTTTATTATGGCATCCCATGCCGATCGTACAGCGATGAGTGCTTGTTATAAAAATTCGGAGATGACTTGTGTTACTTGTCACAATCCCCATGTTTCGGTAAAACAAACCCCTACAGAAACGTTTAACAATGCTTGTAAAAATTGCCACAATACCAACAAAAATGAAGTGTGCTCATTGGGTGAACAAGTTCGATTGGCAGAAAACGACAACGATTGTTCGTCTTGTCATATGCCCGTTTCACCCAGTATAGACATTCCGCATGTTACCATTCACGACCACTATATTCGCAAACCCATTCCAGAAGGAGCGAAAGATGCAGTTGAGCAGTTTATTGGTTTGGCAAACATTACCAATCCCAAAAACAACGATCCATTAATAAGAACGAAGGCGTACCTCAAATTTTACGAAGGTTTTCAGTCAGAAGCTCGTATGTTGGATTCGGCAGCCATTTTTCTGGCAAAAGTACCAGCTGGAACCGCCAAAACGGAGGCAAGTATTCATTTGGCATTTTTAAAAGACGATTTTAATAAAATTACAAAAATTAGTATTGTTCCAACAGCGGTTTTTCAAGACCCATGGAATTGGTATAGGGTAGGAGAGGCGTTTTATAGAAACGAAAAATGGAACAAAGCCGAAAATTATTTTCAAAAAGCATTAGAAGAACGTCCGTTCAACTTAGATTTTAAAAATAAATTGGGCAGTGTTTGGATGAAACAGAAAAAACTAAAAGAAGCCAAAAGTTTGTTTGCACAAATCATTCAAGAGAACCCAACTCATATTCCTGCATTAAACAATCTGGGTTTCGTCTATTTAAACGAAGGCAATGTAAAACAAGCCAACGCTTTTTACGAAAAGGCATTGGCACTCAATCCCGATTATGTTCCTGCGCTAATGAATACCTTGGGTGTTTTATTGATAAAACAAGACGACAAAGGGATCAAAAAAATCCTTGATCGGGTTTTATTCTTAGAACCAACCAATGAGAAAGCCCTGTTCTTAAAAAACAATCCAGCAGCTTTTAAGTAAGTACAATTTTCAAGTTCAACCTAGGTTTTTAATTGTACTCTTCTAATCTATGGCAACTTTAGACGGGTAACCAAAAAGTTGTTTAATTACTTGTTTATCAGCATTTTATTAAATTTTATTCTTCCACTTGTATTTGAATCTTCACTTAACTTAGTGACTGAAATAAAGAACGTTGTCTTAAGAGCGAAAGAAACTCCTCCTCTTTCTATAAAATTCCCTTTTAATTATTTTTTTGAATATTTAACCTGAGTTGTTCTGTAACCATAAAAGGCTAACAAAACAATAACCTCTCTCGTATATATTAGTGGAAGAATTTTTCTACTGTTATTACTGGTCTGCAAATAAGATAATTAGATGTGCTTTTGTGTGAAAATCGCAAGAGAATATCAACAATAGATTTTTTATAAAGCCCCCTCAAAAGAGTATTTTTTTTTATAGCTAAAAATAGATTAGTCGAAATGTATTGTGTATTACATATAGAAGATAATAGGGGTGACATCATGCTCACAAAGGAGGCATTTAATTCAATTGAAATAGATATCGAATTTGTGGAGGCGTATGATGGTCGAAAAGGTTTAGAGTATTTGCGTAGCGGCAAACACTTACCTGACTTAATCTTGCTTGATATCAATATGCCTGTTTTAAATGGAAAAGAGTTTTTATCTGTAATAAAAAGCGATGAAAAACTCAAAAACATTCCAGTAGTGGTATTGACTACTTCTACCGACGACAGGGATATTAAAGACTGTTATGCGCTTTATGCCAATGCTTATATAAACAAAACCCTAGATTTTATGGGTTTTCAAAAATGCATACAAGACTTAGCCCATTTTTGGTTTAGCCACAACGTTTATGTGAAAAAATGACTAATTTTGAGCTTTAAAGGGGCAGTTTATTCTACTTTCCTTAAAAACCACTCAAAACACTCATCTTGAAAATTAATATCTTTAAGCCCTATCTACAAGGCAAAGCAGGTTATAAAGGCGGTAAAACGCTGGCAGAAATACAAACAGCTGCCAACAAAATATACAAGTTATCTTCTAATGAAAACCCAATAGGGTGCTCTCCTTTGGTGATTCAAGCCATTCAAGACAGTCTTCAGAATTTACATCATTATCCCGATAGAACAGCGATTCACCTGCAAAAGGCGCTTGCAAATTTTTACAAGCAAGAACTTACAGAAAATCAATTCATTGCTACCAATAGCGGAAGCGAGGCATTGGAACACATCATTCGTGCCTTTTTAACAGAGAATACAAGTTGCATCATCAGTAATCCATGTTTTTTTCCTTATACCATGTTTTCTACCTGGCAAGGAGCCAAAGTGATAGACGTTCCTTTGAATGAGGTCGATTATTCTGTAAACATTCAGGGCATTTTGGCGGCAATCAATGATACCACACGCCTCATCTTTTTAACCTCTCCCAATAACCCAACTGGTAGTTACATTCCTCAAGAGAAACTAGATTATTTAATCGATCACCTTCCAGAGCATGTTGTCTTGGTTTTAGATGAAGTCTATTTTCATTTTGCCGATGCGCCCGATTATACAAGTGCAATGAAGTATGTAAAAACCAACAAAAAAGTAATTGCCTTGAACAGTTTTTCTAAGGCATTTGGTATGGCTTCTTTACGTTGTGGTTATCTGTACTCAACGCCTCAATTAGCGTCTTACATTCGCAGTTTGTCTAAGCCATTTTTAATCAACAAACTATCTTTAAATGCAGCCATCGCAGCACTAAAAGACACCGATTTCCTAAATGAAATTCAGGAATTAATCATCGGCGAACGCAAGAGAGTCCAAACTGAATTAACAAAAATGGGGGTGAAATTCTGGCCATCACAAGGGAATTTTATATTAATTGATCCTCAAACCGATTCTCAGACTTTTACCAATCAAATGTTGTCAGAAGGCATTATGGTTCGTCCAGTAGATGGTTTTGGTGCACCTGGAAAAATTAGGGTTACCTTAGGAACTACCGAGGCTAATGATGCTTATTTGGGTGCATTGAAAAATGTATTGTCTTTAATGACGAAGGTCTAGATATAGCACCCTTTTGATTTTAGAAAATTTCACAATGAAAGAACGCTGCCAAAGATTACGTGTTATGCGTGTATTTTCATTTAGGTTTGTTATATAGATTCCGATAAAACCCTAAGTGCATTTTGGACAAATCAAGCTGCATTTTTTGTCTTGGCTAATTTTAGATGAATAGCCAAACCGCTGATTTTCAGTAAAAAAATGACTCTAAATGATATGGTAATTTGCCAAATGGTGATTTTTTAGTACCTTTGTTGGGATTAAAGTGAGTATTAGTGCTATTTTGAGCACTTACAAGGAACAAAAAATAGAAAAACATGTCGCAACTTTCCCTAATACCTTCTTCTTCTGAAGAGTTGATGCGTCCAGCTAAGGATGCTCTTAAATTATATTTTGGTTATGATCAATTTAGACCACTACAAGCCGAAATAATAGAAACTGTTTTAACTAAAAATGACTGTCTGGTATTGATGCCAACAGGAGGTGGGAAATCCATCTGTTTTCAAATTCCAGCCATTATAACAGAAGGTGTCTGTGTAGTCGTGTCGCCACTGATTGCCCTTATGAAAGATCAGGTAGAGGGATTGGTTGCCAATGGGGTCAAAGCAGCATTTTTAAACAGTAGTATTGGTGGTGCCAAACAATTTGAAATAGAACACGCTGCGATTAGTGGGCAACTGGATTTATTATATGTCTCTCCTGAAAAGCTGTTGTCTCAAAGTTTTATTGAAACCTTAGGTCGCATTAAATTGACCATGTTTGCGATTGACGAGGCCCATTGTATCTCTTCTTGGGGCCATGATTTCCGTCCTGAGTATACTCAAATGGCTTTTTTAAAGCAAAAGTATCCCAATGTTCCCATCATAGCGCTTACTGCAACAGCCGATAAAGCAACACGTAGTGATATTCTTAAACAATTGGGTTTGGGACATGCTAGAACCTTTCTTGCCTCTTTTGACCGTCCCAATTTGAGCCTTACCGTATTACCAGGGCAAAATCGATTCAAACATATTCTTAAATTTGTTAAAGACCGTGCAGGTCAAGCGGGTATTGTCTATGCATTGAGTCGCAAAAGCTGTGAACAAATTGCGGGGAAACTACAAGCCCAAGGCATCAATGCCGATTTTTACCATGCAGGTATGTCAACCGAACAAAGGAACGTGACCCAAGAGAATTTTATCAACGACCACACCGAAATTATTTGTGCGACAGTTGCCTTTGGAATGGGTATTGACAAATCGAATATTCGTTGGGTAATTCACTATAATCTACCTAAAAATATAGAAAGTTATTACCAAGAAATTGGTCGTGCTGGTCGAGATGGTGTGGCAAGTGAGACAATGCTGTTTTACAGCTTTCAAGATGTGCGTATTTATCGTGAAATGTTTGAGGAAAGCCCCAATAAAGAGTTGAAGTTAGAGAAACTGGATCGCATGATGCATTATGCGGATTCCTTAAATTGTCGAAGGAAAATTTTATTGAGTTATTTTGGTGAAACGCTCAAAGAAGATTGCGGCAATTGTGATGTTTGTGAAAATCCACCAGCCGTTTTTGATGGAACCGTCATTGCTCAAAAAATCTTATCTTGTGTCATACGTCTGGAAGAAAAAGTTGGTATTGGAATGGTCATCGATGTGCTTAGAGGTTCTGGTAAAAAAGAGATATATCAGAAACTATATCATCAAATAAAAACCTATGGTGCTGGTCGAGATATTTCTTATTTTGATTGGCGAGAATACGTCGGTCAAATCATTAATCTGGGTTTGTTAGAAGTGGCTTACCACGAAAAAAGCACCCTCAAACTCAATCCAGCAAGTTGGGAAGTTTTAAAGGGACAACGTTCTGTAGAATTGGCAAACCTAGTTAGTGTAAAAGAAAAAATCGAAGAGAGACAAAAGCAGGCAAAAAAGAAAGTGGAATCTTCGGGCAATCCGTTATTCGAAAAACTCAGAGCATTGCGAAAAAGCTTGGCAGAGGAAAAAGGGCTTCCGCCTTATTTGGTTTTTACCGACGCCACTTTACAAGAAATGACTCGCTTATTACCAACCAGCTTGTCTGACTTAAGAGAAGTCAGTGGCGTCGGTGAATTCAAACTCGAAACCTATGGTGCCGATTTTTTATCGGAGATTAATCAATATATTGCAAGAACAAAAAAAGGGAAACAAGCAACAGGTGGAACCAAAATGGTTACCTTTGAAATGCACGAGAAAGGAATGTCTGTCGAAGAAATTTCTAAGGAACGCAACTTAAAGGAACAAACCATTTTAAATCACTTGATTGACTTAGGAGCCGAAGGTAAAAAGATTGATTGGGGTGATTTTGTCACTCCAGAAGAAATTAGAGTCATAAATAGGGCACACGCTGTTGTATCAGAGCCTGGGCTAAAACCAATATTCAATCACTTAGAGGGACAATTGTCTTACGAAAAAATCAAAATCGTATTGGGAATGACGAATACAGAAAAGGCTTAGGTAATTCAAAGCAAGCGCAGCGAAAGTCCAAAAGCCAAGTTTCGCAGAAACGAGCGGTCCCAAAGGGAGCGTCAGCGACTGGTCCCAAAGTGCAGCGGTCTAGAACCTATTTTTTTCTTAATTTTACACTCAAAAACAGATGAGACATATTACCAAGTACATTGCCATAATAATGGTGGGCACGTTTTTGCTTCCATCTTGTGGTTACAATAAAATTGTTGAATACGAAGAAGCTGCCAACAGCCAATGGGGAAAGGTAGAATCTGCCTATCAAAGAAGAACCGATTTGGTGCCGAACTTACTTCGTCAAGCACAAGGTTTGAGTGGATTGGATCAAAAAGCATACAACGAATTACAGAAAGCTTATAAGGAAATGAGCAGCTATCAAATGGTATCTGAAGATTTGTCCAAAAGCGAGATCAAAAAATATATGTCTGCACAAGAAGAGGTAGAATCGGCTATTGGTACGTTTATGGCAGCATTGCGCCTTAATCCCGAAACAGCCGATATTTATAGAGATTTTCAAACCCAAATAGAAGGGGCAGAGAACCGCATCAATTTTGAGCGTATGAAATACAATGAAGAGGTTTCTACCTATAATGGCTATATTCGCAAAGCACCTCAAAGCTTTACGTCGGGCTGTATGGGTTTTGATGAAAGACCCTATTTTAAAGCCGAAACGGAATAAGTAGGGAGCGCTAAGGAATCAGTGAACAATAACGACGAATGCATCAAAAAGATTATCGGTGAAATTGGAAAGTTATTATTACTGATTCCTAAACATTACAATAAGACTTACAGATATGACAGACGTCTTTATATTGCGTCTACACAACAAAAAATTATAATATGACTCAAATAAAATTTGGAACCGACGGATGGCGAGCCATAATCGCCAAGGAATATACAACAGACAATGTAGCAAGGGTTGCATTGGCAACTGCCAAATGGCTTAAGAAATCACACAAAAGCCCGAAGGTCGTTATCGGATATGATGCACGTTTTGGCGGACCAATGTTTGCAGAAGTAGCGGCAAAAATGTTTTGTAGTGAGGGCATCAAGGTATTAATGGCAGACCGAATTGCAACAACGCCTATGGTTTCATTGGGAACCATTCGTATGAAAGCCCAACAGGGAGTCGTGATTACGGCAAGCCACAATCCTGCTTCTTATAATGGCTACAAGCTCAAATCAGCTATGGGTGGACCTTCTGTTCCTGCCGATATTGAGGCGGTTGAGAAATTGATTCGCAAGGCTGTACCGGCGATTCCAACAGAAAGCTTGGCAGACTATGAAACTGCAGGAATGTTGGAGTATGTCAACTTAGAAGAACTATACCTAAAAGAAGTCAAAGCGGGTTTTGATCTTAAAAAAATTCAGAAGAAAGTAAAAATTGGCTACGATGCTATGTATGGTGCTGGGCAGTTTGTATTTCCTCAAATCCTTCCGAATGCAGCGTTGTTACATTGCGACTATAATCCAAGTTTTATGGGACAAGCACCCGAGCCGATTGCTAGGAATTTAAAGGAGTTTTCTAAAATGCTTAAAAAGAGTCCAAAATTAGTTGCGGGACTTGCCAACGATGGTGATGCCGATCGGATCGGTTTAATGGACGAAAAGGGCAATTTTGTGGATTCTCACCACATTTTATTATTATTGATTGATTACTTAAGTCAACATAAAAAATTGACAGGAGAGGTCATTCATACCTTCTCGGTAACAGGTAAGGTTCGTGATTTATGTGATATGTATGGCTTACCATATCAAGTGACACAAATCGGCTTTAAGCACATTTGTCAATTAATGAATGATGGAGTAGATGTATTGGTTGGTGGAGAAGAATCTGGTGGTATTGCCATCAAAGGTTTTATTCCTGAAAGAGACGGTATTTGGATTGGTTTGACCATTTTTGAATATATGGCAGTTACCGGAAAATCACTGAATGAATTGATCAAAGGACTCTATAAGAAAGTAGGACGATTTACCAATGATCGTGACGACCTTCACATTTCTAATGATCGTAAGTGGAAAATTATGGATTATTGTAAAGAAGGTAAATTCTCTAGTTTTGGTGATTATAAAGTAACCAATACAGAAGATTTAGACGGTTATAAATTCCATTTCAAAGACAAAAGCTGGATAATGATCCGTCCTTCGGGTACTGAGCCTGTTTTACGTGTTTATGCCGAAGCTGCAAGTAAGAAAAAAGTACGAGCGGTTTTAGAAGCTGCTCACGGAGAGTTGGGAAAGGTTAAATAGCATTAGATGTGAGAGTTGAGATATGAGATTTTAGACAAACGTTGATTGATTTCATTTCTAGTAATTTTTTTGCATTAAATAAATAGAAGGTGTATTTTTAGATAGTAATCTGAGAATACACCTTTTTTCATGATAAAAAAATTTTTAAAACGCTTCTTTTTGACAATACTCTTTACCATCATCATCGCTGGATGTTTGTTTACCCATTTTTATGCTCCACGTTTTATTACCGAAATACAAAACCCCATTATTGGTTTTTTAAAACCCGAATATCAAGATAGGAAAGTCCCTGATTTTGAATCTGTTTTATTAAATGGTGGTTACCCGTCTAAAGTTGCCAAACTGCTTCGTCGCATGTACCCCTCGGCTACGCTCGGGGTACGATTATACCGAAC
>ENA-ORXT01005129-ORXT01005129.1-marine-metagenome-genome-assembly--contig:-NODE-5129-length-13024-cov-9.192863_pt1 | contig 13024 bp, 9 predicted proteins | sample MGYA00237868_ERZ511482 | MGnify/ENA metagenome assembly ERZ511482 | reverse complement strand
GCGCAGGTGTATGTACAGGGCTATTACCGTACAGATGGAACTTATGTAAAAGCTCATTACCGTTCTTCCCCTGATAGTAATCCTTACAATAATTATAGCTATCCTGGGAATAGTAACCCCTATACGGGAAAGATTGCTACAGGCAATTCAGATACCTACTTGAAGAACTACAACAATACCAATTCTAATAGTACCAAATATTCAAATAACACTTACAAAAGTACACCTAGCTATAATACTTCCATCTATTCGACGGGTAACACAAATACCTACAGTAGAAAGCCATCTAACAGATCAACTGTTAATGACTATTACAATACGCCAACAGCTCAGCAACTTATCTTACCGCAACCAACAAAACAGTACTATATTAATAGCTTTGATGAAGTCGTAGAACGTCCAACTCATTACGCTACACCACCTAGAAATGCTTCTGCGGTTTGTCGAGATGGAACTTATAGTTTTAGTAGAAATAGGAGAGGCACTTGCTCTCATCATGGAGGTGTGAAAAATTGGTTGTAGGGATAGGGCTTTACTTAGTTAAATATTTTAATAATCCAAATAAATTTAATCAAAATGAAGAACTATTTTATTTATGTTTTGCTGATTCTATTACTCTTAAGTTGTAATAAAGAAGAAACGGGTTCCATTGTTGAGACCTACAAAATAACTTCCTTGTCTCAATCAAATTGCCCTAATTCAACAGAAAATTTTGACCTCAATTTTGGCAATGATAATTGCACAACAGCCGCTGGAATTGAATTTTGTGAAAGTGGCACCTTTAATTTTTCAGCAGACGGAAATTTTACGAGTACTATTAGAATGACTGTTCCTGCCTTAGGAGAGATTGTTGATTTAAACGGAAGAGGCACTTATTTAGCGAATGGAAATATAGCAACCATTTGTTTTCCAGAATGCACGGATTTTACTTTAAATGGTAATTCACTAACGATGACCCAAATTCTTGATGGATGCACACAAAATATTGTGTTTTCAAAAATCTAATTTTTATTTCTTATGTCCTAGTACTTACACACTCAAAAAGTTTTATTGTATGATTTGAAGAAATTAAATTGAAAGAAGCATTGCAAAAGAAAAATAAAACGATTGCCCTAAATGCGAAAATATTTTATGGCGGTGGTCAAAAACAGATTCCTTTACTAAGAGATGGACAAGGAAATTTAGCGGTTGAACCTGAAAAGAATTTGTTTTTTGATTATGAAAAAGCGTATGTGGATAAAGTAGAGGATATTTTTCAATTGGATTTATCCGTAACGTATAGAATTAATCAGCCTAGAGCAACCCACGAAATTTTCCTAAATTTGGTAAACCTAACGAATAATAGAGGGAAATTATCGGAATATTACGAAGAAGATGCGCCTAATTCGGTGGGCTATGTTACGCAGTTTGGTATCTTTCCTAATTTATTGTATCGGGTGTATTTTTAATATTACCTAACTGTCAGAACAGGATTTATAAGATTTAAGGATTAGTAAGATTTTGAGTAGTAGTACGAATCAAAATCTTACTAATCCTTAAATCTTATAAATCCTGTTCTAACGGTTAAGTAGTGTTTTTTTTTGTATAAATGAATGATTTTCGCGAGAGTAACAAAACTGCCAGATTTTAAAAATCTGGCAGTTTTTGTCCAAATTCCATCTCTCTAAAAAACAGTACCTAAAAGCAGGAGTCCTAAAATGGAAGCAATGCCTGTTGCTAAGCCTATTTTATTTGGATTTTTTTTACATTATTCGTTGTTAGTTGAGCACTTCCTCTAAAGCCGTCATTTTTAATTTAAAAGCATCCGCCACTCCTTGATAGACGACTTTTCCATTCACAATATTCAAGCCTTTTGCCAATGCTGCATTATCTTTGCAAGCCTGTTGCCAACCCTTATCTGCTAATTGAATCGCATATTGTAAAGTGGCATTTGTCAATGCCAGAGTGGAAGTGTAGGGAACTGCACCTGGCATATTCGCCACACAATAATGCACCACATCATCAATAATATAGGTAGGGTTTTCGTGAGTAGTAGGTTTACAAGTTTCAATACAACCTCCCTGATCCACGGCTACATCTACGACTACTGTACCGGGTCGCATCTTTTTCAACATTTTTTTTGTAACCAAATTAGGAGCTTTAGCTCCTGGAATTAAGACTGCCCCAATGATTAGATCACTTTCTTGGATGAGTTGTCGAATATTATAGTCATTAGAGTATAAGGTGGAAACATTTGCAGGCATAATGTCTGCTAAGTAGCGAAGACGATTTAGGTTCACATCTAAAATGGTTACCTGTGCTCCGAGACCTGCTGCCATTTTTGCTGCTTGTGTCCCCACTACTCCACCTCCAATGATCATGACCTTTCCAGCTGGAACGCCCGGAACGCCTCCTAATAAAACCCCTCTACCTTTAATAGGTTTTTCTAAATATTTAGCACCTTGCTGAATGGCCATTCTACCAGCTACCTCAGACATAGGAATCAGTAAAGGTAAACTTCCATCAGGTAGCTCAACCGTTTCATAAGCTAAACAAACTGCCTTGCTTTTAATCATAGCTTTCGTAAGCGGTTTGTAAGAGGCAAAGTGAAAATAGGTAAAGACCAATTGTCCTTCTTGTATGAGGTCGTACTCCTCTTCAATGGGTTCTTTTACCTTCATAATCATTTCTCCTGCCTTGTAGGTGCTGGCAATATCCTTTTTGATTTTAGCACCTACTTTTCGGTATTCGGTATCGCTAAATCCACTTCCAAGTCCAGCCCCCTTTTGCACATACACAGTATGGCCTCTATTGACTAAAGCACTTACTCCTGCTGGTGTTAGGGCAACTCGGTTTTCGTTGTTTTTAATTTCTTTTGGAACTGCTATATTCATAAGTGATGGTCGTAGCTCAAGCATCTTGCCTGAGAGGTTTTTTTAAGTATGGTGAAAATATAATGCGGCTACCTGACTATAGTTAGGTACTTATCTATATAAACTTGTTAAAAAAATAAAACCAATTTGCTCCCTGTAAAGACCAATGGCTAAAGTCGAGCTAAATACTATTTGAGACAAATTACCAAAAAGGTATTATCCCCCGGTTATAATACAATAAATTTACTTACGCCGAGTTTCCCAATCTTAATAAAATAAATGCCTGTGTGCAATTCAGAAACATCTATTAGTTTTGAAGAAGTATCCCGAACCATCAATACCTTTTGACCAGATACATTAAAAATTTCAATGATACCTAAATCTTTAGCGGAGTGCGAAATATTTAAGATACCTGCTGTTACAGGGGTGGGAAATAGGGTAAAACTTGGTGCTATTTGTTGCGGACTAAAAATACTAGTAGTCGTTTCACAGCCAAGGTTTCCGTATATATTTACATTCGCAATACTTGTCCAGTTGGAACTTGAACTATTGCCAATACCAATAAATTTCACGTATCGAGCGACCACATTTTCCAAGCCAAATAATTGTTCTGACGCTACGGTTACACCATCGTCTGCACTCGTAGCTTCGTTAAGAATAGTGGTAAAAGCGCCTAAAGTATCTTTAGCTACCGCAATTGAAAAAGTAGTGGTCCTTTCATCTGCTCTCCAAAAATTAATACCAATATCTGTCAATTCATGCATACAGGACAAATCGAAAGTGATGGACACTTCTGCTGCAGTATCTGGATTGCCCGTCCAATAATTGGTTAAGTTATCGTTGTAGGCATTTATTTCTGCTATTCCATCTTTTATCTGCATACCTCGACTAGTTGTTCCAAAAACTGGAATATCAGCAGGTAGAAAAGTATTTAATTGAATAACGGATAGTGTGTCAGATAGATTATTTCCACCAGCGATTTCACGAATAAAAATATTTCCCGTTCTTTGTGCGCCACTTGTGTTTTCGGTAACAGTAGCAGTCACTGTTGTTGTTCCAGTACCTGAACTTATATCTAAAGTCAACCAAGATAAATCGGCTGTAATTTCCCAATCAACATTTGCGATAATATTAAAGGTCAAGGTTCCGGGGTTTATATCAAAGGTTATATTGGAAGGGGCTATTGACAATGTTGGGTCGGCGGCTATCGTAGTTGTAAAGCCTATAGTTACACCAACATCCGTCGAATCATAAGGGAGTTGAGTGCCATTTGACCCAAATTCTTCTGCTCCTGCATCAAATAAACCTCCTCTGTTACCTCCTAAAATGTCATTAGTTAAAAAAGCATAATTTCCAGTACCTGCCTCAACTGGATCGCTTCCATTGGTGAGTCTATGAAAGTTTCCGTCATCCATCAAGGCATCACTTGGTAGGTTGGTAATGTTTCCTTCAGATATGGAGTTGCCAATAGGTTCTGTCACTATTTGATAAGGATTAACACCTGTATTATACATAATGTTATTAGCTACTATCAAATTTAGGGGTGCTTGGTCTAAGTCACTTTTTACCTTCGTGCCGATTCTCAATCCATAGTCACAGTTGACAAAAGTATTATTAATTACTTGTGTATTTTTAACCTGAAAATAACCATTTAATTCACTATTCAAGCGACCATTTGTTACATTGATACCACCCGTTGCGTTGGAGGTAGAACCATCTGGTTTGGTAGAATTGATACCCTCTATGTAGTTATTGTAAATTTTATGACCTTCTCCAATTACCCGAACACCCGCCGAGAATAGATTATTTTCCGCAAAAAAGTAATTGCCATAAACTTCACAGTTATCCCCATGCCTGAGTGTTAATGCGCCAGAATAATTTCTAAAGGTGTTGTTGTAGTATTTATTTTGTCCAGATTTATTGGAAATCACTTCTATTTCTCCAAAGAAATTATAAAAATAATTATCATATACTTCCGTAAAAGAATCATCAAGAGAAGTTCCGCTATTTCCTATTCTAATAGCATCTTGGTCATTATCATCATTTACGCCATTAATAGGTTGTCTATCCGCAAAATAATTATGGTGAATTTTTAAATAATCTGGAGCAGGTGAATTTCTATTATCATTAATGATACTGCCAACTCCGTATTTACCAATAAAGGAATTATAAGCAATTTCATTATACTGCCCGTCCGCAAGAATCCATTTGAATTTTAGCGTTTTTTGACTTTCTGTACCATTATAGGTATCGATTTTATTATTAATAATCTTACAGTAGTCGCACTTATCCAATTCAATAACGGGTTCTATAGAACTTCCATTGACGACTAAGTTGGCAGGATTTTGAAAAACCAATCCTGAAACTTCCAAATAGCTTCCTTCCAGCCGTACTCTTGAGTTACCCGTCATCAATACAGCACCAGCATTTTGTGCAGTAATGGTAATAGGGGCAGCTAGATTACCATCTTTATCAATGTCTATGAAAATATTTTCCCAAGTACCATCTGCTAAAGTAATGGTCGTGCCCGGAGTAGCAGCGGAAATAGCAGTAGTCAATTCAGTTGGATTGGTTACCACTTGGCTATAGCCTAATGTACTGCTTAGGAATAATGCCAACGTAAATAAAACTATTTTGGAATACATAATTAAATTTTTAATAGGAATGTGTTATTCTCTTTAGAGGGAGCAAATTGGTTTTGTTTTTTGCAAAAAACAAAACCAATTTGCTCCCTCTAAAAAAGGATTCAAGACTACCCTTTATCGAGAGCTAAAAATAATATTTTATAACTTATTTTCGCCACACCGACTCTTTAGCATAAGCTGTTGGTCGGTCAGGCAAAGTTACATTATTCTCTTTTTCATAGATGGCCCAATCGTTAAGGAGTTCTGCTAATTTTTCGGGCTGGCTTGCTGCCAAATTATTTTCTTGTGTAATATCTTTAGACAAATCATACAATTCCCATTCACTAGTTCCATAAGGGGCTTCCATCCATTCTGCTTTCCATTGTCCTTTTCTTAAGCCTCGTCGACCAAATAATTCCCATGCGTGGACTTTATTTGGTGGATGTATTTTTTCAGTTTTTCCATTTAGCCAAGGCAACATAGAAGTGCCAGTCATAGGAAAAATTTCTCTTCCTTTATAATTTGTTTTGGGGTGTTCAACATCAGCAAATTCTAAAAAAGTTGGTGCCAAATCCTTTACCGATAAAAAATCGTGATTAATAGTATTGGTCGCTTTTTTTTCGTTGGGATAACGAATCATAATAGGTGCTCGTACACCGCCTTCTGTGGCAAAGGCTTTATACCACTTGAAAGGTAAGGAACTTACTTGCGCCCATGCTGTACCTAGTTCCACATAAGAATTAATTCGCCCCATATTTTCCAAACTATTATCAAAAGTCGTGTCTACCCACTCCCCTGTATTCTCATAGCCCATGATGCTATTGCCCTCTGCGCCATTGTCTGACATGAAAATAATTAAAGTATTTTCATAAACACCAATATCTTTTAAATGTTGTATGACCCTACCTGTATGATAATCTAAGCGTTCAATCATAGCAGCATACAACTCCATTGATTTGCTTGCTTTTTGTTGCTCCAACTTTGATAATTCTGACCAAGGAATCACATTTGGACTTAAGGGAGGTAAGCTGGCATTTTCGGGAATGACTCCTATTTTTTTTCCATTTTGTAAGCGCTGTACCGCTAGTTTTTCATAGCCTTCATCGTATTGTCCTTGGTACAAATTGATATATTCATCTCGTACCTGTAAGGGCCAATGTGGGGCGGTGAAAGATAGGAAATGAAAAAATGGTTTATTTTCTTGCTGACTTTCATCAATATAGCCAATCGCTTTATCTGTATAGCTTTTAGTAGAATAAAAGTCCTTGGGCAAATCCCCTACCAAACTACTATCTTGGCAATAAGGGGATTCTGGTATAACGGCTAAAAAAGGTTGCTTATCATAAAAATGACCCCCTCCACCAGGGAGTAGACAAAAAGAACGGGTGAATCCTCGATTGACAGGCCATTGTTCTTTTTTGCGAGGAGAGCCTAGATGCCATTTGCCAACTATCGAAGTATGATAGCCTGCATCTTGCAATAATTTCGGAAAAGTAACTACATCAAAATTTAAATATCCTTCATAGCCTCTTAAACCCAATTGATTATCTGCCCAATCTCCGTCCATTGTTCCATAGCCATTGCGGTGGGCATCTACCCCCGATAATAACATTCCACGAGTAGGAGAACAGGTTGGTCCTGCACAAAAAGAAGTAAAACGCGTACTTTGTTGGGCTAAGGCATCAATATTGGGGGTTTTGATTTCACTGCCGTAGCAGCCTAAGTCGGTGAAGCCTAAATCGTCGGCGACTATTAATAAAATATTGGGGCGACTAGGTAGTTTTTTGCTCGTATTTTTTTCTGTTGTGCAGCTATTTAAAAATAGTAAACAGCTAAAAAAAAGAAGTATTATTTTGACCATAAAATTGGTATTCATTATGCTCTGTTTTAATTCTATCGGCAAAATACTCATTATTTAGAAGTTAGAAGACAAAACGGCAAGTTCTCAGTACAGTAGTACTGTATTTGTGACGAGTCGATGGTATTAGTAAGAAGGGGATAACTTTATTTATCCCCTTCTTATGACTCGACTTCCTTCAAGGCACTAGAAACTAGTATAGATTAAGTACTTACTCAGATTGAAGGATTATAATACTGCCCGACTACTTTCTCTGCTTAATCTTCACAATTATCTTATCAGGTTGTAAGGTTAATAATGGATTCATTTTAGGAACTTGGTCCGTCGCTTCAATATCGAATTTTTCAAAAAACGCATGGATGAAAAAAGTAATTTCAGCAAGTGCGAAATGATTCCCTATACACATTCTGGGACCAACACCAAAAGGAAAGAATGCTTTGCTTTTAATCAATGCACCATCTTTTAAAAATCGCTCTGGTTGGAACGCATCAGGATGGTCCCAATACTTTTTATTCCGATGTACACCGTAGAAAAAAGACATAACATGCGTGTCTTTAGGAATATCAACGCCTTCAAATGTATCCGCTTCTATCGATACTCTCTCTGTCATCCAAGCAGCGGGATATAAGCGCAGTCCTTCATTTATTGTTGCTTTTAAGTATTCGTTCTTCCCGCTTTCATAAATGTCTGTTCCTTTTAAAGATTGTACTAGTTTTTCTTTACTCGTTTTATTGACCGCTAGTAAATATAATAGCCAAGACATCACATTTGAAGAAGTTTCAAAACCTGCAAATAGTAAAACTAATAATTCATCTATCATCTGTTCTTCGGTCATGACTTCTCCATTATCCTCATAAGTGCTATGTAATAACATATCTAATATATCGGTGTAAGTATTTGAGCTACTTTTTCGTTTTTTAATAATATCTCCTAAAATCGCCCGCAATCTTTTTGATTTAGTATACTGCTTTTTTTCTACACCATTAATCGGATAAAATAATTTCTTGTAGGGCTTATTGGCTTCATCCATTATAAAAGCCTGGAGTTCATTAAATAATTGGTTGAGTTCTGTCAGTAATTCTTTTGACAAAGAAATATCAAACAGGGAATTCACTAAAACCGTAAAAGATAAATGACTCATTATCGGGTAAATATCTATTGCCTTGTCGGTAGGGATTTCCGCTAGAAATTCTTCGATTGTTTTTATGACAATACCATACAAACCCAACAATTTTTGTCGATGGAAACCGGGTTGTATCAAGCGTCTTTGCCTTCTCCAATAGTCCCCTTTAGAAAAAACTAAACCATTCCCAAAAAAGTCGGCTGCTCTGCCTGTTGCAAATTCTGACTTTGTAAAATTCCGCTGATTCACTCGCAATACATAATCAATAAACTTAGGATCCCTTGTCCAGATAAGTTTGCGCCCCCTCGGCAAGTTAACCCCATAACTATCTCCAAATTTATCCATACTTTTTTGGACAAAGTGGATGGGCTGTTTTAGAAAATCATTGGTTTTTAAGAGGACTTGAAATAAGGAATAGCCTTCAGGAAAGCGAGATGTTTTATTGGTAGTTATCATATTTACTGGTTTATATTTTTATGTGCGTAAATCAAGATTAATCCAAGTATCGTTCCTATAAATGCTCCACCGCAATCATAAGTACTTGTAGCTAAATGAAAAATCAACCCAAAAATCATGATGCCTGTGGCAAGTCGTAAGCAGATTAACACATATTTGTTTAATAACAAAGAAATACCTAAAGCAATTTCTACTATACCTGTTGCTATCATTCCATTGGAAGAAATATGGTTTGTTAAACTACAGGTTGGAAGAAAGGGGATAAACTTGTCTATTCCGAAACCTATACAAAATAGAGCGAATAGTATTTGTAGTACCTTTGTTAATGTTGAATTCATCAGATATTTATTTTTATGAAAAAAACTATTTAGAAGTAGGGAACTAGTGCTATTGGAACAGTGTGTCAACGTTCCAAATCTGACCTCTGACAATAAAATGGTCTGACCTCTGACTTCTTTTAGTTACACAAGAATAGCGGAAATAAGTAGACCAATCGTCCAGAATCCTTTGATTTAAGGTAGCTGGACGGGAAAAGGAGTCCTAATTGCTTAATTTAAGGTAGCTGGACTTTAGTAATTGGTCTTTGGCACGCTTAAACTTGACAGTAAGAATTAGCTAAATACTTTCTTTATACTCGAATAAAAAATACGAAGGTAAACTAAGTATTACGATAATACCTTAGTGCTTGGCAGGCTATCACTAAAGACTAAAGACCAATGGCTAAAGACCATTTAAGGTAGCTGGACTTTTCTATACTGGGTGGGAGTCATACCAGTCATTTTTTTAAAGACTGCATTAAAAGTAGATTTAGATTGGAAACCAGCTTCCAAGCCTATGCCCAAAATGGAATAATGGTCGTAGTCGCTATTTGTTAAATTAGCCTTTACTTCGGCCACTCGATAGGTATTGACAAAGTCATAAAAATTCTTGCCTTCTTTCTGATTGATGATTTGAGACAAATACCCATTACTTAAATGAGCTTTTTCAGCTAAGACATCCATACTTAATGCTGGATTTTTGTATAATTTCTCCACTTCCATTAATTGCAATACCCGTTTATAATGGACTTCTGTTTTGTCAGAAAGTACTGATTTTGAGGATTCTTTTATGGGTGATACTTCGAATATCTCTCTCTTTAAAATGATGAAATAGCCTAACCAAAACACTAATAAACCCATGAGTAACCAGGTCGGATGGAGTGTCAGTGTATTATCACCGTAAAAAAAGATTTCTAATTGGCCTATAATCCATAAGATACACAAAACAAATAATGCCAGAATAGAATTTTGTACCCATTTTAAATTGATACGGGATTGTGCTGCTGGATTCTTTTTTATTGATTGCTGATAGTTCCGCAGATTTTTCAAAACTAAAAAAAGTACTACTAGGCTATAGCCAATAGAAACAAGTTCTCGTAGTTGTACATACCAAAAATAGGCGGTCGTTTGCTCTATTAAATTGGGGGCAAAAATATAAATGATAAAAATTAAAACATTCAAGATCAGCTGAATAAACAAAGGTGCTATAAACCAATAATCAGATTTTTTTAATTGATAGCTTGGATGTAATAAAAATTTAACAATATAAGATAGCGCAATCGGTAAAACAATAGTGTATCGAATAGGTAAATAGGACACGATCGCATAATGAGAACTGACACCTAAATCATCCAATAAATGCCCAGTTGCTAAGAGCGCCATTGCAATCAGTGCAAAACCTAAAGCTTGGTTGGATTTCTTTTTAAATTTTTTATTAAAAAAAAACAGGACGGCTAAAAGGAATCCTTGAAGAATGACCAATAAGATAAGGAAGTGATAAATGGTAAAGGTGGCGATATTCAAAATTTAAAGATGTCAGGCTTTTATTTAATAAAAGTTACGTTTCGCTAAAATTATTCAAGACTGCCGCTTATCAAGGGCTAAAAGCTATATTCTACACAATGTTGATTTTAGAAACCTCAATTTGTTTTTATTTGAATTTAATTTCAGCGAAACGTAAGATAAAACTAAAAGTAAGGTTAAATACCTAAATAAATAATAATAATATTATATTTAGCTTCTTTTACGAGATGGGCTAGATTTTTTAACAATAAAACAATATCCATTATGACCACGATTATTCGGAATGGTTTATTTTTCGACGGTACAGGTGTTAAAGGTAAAAAATCAGATGTAGTGATTCAAGGTGGTAAAGTAGCGGCTATTTATGATAAAGCCCCTACCATAGCAGATGCAAAAGAAATAGACGCTACGGATAAATGGGTAACACCAGGGTTTGTAGATATTCATACCCATTATGATGCGGAGATAGAGGTCATGCCCGGATTAGAAGAATCGGTGCGGCATGGAACCACGACAGTAGTCATGGGGAACTGTTCTATTTCAGCGGCTTTGGGAAAAGATGAAGACATTGTTGATTTATTTTGTCGAGTAGAAAATATGCCGGCGCAGGTGCTCACCGAATGGATAAAAGATAAAATAACTTGGAATAGCCTAGCGGAGTATTACGAGCATTTGGATACTTTGCCGATGGGACCAAATGTGGCTAGTTTTATTGGGCATTCCAATATTCGGATAGCTGCTATGGGGGTAGACAGAAGTTTTAAATCGCCTAAAGCGACAAAGGAGGAATTAGTAAAAATGGATACTTATTTGAATGAAGCGATGGAAGCGGGGTATCTAGGGATGTCGATAGATATGCTGCCTTTTCATCGTTGGGGTGGGGTATTTACAGAAGCATATAAAGGCACTTCCGTTCCTTCTCAACAGGCATCTGTCAAAGAATATCGGCGTTTGGCGAATATATTGAGAAAGTATGATAGAGTACTACAAGCCACTCCGAATGCGCTTGACAAAAAATCAGGAATTCATTTATTGGGTATGAGTTCTGGCTTATTTAGAAAGCCTTTAAAGACCACGATAGTTGCCGCAATGGATTTAAAAACGGATAAAAATATCCATAAATTAGTAACTACTTTAGCTACAATGGGCAAAAGATTTTTCAATGCGGATATGCGCTTTCAAGCTTTGTCCATGCCTTTTTTAAATTATGGAGAAGGCCCTATTACGCCTTTATTTGAAGAATTTCCTTCAATGGTGGAAGTCATTGGTGCGAATCGAGCAGAAAGAAAAATTGCCTTTCAAGATCCCAAATTTAGAAAATGGTTTAGAAGTGATTGGAATCATAAAGGTACGTCTGTTTTTCCGAGATTATTAAAAGAGATGACGATTACGAAAGCACCCGATGGTAGTTTAGTTACTAAGACATTTCAAGAATTAGCAGATGCTTCTGGCAAAGATGGCTTAGATTGTTTTATGGATTTAGTTGTCGAACATGACACAGATTTAATTTGGAAATGTACAGCTGCTAATCATCGGGATGAAGTTAGGGTGCAATTACTAGCACATGAGGCAACTATTCCAGGCTTTAATGATTCTGGTGCACATAATGTGAACATGGCTTTTCATGATGGTTCATTACAAGCTTTAAGGCAGTCCTTAGAATATCCAGATATACTACCGATAGAAAAAGCGATTTATCGCTTAACTAAAATGCCTTGTGATTGGTTGGGCTTGGATGCAGGTTCTTTAGAAGTAGGGCGACGGGCAGATGTCTGTGTACTTGACCCTACGAAATTAGCCACTAATTTGACAGACGAACCTATTGAAGATTATCATCCTAGTTTAAAGGGTGCATTCCGATATGTGAAGCGTTCTGATGGAGTGGTGAATCATGTTTTGATTAATGGTTCGGAGGTGTTTACTTCTGATAAAGGTTTTGTAGCTGATTTAGGGACTAAGAAATATGGGCAGTTATTGCGAAGCACTAATTAGGTTGTTTATTTGTTTATGCTGTTTATTTGTTTACTCGTATGGCGAGCAAATAAACATTCTAAGGAAGTAGAATATATTGCTAACTTCCTAAATTATTTATATTTCTCTTAACACTCTATTTTAGAAGCATCAATTTGTTTTTATTGAAATTTAATATCAGCGAAACGTAAGTAAACAAATAAACTATTAAACAAAGAGTCCACTCTAAAAAGTCGATTTGGGCAAAAACTGCCAGATTTTAAAAATCTGGCAGTTTTGTTACTCTAATAAGATCAATC
>ENA-ORXT01005128-ORXT01005128.1-marine-metagenome-genome-assembly--contig:-NODE-5128-length-13026-cov-4.828713_pt1 | contig 13026 bp, 12 predicted proteins | sample MGYA00237868_ERZ511482 | MGnify/ENA metagenome assembly ERZ511482 | reverse complement strand
GACGCCATCGGCCAGACGCTGGTCGAGAGCGCGGTGCATCGCTTCGCGGTCACGAACAAGGCTCCCGACGGCAAGCCCTGGCCGGGGTCGGCGCGCACCCGCGCCCGGGGCGGCCGCATCCAGTACGATCGCGGGTCGGGCGGACTGGCCGGATCGATCACCCATGCGGTCCAGGGCGGTGGCACCGCGGTCGAATACGGTTCGAACAAGCCTCATGCGGCGCAGCGCCAGTTCGGCGGGACCATCAAGCCCAAGAAGCCGGGCGGGTTCCTCGTCTTCGAGACGCTGGACGAAAGCGGCCAGCCGATCCTGATCTTCGCCCGCAAGATCACCCAGCCGGCCCGCGAGTATCTCGGCATCTCCGCCGACGACGCGGATGACATCGGCGGCATCGCCCTCGAATACCTGAACGACGTCATCGAGCGCGGAGGGCTGACATGATCGATTCTGCCCTCGATCCTCTTGGCGCCGTCGAGGAGGCAATGATTGCCCGGCTGAAGACGTCCTTCGGCTGGGATGACGACAAGCGCGCCCTGCGGCAGGTCCAGGCGATCGAGTTCCCGTTCGACAAGGGCACCGACGACGTCATGCAGATCAAGCCGCCCGGCGCCTACATCGCTCCCCTCGTCGCGCGCCCCACCGGGGAGCGCAATACCGTCGAGCAACGCTGGGCAGTCTATGCGGTCGCCGATCGCGCGACCGCCGTCGCCCGCGCCCTTGGAAGCGAGGCCCCCTACGGCATGGGCGCCTACGCCATCGCCTATCGCGTCATGGCCGCACTGGACGAATGGGGCCCGGAAGTGGACGGCGCATCACGCCTCTATCTCGAGGGTATCGAGAACATGTCCGGCCTCACGCTGACGAAGGCCGGCCTGAGCGTGTTCGGCGTCACGCTGGTCGGGGCCGCGTTCACCGATCGGTTGCTGCTGTCGATCGCGTGCCGCCTGGAGGAGGTGCTCGGCGGCGCCTGCACGGGTCGTCTGCGCCCCGGTGCCGATGCCGGCGCGCCGCCGCCGGTGGGCGATGCGCGGCGCATCGACCTGCTGGTGTGCGGCGCGCACCTGTCGGGCATGCCGCTGGCGCACCAGCTCGTCGATCGGGGCGCGACGCGGGTGGCCGCGGTGCGCACCGCCCCGTGCTACCGGCTGTACGCGCTGGCCGGTGCGGGTCCGGCTCGGCCGGGCCTGCGCCACGTCGGCGACGGGGGCGTCGCGATCGATGCGGAGGTGTGGTCGGTGCCCACCGAAGAGTTCGGCGACTTCATGAGCGGCATTCCCTCCCCGCTGGCGATCGGACACGTCGCGCTGGAGGACGGTCGCGAGGTGGCGGGGTTCGTGTGCGAGGAGCGCGGCTTCGAGGGCGCGGAGGACATCAGCGCCTTCGGCGGCTGGCGCGCGTGGTGCGCGCGGTAGGCTGCCGGCACGGGTGTCGATCGCGTCGACGACCTGCCGGATGCCCACCGGCCGGAGGTCCGGGCGTCCGGCCCTGATGGAACGGGGCGGAACGGGGCGGAATGGGGCGGGACGTCGCGGCATCGCCTGCCCGGACGTCCCGCCCCGCACTACACGGTCATCGAACGTGCGTTCAGTTGTGGACCGCGGGCAGCTCCTTCTCGAGCGCCAGATCCCTCTCCTTCAACATGGCCAGCAGGGACGTGTCCCGCGCCTCGTCGATCACCACCGGCTCCGCCGCCGGTTCGGCGGCCGCCATGGTCACCTGCTTCGAGTAGGAGCAGCCACCCGCGTGCGCGGAGCCTGCCATCAGGGCCAGCACGCCGGCGCCGATCATCATCGTTCGCTTCATCGAGTTTCCCTCTTGGTTGGTGAACCCGGTACCGTTTATCGCACGCCTGTGACGCGTCCGCAAGACACCGTGCAACTGCGGTGCCACAGCGTCGGCAGGTGCCGGAACAGCGTCGCCACGCCACCCCGCCGACACCATGCCCGCACGCACATTGATGATCCAGGGCACCGGCTCCGACGTCGGCAAGTCGGTCATCGTCGCCGGCCTGTGCCGGGTGGCGGCGCGGCGCGGGATCGACGTCGCACCGTTCAAGCCGCAGAACATGTCGAACAACGCGGCGGTGACCCCGGACGGTGGCGAGATCGGGCGCGCCCAGGCGCTGCAGGCGCTCGCAGCCGGCATCGAGCTCTCGGTCGACCTGAACCCGGTGCTGATCAAGCCGGAGTCCGACCGGCGCTCGCAGATCGTGGTGCACGGGCGAGCGATCGGCCGTCGGGAGGCCGCGCACTGGATCGGGCGACGCGGAGCCCTGCTCGAACCGGTGCTGCACAGCTACCGGCGCCTGCGCAGCCGGCACGAGCTGATCGTGGTCGAGGGGGCCGGCAGCCCGGCCGAGGTGAACCTGCGGCGCGGCGACATCGCCAACATGGGGTTCGCCCGTGCCGCCGACGTGCCGGTATGCCTGCTCGGCGACATCGATCGAGGAGGCGTGATCGCGGCGCTGGCCGGCACTCACCGGGTGCTGGACCCGGCGGATGCGGCGATGATCGAGGGGTTCGCCATCAACAAGTTCCGCGGCGACCCCCGCCTGTTCGACGAGGGGATCACCGCCATCGAGCGTGCCAGCGGCTGGCCCTGCCTCGGCGTGATCCCGTGGTTGCACGACGCGGCACGCCTGCCGGCCGAGGATGCGGTGGCCATCGGTCGGGAGGCGCACGAACCGGATGCGGGAAGCGGTGACGGGTCGCGACGATTGCGCATCGCCGCACCGTTGCTGTCGCGCATCGCCAACGCCGACGACGCCGACCCGTTGCGCCACGAACCGGGCGTGGCGTTCAGGTTCGTGCCACCGGGTCGGCCGATCCCGCGCGACACCGACGTGATCCTGCTGTTCGGCACCAAGTCGACGCGCGCCGAGATGGCCTTCATCGAACGGCAAGGCTGGCACCACGACATTCACGCCCACGCGCGCAACGGGGGTGCCGTGCTCGGCCTGTGCGGCGGGTTCCAGCTGCTCGGCGAGACGATCGACGATCCGCACGGCCAGGACGGCAGCCCCGGCAGCACGCCGGGCCTGGGCCTGCTGGCGGTGCGCACCCGCATGGCCGAGCACAAGGTGGTGCGCCGGGTCGGTGGCCGCTGCGCGCTCGCTGACGTGCCGATCACCGGATACGAGATCCACGTCGGCGACACGACCGGGCGCGACCGGCATCGTCCGATGCTGCTGCTGGACGGCATGCCCGAGGGCGCGCGCAGCGAGGACGGGCGCATCGAGGGCAGCTACGTTCACGGGCTGCTGGTCGACGACCGCTACCGGGCGGCCTGGCTGGCCCGTCGGCGCGCCGTGGCGGGTTGCGCCCCTGCCGGTGCCGAGGCGATGACGCCCCTGGCGCCGCCCGGTGCCACGACGGGCTACGCCGCCTCGGTCGAGCGGGCGCTGGACGGCATCGCCGATCAGCTGACGGAGGCGCTGGACATCGATCGGCTGTTCGCGATGGCGCGCTGAGAAGGCGCCGCGCCGCTCAGAAGTCGATGCCCTTCTGCGCCCGGATGCCGGCCTGGAACGGGTGCTTGATCTCGCGCATCTCGGTGACGCAATCGGCATGGTCGATCAGCGCCTGCGGCGCGTCGCGCCCGGTCGTGATCACGCCGGTGCGGGTGGCGCGCGCCCGGATGCCGTCGACCACCGCACCCGCCTCCAGGTAGTCGTAGCGCAGCGCGATGTGGATCTCGTCCAGCACCACCAGATCGAACTCGCCACCACCCATCAGCTCGAGCGCCCGCGCGAAGGCCGCCTCGGCCGCGGCGATGTCGCGTTCACGATCCTGCGTCTCCCAGGTGAACCCCTCGCCCATGGTGTGCCACGCCAGCTGGTCGGGAAATCGGGCGAAGAACTGCTTCTCGCCGGTCTTCCAGGTGCCCTTGATGAACTGCACCACCGCCACCTTCTGGCCCCAGCCCAGCGCCCGGGCCACCACCCCGAACGCCGAGCTCGACTTGCCCTTGCCGTTGCCGGTGTGCACCAGCACCAGCCCGCGACCGGCGTCCGACACCTCGGCGACCCTGGCACGCTGCTTCTCGCGCAGCGTGCGCATGGCCGCCTCGTGTTCGGCCGCGGTACCGGATCCGGCGGAGGGTTCGGTGCCGGGTCCGGTGGAGGGCCCGGTGTCGGATTCGCTCACCACCCGTCAGCGCTTGCTGATGCGGCCGTCGGTCATCGGCTCGTACGGACCGGTCTCCACCAGGTAGGCCGCCAGCACCAGATCGAGGCTCGGGCCGTAGTCGTAGACGTCCTGCGCATCGTCGGCGAACACGTCGTAGCCGTCACCGCCCTTCCTGACGTAGTCGTTGGAGACCAGCCCGTACATCGCCTCCGGATCGATCGGCGCGAACCCGTCCGCGCCCTCGACCAGCACCTCGACGATGCGCTCGCCGGCAGGCTTCGAGGCGTCCCAGGCGAAGCTCATGCCGGAGACCTGCGGGAAGCGGCCTGCCACCTCCTCCACCTGGCTGACGCCGTTCTCCAGCGCCGCGATCACGTCGCTTCCCTTGACCCGGAAGGTCGACAGCGTGTTCTGGAACGGCAGGACGGTGAGCACCTCGCCCATGGTGACCTCGCCCTCGTCGATCGAGGAACGGATGCCGCCCGAGTTCATGATGGCGATGTCGATGCCCTGGTCGCGCACCCGGTCCAGCATCGCATCGGCGATCAGGTTGCCCATCGGACACTCCTCCACCCGGCACACCTCGCGGTTGCCCTCGATCAGGCCGGCCGATTGCGCCACCACCTCGTTGCGGATCTGGTCCAGCGGCTCGGCAAGCTCCGCGATGCGCGCCAGCGTGGCCGCGTTCTCGACCACCTGGCCGTCGATGATGATCGGGTCGCCGGTGGCGGATACCAGCGCACCCGCGTCGTCGAACTCCACCGTCAGCTCGCCCAGGTACTTGCCGTAGGCGTAGGCCTGCACGATCGCGGTGTCGCCGACCATGGTCGGGTACGGACCGGCGGCATCCTCGTCGGTGTTGGACAGCAGGGTGTTCGAGTGCCCGCCGACGATCACGTCGACCCCGGTGGTCTGTTCGGCGACGCGCTGATCGACCTGGTAGCCCGAATGCGACAGCACGATGATGCGATCCACGCCGTCCGCGCCCAACCTGTCGACCTCGGCCTGCACCGCGGCCACCGGGTCGGAGAACGACACGTTCGGGCCGGGGCTGGCCAGCTCGCCGGTGTTCTCGGGTGTCAGGCCGATCAGGCCGTAGCGCTCGCCGCCCTTCTCGATCACGGCGGACTTCATGATCTCGCCGGCCAGCTCCGGCTCGTCGGCGATGTCGGCGTTGGACATCAGCACCGGAAAGTCGACCATGTCGACGAAGGCGCGCAGCACCTCGGGGCCGTCGTCGAACTCGTGGTTGCCGACCGTCATGGCATCGTAGCCGAGGTCGTTCATGATCTCGGCCGCCACCCGACCCTTGTAGTAGGTGTAGAACAGCGAGCCCTGGAACTGGTCGCCGCCGTCGACCAGCAGCACGCCGGCATTGCTGCCCTCGGCGGCCCGGGCGCGGGCATCCTCGACCGTGCTGACCAGACGGGCGTAGCCGCCGAAGCATTCGCCGGCGGCGTTGTCCTCGGGATCGCACGGGCTGTCGTACTGGCTGACCGGTTCGACCTTGGAATGGAAGTCGTTGGTGTGCAGGATGGTCAGCGAGTCGGCCGCCGCCGGGGCGACCAGCCCCGTCGCACCGAGCACGGCGAGGGCCACGGCGCCGCGCGTGCCGGTCAGGTGTCGGGACGTGCGGACAGCCGAGGGCACGGCGAGGTGAAGGGAGCTCATCACAGGCGGTTCCGGGTTGGCGGCATGGGCGTTGCACCGAGCGTATCAGGCTCTCGTCGACGCGGTGGCGACCCCGACCACCTCGCCGCCGGGCGCGGCCACCCGGCCCGGGCACGGATCAGCCCTGCGCAGGCAGCGTCTCCACCCGTTCGATCGCCACGTGCCGCGCCAGCGCGAACGCGACCAGCACCAGCGGTGCGAGCGCGGCGAACGACACGCGCAGGCCGAACAGCTCGGCCAGGCCGCCGATCGCCGGCGGACCGAGCAGCATGCCGCCGTAGGCGAGCGTCGCCACCCCGGCGATGGCGATGCCGGGTGCGACGTGCGGGTCGGCCGCGGCGCGCGAGAACGCGAGCGGCATGACGATCGCGTAGCCGGCCCCCATCAGGGCGAAGCCCGCGATCACCCCGTTGCTGCCCGGTGCGACGACCACGATCGCGATGCCGGCGAACGCTGCCGCCGCACTGGCGCGCACCGTGTGCGGCGGTCCGAGCCGTGCCACGATCCGGTCGCCCGCGAGTCGCAGCAGCACCATCGACAGACTGAACGCGGCGTAGCCGAGGGCGGCGACCGAAACGCCCGCACCGGTGACGTCGACCAGGTACACCGCACTCCAGTCCGCCAGTGCGCCCTCGCCCAGCGCGGTGCCGAAGGCGATCAGACCGACCAGCAGCAGGGCACCGCGGGGCAGTGCGACCAGCGGTTCGGAGGCACCGGTCGCGTCCGGTTCGCCGCGCAAGCGTACCGGCCCGCTGCCGCTGCGCCCGATCGCTACCAGCGCGCACGCTCCGGACACGGCCGCCGCGATCCAGAAATGTGCCGGCACGCCGAGCTCGAGCCGGGTCGCCAGGAACCCGCTGCCCGCCCCGACCCCGGCGCCGAGGCTGAACAGCGCGTGGAAGCCCGACATCAAGGGTCGCCCCGCATCGCGCTCGACCTCGGCGGCCCATCCGTTCATCGCCACGTCGAGCGATCCGAACCCGGCGCCGAACAGCGCCAGCGCGCCGATCAGCAGCGCCGTCGATCCGCTGGCAGCGGCAGCACCGAGAGCGGTGAATGCCAGCACGTAGAGCACGCTCAGGCGTCGGCTCAGCCGCGCTGCGCCGAGCCGATCGCTGAGCACGCCCGCCACCGGAAAGGAGACGATCGCACCGGCCGCCAGCGCCAGCAGCACGAGACCGAGCCCGCCTTCGCCCAGCCCGAACCCGCTCTTGATGGCCGGCACCCGCGACGCCCAGACGCCGAACAGCGCGCCGTTGAGCGCGAACGAGGCGGCGACGGCGATGCGGGCACCGCGTACCCGAGCACCGGACCCGCCCGGCCGGGAATCGGTCCGATCCGTGTCGCTCCGCTGCCGCCCGTCGCACGACACCTCGGACGATATCCCGGCGCGGGAAGCCCCTTCAGCCACCGATGCCGATGCCGATGCCGACCCCGCCGCTCGAACGCCCCCCGCTGCCGACGCCGATGCCGAACGAGAAGCCGGTGCGCTCGCGCACCCCGCTTCCGGTCCACAGGTGAAGCTGGTTCGCCCGCACCACCGGCAACTGGCGCCGCGCCTCGCCGATCACCACCTCGTCCAGCCCGTCCAGGCTGCCGAGTACCGTCACCTGACGGCCCTCGGCGAACTCGACCGTTTCCAGGTACGCGTCCGAGGTGACGATGAAGCGTCCCTGCGAGGCCCGGCCGACCTGCGGGCGCTGCGTGCGGTCGAGCGGGTAGGCGAGCAGTTCCAGCTGGCTGCCGGAGGCGAGGTTGGCCGCACCGATGACCGTGCCGCCCCACAGCACCGTCCCGCGGGCCAGGTCCGGATCGCCGGCGACCTGGGCCGCGGTGACCGGCTCCACCACGATCGCGGGGTCGTCGATGTCGATGGGCGTGGACGCACAACCGGCGACACCGGTCACGGCCAGCGCGAGCGCGCCGGCACCCGTCAGGCGCCGCAGGGTCTGCAGGGCCCCACGGGTGGCGGTTCGGCCGGAGGCGCGGGTGCGAGCGAAGGGCATGGTCGATCCTGTCGGTTGGCCAGTCGGATGGCGGGCAGGAGAGGATATACCCCGGCCCTACGCGGACCGACGCGGCAGCCGGTCCGTCACCGCCAGGCCGTGCGGGTGCGCATCCGACAGCACCAGCTGTGCCGCCGTGCGCCTCGGCGATGCGCCGCGCCGGCGACAGCCCGAGACCGACCCCGCCGGTACGGCGCGAGCGCGACGCGTCGAGCCGCTCGAAGGCCTCGGTGACCGCTTCCCGGCGGGCGCCCGGCACGCCCGGGCCGCTGTCCGACACGCGCAGCGTGCAGGCACGGGTGTCGGCCTCGAGCAGGACCTCCACGCGGGCGCGGCCATCAGCCCCCCGCCCGTGCAGCAGGGCGTTCTCGACCAGGTTCCTGACCAGCACGCGCAACCGCGCCTCGTCGCCGTGCAGAAGCGACGGCCCCTCGGGCAGATCGGCACGCAGCACCGTACGGGCAGCGCTCGTAGCGGATACCCCCGGCACGGCTGCGTCCGCGGCAGCGGCGTCCGAGGCGGCGCGCTGGCCGTCCACCACCTCCCGCACCAGGGCGGCGAGGTCGACCTCGCCCAGGCTCAGCACGTCGTGCCGCGCCGACAACCGCTCGCTCTCGAGCAGCGCATCCACCAGGGTCTGCATCTCGAGCAGGTCCGCGCGCAGCCGCTCCCTGACGGGCCCCGGTGCGAGCAGCTCGAGTGCCACGCGCGCCCGGGCGATCGGCGAGCGCAGCTCGTGGCTCACCGCCAGCAGCAACTCGCGCCTGGCGTCGAGCATCGCGGCCAGGCGGATGGCCATCGCATCGACGCTCGCCCCGAGCAAGGTCGGTCCGGCGAATGGCGGTCACGACGAGCATGCGTCGCGAACCGCGGTTCGACGGCGCGGCGGTCGGCGTCGGTGAGGAATCCAGGGCGTCGTTCGAGCCGGAGGCAGTGTTGTCGTTGCGTCGATTCTTCATGCGTCGGATCCCGTGTCGTGGTGGCGAACATCGCGTTGCTCCGGTCCGCCGTCGAAGCATGGATCGAAGTATCGGCACCCATCCGCGCCGGATCGTCTCGACGCTGATGCAGGACGTATCGGGATGCAGGACGTATCGGGATGTAACGCGGCGTGTTCGGCCGTTCGACAGACGCGGAACGGCACCATCGCACGAGGGCCGCCATCGAGCGGTGCGCGAACGCTCTGCCACCCGATGTCCCGAACGGGGTCGCCGAGCCGATCCTTGCCCGTACGCGTGGCATGCTGCACCGGCTGGTCAGCTGCGACGACGGGTGCCGACTCGCCGCTCGATGCCATCCGATGGCGGGGGAAAGAACGTCGCCACGCCGTATCGGGCCGGTTCGACGGCCCGATCACCCACACCGACCGGAGAACCGATGTTCGGCTTCAAGGACATCGAGATCCTGCAGGCGATCGTGCAGGCTGGCGGATTCCGGGCGGCCGCCGCCCGCCACGGCATGTCGCAGTCGGCGATCTCCAATCGGGTCGCGGCGCTGGAGCGCCGGCTCGGGGTCCGGCTGTTCGATCGGCTCGGGCGCGGTGTGCGACTCTCGACCGCGGGGCGTCGCCTGCTCGAGGAGGCGACCCGCCTGATCGCCGCCCGGGATCGCGTGGTGCGGGAACTGGCCGGCGAGGACGGGCTGCGCGGTTCGGTGCGCATCGGTGTCGCCGAGACGATCGTGCACATCCTGCTGACACCGCTGCTCGCCTCGTTGCGCGCCGCGCACCCGCATGTCCGGTTCGAGCTGACCGTCGACACCTCGATCGAGCTGTCGCGGCGGCTCGCCACCGAATCCCTCGACGTGGCGGTGCTGCTCGCCGATGCGGTGCCGGCCGGCACCACCCGCTCGGTGCCGCTGACCCCGGTGACGCTCGACTGGTACGCCGCTCCGGGCTTCGTCCGCGACGCGGGCACCGATCAGCCGCTGTCGCTCGATCAGCTGGCCAGGACCTCGATCGTCACCTTCTCCAAGGGCACCGTTCCGTACCAGCGCATCGAACGCCTGTTCACCGACGTGATGCCGGCACCGCTGATCCACGGGTCGGCATCGCTGCTGGCCGTGCGCCACCTGATCGGCACCGGGTTCGGTATCGGGGTGTTGCCGGTGCGCATGATCGAGGCGTCGACCGGTGGCGCGCCGGCAACGGATGTGCTGCCGCTGCCGGTCTACGCCGCCGCCCGGCCCGATGCGCTGCAGTTCGTGGTCGCCTGGGTACCGGTCGATGGCGACGAGACCGGACCCATCATCGCCGACACCGCCGTGACGTGCGATCACATTGATACTCGACAAAGATCATTTACAGGCGATGACGATCTGCTAGCGTGATCGCATGCGTACACCGAACGATGACAGCACGCTTGCCTGGCGCCACCGCATCCGCGCCGGCGAGCACACCGGACACACCGCCGGGCTGGCGGCCGGCGCCCTGCAGGGCAACCTGGCGATCGTGCCGGCGGCGCTGTCGGCGGATTTCCTGCTGTACTGCCACCGCAATCCCAAGCCGTGCCCGTTGATCGGCGTCGGCGAACCCGGCGACCCGGCCCTGCCGGGACTCGGACGCGATCTCGACATCCGTACCGACCTGCCCGCCTACCGGTTGTTCGGCGATGCCCGTCCCGCCGAGGGCACGCGTGTCGATGATCTGCTCCCCGTGTGGCGGGACGATTTGGTGACGTTCGTGCTCGGCTGCTCGTTCTCGTTCGAGGATGCGCTGGTGGCCGAGGGCATTCCCGTGCGCCACATCGACGCCGGACGCAACGTGCCGATGTACCGCACCACGGTCCCCACCCGCACCGCCGGCCCGTTCGGCGGTCCGCTGATCGTCACGCTGCGCGCGTTCCGCCCCGCAGACGCGATCCGCGCCATCATCCTGTCCGAGCGCTACCGGCTCGCGCACGGCGCACCGATCCACATCGGCGATCCGGACGCCCTCGGCATCGATGACCTGGCCTCGCCCGAGTACGGCGACCCGCCGGTGATCGAGGATGGCGACGTGCTGGTGTTCTGGGCCTGCGGCGTCACCCCGCAGCTCGCCCTGCGCGACGCGGGCGCGACGCTGGCGATCACGCACGAACCCGGTCACATGCTGATCACCGACATACCCGCGGCGGCCGCCGAGACACGGTTGGCCGGCCTTGGAAAGGACCCGGGAACGGACCTGGCAAGAGACTCGGGTACCGCACCTGCCCTCCCCCGTGAAACGACCCGTTCGAGGACATGACCATGCACAAGAAGACAACCCTGGCATTGAGCTGTGCCGCCCTGCTCGGCTCGTTCGGCAGCGCCCACGCGGTCGATCTGTCGGTGGTGGGCAGCTGGAGCAGCCTGCCGCTCCATCAGGATCACGAGAACACCTTCTGGACCGAGACGCTGCCGGAGGCGTCGGGTGGCGAGTTCGAGGTCACCATGACCACCTTCGACCAGATGGGCGTGGCCGGAGGGGATGTGTTCCGCCTGCTCGGCGACGGCGTGTTCGATGTCGGCATGACGGTCGCCGACTACACCGTCGGTGACGCACCGGAGCTGGAGGGGCTGGACGTGCCGCTGCTGGCGACCACGGCCGACGAGGCGCGCGCGATGGTGGACGCCGCCCGGCCGATGGTGGAGGACATCATGACCGAGCGGTTCGGCTCGAAGCTGCTGGCCATCGCGCCCTACCCGCCACAGGTGGTGTTCTGCAAGCCCGAGGTCGCCTCGCTGGACGACCTCGAAGGCCTGAAGATCCGGGGATCGGGGCGCATGACGACCAAGTTCCTCGAAGCGCTCGGCGCCGAGGGCATCAACGTCGCGTTCTCGGAGGTGCCCGGCGCGCTGGAGCGCGGCGTGATCGATTGCGCGGTGACCGGCTCGGGCTCGGGCTACAGCGCCGGCTGGTGGGAGGTGTCGACCAGCCTGATGACGTTGCCGCTGGGCGGCTGGGACGCGGTCGTGACGGCCATGAACCTGGACACCTGGGAAGGCCTGTCGGCCGAACAGCAGACGCTGCTCACCGACACGATCGCCAGCGAGTTCGAGGCACCGGTCTGGGACGCGGCCGGTGCGGCGCTCGCCAACGACATCGCCTGCCTGACCGGCGAGGGCGAATGCACCAGCGGGGACCCCGCCGACATGACACTGGTAGAGCCGGGCGAGCAGGACATCGAGCGCGCCCGCTCGATCCTGACCGGCACGGTGCTGCCCGAGTGGGCCGAGCGTGCCGGGCCGGAGTGGGCGGCACGCTGGAACGCATCGGTCGGCACGGCGGTCGGCGTGCAGATTCCGCTCTGAGCGCATGGCTGCCGAGCGCACGAGTGCCGAAGGCATGAACTGGGAGCGTCTTCTGGAGCGCACGCACCGCGCCAACGAGTTCGTCGCCCTGGCCGTGGGCGCGATGCTGGTGCTGACCGCCCTGTTCATCCTGACCGATGTCACGCTGCGTCAGCTCGGCAGCTCGCTCGGCGGCTCGGACGAGATAGCGGGCTACGCCATGGCGATCACCGCCAGCTGGGGGCTGGGCTACGCCCTGATGAAACTCGCCCATGTACGCATCGACCTGGTGCACCGTCGATTGCCGGGTGGCGGGCGCGCGCTGCTCGACGTCGTGGCGATCGCCTCGCTGGCGTTGACCGTGGCGCTGGTCGCCTTCCAGTGCTGGCCGGTGCTCGAGAAGAGCCTGTCGCGCGGCTCGCGCGCCAACACGCCGCTGGAGACCCCGTTGTGGATCCCGCAGAGCCTGTGGTTCGGTGGCTGGGTCTGGTTCGCCGCGAGCGCATCCCTCATGCTGGCGGCGGCGATCGGCCTGTTGCTGCAACGGCGTCGCGAACCGTTCGATCGCTGGTTCGCAGCCGTCGATGAGGTGGCGGCCCTGAGCGCGGCCGATGCGATGACGATCGACAAGGCTGACCGGAGCACACCGTCATGATAGGCGCCGTCGCCGGTGGCCTGTTCGCGCTGCTCGCCCTGACGGTGCCGGTCGGCATCGTGCTGTTCCTGCTCGGCTTCGGGGTCGACCTGTTCTTCTCGCCCTTCCCGCTGATCCGCGGGCTCGGCCAGGTGATCTGGTCCTCCTCCAACAGCGCCACGCTGATCGCCATCCCGTTCTTCGTGCTGCTGGGCGAACTGCTGGTCGGCGGTGGCGTGGCGGCGCGCACCTACAGCGCGCTCGACAAGTGGCTGGGCTGGCTGCCCGGCGGGCTGGTGCACGCCAACATCGGCACCGCGACGATGTTCTCGGCCACCTC
>ENA-ORXT01005125-ORXT01005125.1-marine-metagenome-genome-assembly--contig:-NODE-5125-length-13032-cov-3.099575_pt1 | contig 13032 bp, 8 predicted proteins | sample MGYA00237868_ERZ511482 | MGnify/ENA metagenome assembly ERZ511482 | reverse complement strand
TCATCCGGTGCACATTCATACCAACAATCTCGGTGTTCCCGGCAATTGGCAAACGACACTACAGACGATGCAAACCCTTGAGGACCAGCGTGGGCATCTAACGCACATCCAATTCCACAGCTACGGCGGCGGCGACGTCGAGGAGGATTCGCTGTGTTCCAAAGTTGCTCCCTTGGCCGAGTACGTCAACGGTCATCCTAACATTACCGTCGACGTTGGACAGGTTATGTTTGGGCGTACGACCAGCATGACCGGCGATGGTCCGCTGGGATATTTTCTTCAACAGATCAACGGCAGCAAATGGTATTCCTCGGATACCGAGTTGGAATCAGGTTGTGGCGTGTCGCCGATTGAGTACAAGAACAAGAACTTTGTTCACAGCTTGCAGTGGGCGATCGGGTTGGAGTGGTATCTGATGGTCGACGATCCGTGGCAGGTCGTGATGAGCACCGACCATCCCAATGGCGGTAGCTTCATGGCCTATCCGCAGATCATTCGTCTGCTGATGGATGCCGATTACCGACGGGAGAAGCTAAAACAAGTCAGCGATAAGGTTTTGGACCACTGCGATTTGGCCGGTCTGCAACGCGCGTACACTTTGCAGGAAATCGCGATCATCACCCGCAGCGGTCCTGCACGAATCTTGGGCTTGAAAGACAAGGGGCATCTTGGTGTAGGTGGCGACGCGGATATCACGGTTTACACGCCGAATAAAAATTACGAGACCATGTTTGCTGTGCCGCGCTATGTGATCAAGGGCGGCGATATGGTTGTGGAGGATCACGAACTCCGGCAAGTCGTTACCGGCAAAACGCTGACCGCCGCTACGAGTCAGGACGTCGACCGAGTACCGATGATCGAGCAGTGGATCAGCGATAATTATTCGCTGAACGCAAGCCACTATGGAATTTCCGAAGGCGAATTCGATCGCGTGGTGCGGTTGTAGCGACTGAGTTATCAAGCCGTTACGACAATGCAAGAGTCGTTTGGTCGGGCGTCGTCGCGTGTCGGTCTGCCAATCTCCATTGACGGTGTTCTGGCCGACCGGCTAACCTATCGGCGGATTGGAATTAGCATAGAAGTTGGCAACAGATGCTTGGGATTTTTTCAAAGAAGCAAACACGTGCTCAAGGGACTCTAGCCGCAGACCTTCGCGCTGCTAGAAAGTCTGGATTGAGAACTGCGATTGTTGTGACGCTGTTGGTGTCGGGCGTGGTGCCTGCGCTTTGTTTGTACTGGCAATCAGACGACAATCAGCTTTCGTGGGTCGATCATATAAGAACGATGTGCGCGGTGACACTGCATACTTATCCGCTGACGCTGGCCGTCGCGATCATCACTATTTCCCGACGGCAAAAGTGGTTTCGCCTGCGGGTTGGCAGTTGGTGTTTTGCTGGCTCGGTAATTCTCTTCTGTGCGACGCTGAGTAACTTTGTAAGTCAGTGGACAGGCGTAGGGTTTATCGCCCCTGCACAAATCATGCAGGAATACCGAAATTCATTATGGGGAGTTCTCGCGGTGGTGGTCAATGCACTCGGAGGATTCTATCGAGCATACGGATTCAGGACGTTCGTGGCGTCTTTGTTAATCGGGACCTACGCGGGCGTCACCGCGAACCGATTTCTTAGCCACGTCACCAAAACGAAGCCTGAGGTTGCCGAACTGGCCCAGGAGCTGATTCGATCTAGTAATAGGGCGGCTTGAAGATGTCCGGAACGTCGCCTATCGAGCGTTGTCCTAATTCTGATGAAAATAATGCAGCCCTTGAGGAACCTCAAATGTTGCTCCATCGGAGAATTTTACGGGCATAGTTTGTAAGTTGGCGTTATAGACGACATACGTTCGCCTACCCTGTTTAATAAATGAGACTGCGGTGGGCCAATCGGCGGCAACATCAGGGTCGTATTGCCCCAACCTACGCAGCGCTTCGATCCACTGAGTCGTATGAACCTTCGTTTCGCCGAACTCGCTTTCGAAATCCGCCTTGTTGAGTTGAAAACGCTGCGCTGCATCGACCGGGTCGGCGAGGGCTAGATACTCGTACAAAATGTCTTGCCAAGTCGTCAGTCGATTGGCGTCGCCCTCAAATCCGGCTTCGTGAAAACGTTTGTTAGCGGTTAATAAACAATTGAAATTTTTCATTACGTAATCTTTATCACGCGCGAGATATAACGAGCCACCGTTGATTGGAAGAAAATTGATTCCGTGAATCTCTTCTGGGTTGGCGGTCCACCAAGTCCCGAAGGTGCCACCGTCACCCCAGACCATACCTACGCAAGGCGCCCCAAAACCATCGGGGAAAACCTCGTCATCGCAGTCGAACCAGTAATTCCTGATCGCTTCGGATTCGGTCGCATGCAAATAGATCCCTAAATCGCGAATCGTTTTATCGCCGATCGCTTCTCCATACAAAATCAACGACGTCGCGAAGTTCATTGATTCCGATGAAGACTCTTGATTGTTGCCCGATGCAAAACCCGCGTGCCCCGAAGCCCACGAATGGCCGGCGTAGGGGTCGAAGAACCGCATCCAGGGAAATCTTTTGTCAGTGCGATCGTAATTCGCGCAATCTCGAATCAGAAGATCAATCGCACCGCCGTATTTTTCTGGCCGCGTCCACTGCGGGTCGAACTGCGCAATCGTGGCAGCGGCTTTGATGAAGTAACTGTAGTGAAAATGGTGATCGTTCAAAATATCGGCCGAACCGTAGCTGTCTGGATATCCGATCAACGTGTGCCAATGCGCATCGTAGTAGAAAAATCGCTCAGTATCGGTGGCATCGAACCAGGCCTCCAGTCGCTGTTGTAGGATTTTGACCAGTCGTTGGCAGATGTCGTCTTTGCCGATGTGATTGGCGATCTGAATGACTTCTGAGATCTTTCCAAACTCTTTGCCGTTCCAATAAGTGTCGTCCCTTTGAAATGTTCTCTCACGAGTGGTCAGTTCTTCAAAATAGGCATCGACCATTGGTCCCAGCGTTGGGAAGGAATCGTCATACGTCGGCAAGGCGGGTAGCACGCCAAGGAATCGGGTCGATGTCGAAAAGGAATTCGCGGCAACAACTTTCATGGTTCCACGTGGACTTTCGTATTGGTGGTCGGTCAACTGTCCGAAGTCGTCAAGATTCAAAAACTGATGACGGTAGAGCGCTATTGCAGCGCTAGTTTCGGTGCCCTCCATAATGTCGGTCGTTACTGAAAATTTTGTTTTGACCGAGGCCGATTGTGGGTCGTAGTGATAGTCGACTTTCGTGTCTTTGACAAAGGCAAAGGCATGTTTTTGAAACCACTTAATCGTATTGGGATTGGCGTCGGGCAAGACAGCGATCGAGAAATAGTTCTTCTCAGCTAATTGAGAGGTCAGTTCGTCAATGTCGTCATCCGCAGGCAACCATGTTGCCCCGCTGGGTGCAAAGAATCCGTAGTGGGTTTGATTGACCGTTAAGCCAACTACATTTTTATCGCGATAGAAAACGCGTGCGGTGCCGGTGCCCTCTTCGGCCGTTTTGACAACTGCGGCGACCGGACGGTTTTCGAGGGCCCCTCGTGCCCACGGAAATCGGATGCCGTCTTCGATTGGAAGCTCAACCCGAGTTGCTTCGAGATCGAGTTCGATCTGACCGTCGCCAAAAACCTTCCAGATTTCCAGCGTCACGGTGCCGTTATTGAAATCGCTTTTTTCACCATAGCTTTGCTTTGGGTCCAGTGGATGCGACTGGTCCGAGAACTTCTCCCAAGAAGTGTCGGTCGGATCGGTTGGCATTAACGAGAACATTTCGACGCGATCGGTTTGGCCGTCGCCGTCGAAGTCGTAACTGAAACGGACTTTCGAGCCGACGCCAACGTTTTTTCCCGCGTTGATCGAAAGCTTAAATTTACCGTCGGCTCGATTGTGTTTACCGTTGATGTTGGCTTGTTTAAAAACCAGAGGATCAACGGGACTGTTGTGGCGATTGAGACTGGCTTTTGAGAATTGGATGTGAGCTGGTTGCGCGCTTTGTCTTTCGAAATACACAAACGGCAACCCGTGTCCAAAGGTTGCCCGAAGGCTGTCAGCGTTTGATTGCCACAACGCCGTCACGGCCCAATCGGACTGTTGGTCCAGGACACAGTTGGGACTGGTGACGCCTTTGAGTCCCACGATCATGCTCTCGCGATAGGGGAACTTGTAGTTGCTGCCTTTTTGAAAAACATTGCCGTCCCTTAACGAGTCCGTCACTTCGGCTACTGGGTTGTAGTCGATCCCCAAACCTGATTCGTTGGCTTTGACCGCCAAGGGATGGGGAAACATCGCCAAAGAATGTTCTGATCCCGTCGCCCAAACAAGCGAGGAACACCAGTCATTGGTTGGGGAAGGATCGACGATGCGATCGCTGATCAGTGGCCGAGCATCCATCAGGCGGCGTGGTTGACCATCGGGTTTGAGTGGAAGGTTGGTGCGGTAGGTCGCTTTTCCGACGGGAATGATTTGCGTTTTGCCAACGTTTCCCAAGCCGCACAGGACAATCATCGTGCTAAGAAATGGGCTCAATGTTGGTCGTTTTTGAAGTCGACCATTGAAGAATTTTGCCATCGAGTGATATCTGGTTTTGTAAAGGATGTGGATTCGTTATCGAAGAAAGAATCGAGGATATGATTTATTGTCTCCTGCGGGCAGGACGATGCGTTCAAACAAATTCGAAGCAAATCGTTAGTGGCGTAGACACGGGCATAGGTACTGGCGGAAGTTAAGTTTTAAATTTTGATGGGGAGATTGAGCGCATTTATTTTATTTCCTGCAGGCGACAAGTAAAACGATGCCGTTGTCAGATGGAAATATTTAACAGTCATGAACAAAATAATAATTTGCAAAATATAGATTTTTCACTGCAACGGAGTACAGGTTTTGTAAAAATGAATTGTTGCAGTGTGATATGTCAGAACACGGAACGCTTCTGGTTTCTGCAACGCGGATCTGTTTTTTCAATTTACAGAAAGAAGAACGCTATGCCACTTTTCGAAGTCGAAACGGAATCACACATCATCATTACCTGGGCCAATGACGAGGGGAACGCGACGGCGGTCGCAGAAGGTTCTTTTCCGGGAGAGAACATCGTGCGTTTGACCAAACGCCCTCGAGACAGTTGGGTGATCTCAAAGGGCATTCTTGGTGTCAACGCGGGTGGTGCCGACGTGTGCGGTCAAGCTCGAGATTGCCTGTCTCGCGCCTCGGGTGATAAGGTGCATGCGATTCGGCTGTACATGATGGAAACCGGAAACGACCTCGAACAGTCTCGCAAAGCCATCGAATCCAATATGTTGATTGGTTGGTAGCCGGCAAGCTTCTAGGAAGTTTTATTTGGACAGCGTCACATTTAAATTAGAACACTGGTTATTAACGTAGTAACGAAACTGTGAGCGGCAAGGAACTAGCCGCCGGTTCTGCCCACTATGAACCGGCGGCTAGCGCCTTGCCGCTCACGAAAGTGGCGCTGTCCAATTATAGTCCAACAGCAAATGGCGATTCATGATTCAATGAGTCGCCGTTTTTTTTATTGACAAATCGGGTTTCTCTAACTCTCTAGCTTGGCGATCTCGACAAAATAGGCACCTCTTGCGGCTCAACGTCCTCCCCTCAGCCAAGGCTGAACCAAGGCAAGAAGTTCTATCTTAAAAGTGGCGTAGGTGTCTTCAGGAATGGTTTGCTGTTCCATGACCTGATCGCCGATCTTCCGCTTTGTTTTGCCGGCCTGCATCGGTTGAGGCGCGTCTTGAGGAAGACGGGACAAACGGACGAGGTAATTGCCGGCGGCCTCAACATCGATGCCCCAGAAACCGCTGATCTCGATCGAATTGTCCGCACGTTGCGGTTGTTGTCAAATGACACCGCCCTTGGTCGGATGCCAGTCGCCAACGGTCAGCAGCATCGGGTTCTCCGCCTCGTTGCCAACGGTAAAACCGCTCGTACCCTTTGGTGTCAGAATAGACGTCTTCAAGATACTGTTCGTCTCTTTGGCAAAGATCCTTGACGACTTTGGAATGATTTCGCGTTATGTTTTTAGATTGTGCTGGATCATCTTGGATGTTGAATAGCGCTCTGTTTACCAATCGCCATTTCTCAGTCAGGACTGCTAATTGCAGTTAATTACCGACACGTTTTTTATCGCCCGACAACATAGGTAGATCGGCTTGTCCTTCGACGAACATGGTGCGGTCGTGCAGACGGGATCGACATTTGTATTCATCCAGCCGCGTGCTTTGCGTCGCCAGCCGGTCAATGTTAAGAGTTTTGAGAAACGGGTTCCCGTGACAGGTCATGTCACGATAGCCTTGGTCATCGGTAACGATCAAAAATACGTTGGGACGCGGACGCAGGACAGGTATCTGCGATCAGCAATATTGCCGCGGCGATGATGATTCTGAACGTTCGTTTCTTCAATTGAAATTGAAATTAAAGTTAAATATTGTATTTGGGCTATGTCAAAGCACTCTTTTAAGGACAAGTGCTGTGATGGCTGCGCGTCCGACAGAGTCGAATCGGTTGCTCGTTTTGCGACATTTATTTGAGCATGACGTCGAAATTTTGGTCGGTGGTCGCAGGCCAGTTACTTCGATTGAGACAGCCATCGTATACGTTGTTTTGTCACCAGCTTTCAAATAGGCAGTGGCTACACAATTTATTTCGTCGTTGCTGTGACGAAAAATGCTTGTGTCGCGACTGATCTCCGATAGGATAAACTTTCGATTAAGCCTTGGGAGAAATGAGTGGCGCACACAATTAAAACCTTCACTGCGTTGGTCTGGTTCGCAGTCTTGGGGCCGGTCATTGGTTCCCCTTTTTCAACGGCGCTGTCTCAATCGCCCGTCAGTCATCCGCCCGTGGGATCGCTCTACAAAGAATTTTCGCTTCACAATGGTGGTGATCGCGATTGGCGAGTGACCGACGATGCGGCGGTCGTGAAATTTCCGCGCGCGAAGGATCATCTACCCAATTCGAAGTTGAGGTTGTTAGTCGACGACTTGGAACATGCCGTGTCCGCAGAAATGTTTCTCGATCGTTGGGGTGGGCATCGCGGCACGATCAACAAACGAATGCGCTTTAACGAAAAAGAATGGATACCTATCGCCGAAATTTCAGCGGTGCCCGAAGGCATTCGCCCCGAAATGCTGATGTACCAGGACAACCCGGTCGTGGAGGTCCCGCTGGATCAACTGGTCGAAGGTGTCAATCAAATTGAAGCTGATTGCGACGAAGCGGGTGGGTTCGGCTGGGGGCAATGGGGCCTTTATTCGCTGACGTTACGCGTCTATTACGATCGGGATAGCAAAGGCGAGCAGTTTCAGATCAGCGGTGATATCACATCGCCCGCTTCGAGTGCAGAGTTTAAAGATTCACCGGTGATTAGCATCGACGCCGATGCCAACATGGGAGTTTCGCGCATTGATATTCTGGCCGCCTATGAAGGTTACGATGAAGACGGCAACGGTGATTACGGCGGGTGGCACGAAAGTCATTTTCAACTGACTCAAGGCGAACCGAATCAAATTCGGGATCATGTTGGGACGCTTTGGGGACAGCCTTATTCGATGATTTGGGATACGAGTTGGATTCCTGATCAACCCGCTGGCGGGATCGCTTTGATCGCGCGGATTCAAAATTCACGAGGTTACTGGACCGTTACTAAACCGGTTGAAAATCTGAGCCTGCGGCGCGACGACGTGTCCGTGAAATTGTATCGGGCTAAGGGTGTGCCAGAAGATTTTGCGGTGCGTGTCGATGATGAAACGAAGTCGTGTTACTTCGATATCCCTGAAGATGCGGTCATCAACGATACGACCGAAGCGGCCCTTCATCTGCGGACGTGGCATGGATGGGATGGCCATCATGAAGCACTGAAGATTAACGAACACGCGATGCCAATCGGCGGCAAGAATCATTTTTACGATTATGATCGGCTGCCGTTTCCTGCTGAGGCGATAAACAACGGCAAGAACACCTTCACGATTCACTCGACGACCGAACATCACATGCTGGAAGTCCTGTGGCCGGGGCCGGCGATCGTGACCAGGACGGAATTGCCCTCATCCGCCACCATAGCCTCAACCGTCGCAACGGTCGGAGGTGAGTCCGAAGACCGCGCGGTGCAGATCGAAAAAGCAGTTTATCAGCAACGTCCGCATCTCAAAATCACAACGGCTGCTGCGATCTATTGGTTGGACTCCGGCAGCGGAGGACTGTCGCGATTGATTGACGCCGAGGGCAACGATTGGATTGCGTTTAAAAAGGAGCCGTGGGACAAGTACCCACCGTCGGCGGCCAGTTCGTTTCGCGGGCTTCCCAATCTGGTCTTTCAGGGTGATGAAAATGGCTTCGGGCACCCCGGCTGGGATCGCGCCGATACTTTTGTCGTAGACGAAGGTTCAATTTCAATTGTATCGGTAAGCCACTCTCATCAGTGGCAGTTGCGTTGGGAGTTTTCGGCTGCTGAAGCGCGTGTTACCGTTGAGAAAGCTCCGGCGGAAGCTTACTGGTTTTTATATGAAGGGCCCATCGCGGGACGTTGGCAGCCGCAACAGCAGTACTTTGCCACCGACACGCTGGCTCCGATTGATACGCCGCATGATTTTTTTGCCGACGATAAAATGTTTGGCCAGTGGAAGTGGGCTTATTTCGGCGATCAAACCGTCGACCGTGTTCTGTTTGTCTTGCATGAACAGGACGACGACGCGGAGGACACGTTTTCACACTTGGGGAATTCGGAATCTGGGCTGAAGTCAAAGGACGGGATGGTCGTCTTTGGATTTGGTCGGGGATCGAAAGGGATTCAGCCGCTGCTCAAGGGCAAGCACTCGTTCCGCATCGGTTTGCTTGAGATGTCCGGAGCAAACCCGCACCAATACGAAAAGATCAAACAGCAACTGGACGACTGATTGGTGGCAACACGCGGATCAATATCAATATCAAGATCGGACGAGGACCTTTAGAAACGCCAATGACTTTACATCACCAAGCACAGGGATTTATTGCCGCGGTTGCCGCTGCGGGGGGACCGGGATGGCACGAGCAATCACCTGCGGAGGGTCGCGCTGTCTTTGCCAGTTTCAAAGATTTTTGGGGGGATGCTCCTGAGCTCCAGCGCGTCGAAGAAATTCCTGTCGGTGAGAATTTGAAGGTCCGATTGTATGCCGCTGAAAAACAAACCTCTGACCAGCCAGTCGTGATGTACTTTCATGGTGGTGGTTGGGTTTTGGGTGACGTTGATGTGTATGACTGTCTTTGTCGTCAGTTGGCGATAGAGACCGGATTTGTTATCGCATCGGTGGACTATGGATTGGCACCGGAGAATAAATTTCCTGGTCCCGTGGAAGACTGTTACGCGGCGACTGAGCATGTTTTTTCAAACGCTGAATCTTTGGGGATTGATCGTTCCCGCATCGCCGTCGCCGGTGATAGCGCCGGGGGGAATCTGGCTGCGGCGGTGGCGATGAAAGCACGGGATCAAAACGGGCCGCCCATCAGATTTCAACTGCTGATTTATCCGGTCATTGAACCCGATTTTGAGACGGAGTCGTACCAGAAATTTGGCACCGGGCATGTGCTGACGATGGCCGACATGAAGTGGTTTTGGCAACAGTATCTACGCGAAAATTCCGACGCAGAAAACCCCTTGGCCTCGCCCTCTAAAGCAGAATCGCATGTGGGGCTGCCGCCGGTTCACGTGATCACCGCTCAGTACGATCCCCTGCGTGATGAAGGCGAAGGTTACGCTTCGATGTTGGCCGACGCCGGAGTGCTGGTGACTCAGAAACAGTATCCGGGCATGCTGCACGGCTTCGTGCATTTTCGCGGGCTGTTTGACGACGGCGAGCAGGCGATGACCGATATCGCAAACGAATTAAAAAAACATCTTTCTAATGAGGCAAGCTCGTGATCATCAATAAATTTTTGCTGCAATCTCAAAGAACAATTCAGTGTTTGGCGTTGGTCGCCCTAATATCGTCCGCCACGCCAGTGTGGGCTCAAGAGGGAGACGACCAAGCAACCGCAGGCGCTGAAAAATCGGCGGGTTTTACTTCAATCTTTAACGGCACCGATTTGAGCGGCTGGGACGGAGATCCTCAGTTTTGGAAAGTCACCAACGGAGCGATCGTTGGCCAAACGACCGAAGAGGTCAAAGCGGAACGTAACACGTTTTTGCTCCACGAGGGTGAATACGCCGATTTCGAATTGCGGTTTTCTTATCAAGTGGAAAAATTTAATTCAGGGATGCAGTACCGCAGCGCGGCGACCGAGAAATGGTTCGTCAAAGGCTACCAAGCCGACTTCGAAGCGCGTTGGCACGACGACGGCAAGGCCGACAAGTTCAGCGGGATGTTCTTTGAAGAGAACGGCCGGATGTTCATGGGTCAGCGCGGTGATGTGGTCGTCGTTCGTTCTGCGGCCGATGGGGAAGAGGATCCTCAAATCGAAAAGATTGCCAGCGTTGGAGATCCGCAAATGCTTGAAAAAGCGATTCGTCGCACCGGATGGAATGACTATATAATTATCGCGCGTGGTTACCAATTCACTCATATAATCAACGGCCAAGTCATGTCGATTGGGTTTGACGAAGATAAATCGAATCGGAAACGATCAGGGGCATTCGCTTTACAACTTCACTCGGGCCCTGCCATGAAGATCATGGTGAAAAACATTCGCGTGCGAGAGCTGAATGAGGACGAAGATTAGCGTTGATGAGTTGATATCGTGACTCGCCCGATTCGTGGCGACTGTTTGTGTTTTTTCGTTGGAGATTGGTTTGAATTTGAGACGCTGTTTTCTTGTCTTCGCAGTCAGCGTTGTGGCGTGCGATTTTTCGTCTTCGGCAATCGCTCAAAGTTTAGCATCGGCGGAACAGAAGAAAGCCTTTTATGATTTTGCCTTGACCGAGTCGGGTGATGCTGAACGTGGCCAGAAAATCTTTGCCGATGCAAAACGTACAAAATGTAGCGCGTGCCATGTCGTGGGAGAAACCGGCGGTCAGGTCGGTCCTGATCTTTCCAGAATTGGCGGCAAGTTTGATCGTCCGCATCTGATTGAATCGCTGCTGGAACCGTCTCAGCAGATTGTCCAAGGGTATCGGACGTCGCTGGTGCTGACCGACGATGGTCAGACATTGACTGGTATTATCAAAAACGAAACTGCCGATCGTTTCGTGTTGCATCCTGCCGAAGGCGACGCGATCGAACTGCAGCGCGATCAAGTAGAAGCAATCCAAACCAGCGACCTTTCGCTGATGCCAGATAATCTGGCCGCTGATCTTTCCAAGCAAGAGTTCGTCGACCTGATCAGCTATTTAGAGACGCTGCGATCCGGATTCAGTTCGGATTTTGGAGCCGGCGTTTCCGGGCCGGTGAAGGTCGCGGAAGGTTTCAAAATCGAAACGGTGACAACAAACATCAGCGGAGCGACCGCGATGCAACCGCTGGATGACGGTAGGATTTTGATCTGCGAACAGACCGGTGCCCTGCGCGTGTTGAAGGACGGGCGGTTGTTGGAGCAACCGATGTTGACCGTTGAGGTCGATAATCTTTGGGAACGCGGTTTGATTGGCGTGACGGTTGATCCCAATTTTCCCGAAATGCCTTACGTCTATATTGTGTACGTTTCCGGCGATCCCTATCCGCATCATCGTGTCAGCCGGTTCGCGGTCGACGGCGACGTGGCCGATGCCGATAGTGAGCTGATTTTGCTCAAGGGCGACGATCAGCGTGAGCTGGGCGGTCACGTTCCTGCCGGACATCAAGGTGGCGCGATTCACTTTGGATCTGATGGAAAACTTTATATTGGTATTGGAGAGCAAACGGCGGGGCTGCCGGCACAATCGCTGGACACGTTTCAGGGAAAAATTCTTCGGATCAATACCGACGGTTCTATCCCCGACGACAATCCGCTGTTGGATAAGACGTCGGGCAAATATCAAGCGATCTGGGCTTATGGTTGCCGTAACCCGTTTACGTTAGCGTTTGACCGAAGTTCGGAGTTGATGTTCATTAACGATGTGGGCGGCAAGTTCGAGGAAATCAATCGCGGTGTGGCAGGAGCCAATTACGGTTGGCCGACTGCGGATCACGGTCCGGTCACAGAAGTCGGTTTTACAGGGCCACAGCATATCTATCCCGAGGCGTCGATTTCCGGCGGTGATTTTCATTCTTCCAACAGGGTTACAGACGATTCTTCCACTCCGTGGCCGCAGGCGATGCGGGGTAAATACTACTTCGCAGACTTTGTTCATGGTTGGATCAAGTGGATAGATCCCGCTGATCCTGAGCAGGCTAACGAGTTTGCTTATGGATTACGGCGTCCGGTGGACGTGCGATTTGCGGCCGATGGAGCGTTGTACGTTTTGCTGCGAAACGCTTGGGTGATCGATAAGAAGTTCGAAGGCGGGACCGGTTCGCTGATGAAGATCTTTGCACATCCGAGTCGAAAATAATCGCTTCGCCGCTCAGTTCCATCCGCCTAGACCGAGGCTCCGGTCGAGACCTACGTGGCTGTTCAATTCAAAATTTTAAATTTGGAAATTTGAAATTTGAAATACTTCCGTCCTCAAAACCAAATAAAGAAACGTTGCAACGCATCAGCCGTCTGAAGTAATAGTAAAACTGGCGTGTTTTTTTGAGGTAGCCGGAGTCGCCAGACTTCGGGAACTGCCAGAAAAACTGAAGTCTGGCGACTCCGGTCACCGAATTACTTCAGACGGATAAACTGTTACGAAGCGATTAGGCGGGCGAAGGATTCGCACGTTTATCTTGCGATGGAACTGTTGTCAATTCGCTGGTGCCGCAAATTGATCATGCCTGGGGGCAGAGAAACACCGGCGTGTGACCTAAATTGACTAGATTAAAGCGGTGTTGAGTTGTGTCTGCTTCGTGAGTCGTCATAATCGAACGCGAAAGCCATGAGGCCTCGCATGGTTGCACGCCGCAAATTCCAGTTCAGTCATCCCCCCATCAATTCCTGTCTGCCATGCAAAATCCCGCTCTTTCGTTCAAGCGTCCAGAAGCGGATCTG
>ENA-ORXT01005124-ORXT01005124.1-marine-metagenome-genome-assembly--contig:-NODE-5124-length-13035-cov-20.834079_pt1 | contig 13035 bp, 8 predicted proteins | sample MGYA00237868_ERZ511482 | MGnify/ENA metagenome assembly ERZ511482 | reverse complement strand
TGAATAACCATTCCAGTGGGAGATTTTTCAAGGAATATCTCGCTTCTTGACTCGCACCAGAAACTATACAGACGTATTCTTCTCCTACGGTGAGATTTGTGTTGCATGACACTGCGGGCAAGCTTGCTAGTAAGCCTTTGTTTATTGTTGTATTCTGAACGTTATTATTATTAATTAAAGTTTCTGCCGAAACAATATTACTGTTAATTAAAATACTAATAATTGCTGTAGTCCAAGTAACCTTTTTGTTCATTGCTATTTCTAATAATATTGGTATTTTGTATTTGCTATATTATAGCCCTTATTTTCCCAATTATGAATCATTGCTCGAAGATTACGAATATAATGACGAGGTAAATTAGTTTTTTTGTTAACAATAATCCCCGTTACTTCCTGCCGTTCTCGGATTAAATGCCCTTTTTCAAGCACATTGTATCGTTGGAGCCTTTCTTTTTTTTGATTTAATTCAAAACCTTCTTGATTGATAATGGAAAAAATTTGTTGTTTAAAATCGTCCGTAAAAAGATTTTTATTACTTGAAATTGTTATATCATCCGCATAGCGAGAATAGGTAAAATTTAATTGTTGAGATAATTTATACAATTTAATATCTAACCTAATACAAACTGCATTACTTAAAGTCGGTGAAGTCGGAGCGCCTTGCGGTAAGCTGCCCTTATAGCAACAGATATTAGCAATAATTCTAGCTACTTTTTCGTCCAATATAAATGGGCGAACTTTTGTCAAAACTGCCCAAATTCTTCCAGAAGTAATACTCGGAAAAAAATCTTTTAAATCGATATTATAAACATATTTCTTATTGGTATGCAAAGTGGCATTAGTGACTACACTTCTACCAGAGATAAAGCCTGTTGCTTGTGGTCTAGGAATAAAAATGGCGTTAAAACAGTAATTTAACAACTGTTGGACTCGTTTCAAGTAACGGTGCGGTGCTTCTATTTTTCTAACACCACCACTTTTTTTAGCTTTCTCAAAAGAGGTATAAGTTTTTTCTTTTTTGTATAAAAAGAAAGTAACTCCATTAGCAGTTATTGGTGTAGATCGATGTTTCCAATTGTGAGTTTTTGCTTCCCAATATTGTATTTTGTTAAGCAAATCTACTAAGTCTTGCAGATTTGTAGCCTTTCTAAAATAAAAAGCAATTTCACGTTTATGTTGGTCAGAAAAAGTCATAAATTAAAATAAGAAGGAGGACACATTGGAATTTCTTTATAATAGGAACCAATATCAATATATCAGTAAATATTAGCCGTCATGTATTGCAGAAATTAATCAAAATAATTAATAACAATGAGTGGCAGCGTTTCAGAAAGTGGAACTCAACGAGTACCATTAATAAGGATAGCATTGCGTAACGCAATGATTTTTCAAATTCTCTTAAATGTAATCCTCCTTCGATGAATTTTTAGTTTTCGATTGGTGTATTTCTTAATTGGCGCAAATAATAGACATAGTATTTCTCTTTTTTTTTATTCAAAAATGATTTACAGATGATTCTATTTTTGTTTTCTCTCCGTATTTTATAGAGAAAATATCCTAAATCATGGTGACTAGTAATATCTTTGGATGCTTGTTGCACAGATTCGCCGGGATAAATGATTGATGAAGGAATTTCAAAACCCCAGTAATCTTCATTAGTCTTGAAAAGATAATCTAATCTTAAAGAATTATACTTATTCCTTGATTTTTTAACATGGAGAGTAAGGAACATCGACTTACCTACCTCTCCTAATTCTTCCATCAAAATGCCCTCTTTCATTTTGTTCTCTAAGGATTCGGCAATTTTCTCTAGTTCAACTTTCTTTTCTTTATTGCCAGTATTTTCTGGTATTTCAAACATCTATTCATCAGTTTATTACAAATATTTGTGAATGACAAGACAAATATATAGTTTTACTATGCACTAATTCTGCACAAGTAAATAAAAAAAAGGTAACTACTCAGGTAAAATTATGGTTCATGGGCGAATTTATTGAATCATCAAATTTGCGGTCTAAAATTCATTATAAAATAGGCGTTTTTACTGGATAATTTCCCATTATGCAGTAAATTTTGAATACATTTTTTCTTCCTCCACTAAATTCACCGATGAGCGAAAATTGTAACTAAAGTCATTAAGCCGACAAGTATTGAAAAAGATCAAAATAAGTCAACAAAAGCTAGTAAAATTGTTGGGTGAAATTAGAAGTAAAAATACAATTATTAGAAGCAGAAAATGCTGAATTAGCCGCTAGTTATAGCGAGTTAAAAGAAGTGCATTCAGCAAGTCTTGAACAAATCAAGTTGCTAGAGGAAAAAATATTGTATTTACTTCAACAGCTAGAGAAGCAGGCTGTAAAAAAAGATAGTCACAACAGTCATAATCCACCAAGTTCGGATAAGGGCAAACCGAAAAGGAATCAAAGTCTTCGGCCAAAGACAACTCGTAAAACAGGTGGTCAAACTGGACACAAAGGTCATACACTAGCACAAAAAGAGCAGGCAGATAAAGAAGTAGACTTAAAAAGCAGCTACTGCAATGATTGTGGAGAAGATCTTTGCGATTTACCGCAAGAATTAGTCTCTAAACGTCAAGTCATTGAACTTCCACCAATAGAACCAATCTATATCCAATATAATCAATATAGCTGTGCTTGTCCTTGTGGTCATACTCAAACAGCTAATTACCCAGAGGATGTCAAAGCACCTATTCAATATGGTGCTAGTGTGATTGCTTTAGTGAGTTATCTGAATGTTTATCAATATGTTGCCTACAAGCGCTTGCAGGAATTATTCACCGATATATTTCATCTTCCAATAAGTCAAGGAACGATAGAGAATTTGTTGAATAAAGCGGCGGCTAAAGCGACACCGGTTTACAAAGCAATCCTAGAGGAAATCAAATCTGCTAACTGCGTTGGTTCTGATGAGACAGGTGCGAAAGTAAATGGTCAAAAATGGTGGATTTGGGTATGGCAAAACTTCAAGAATACTTTTCTAACCGCCTCCAAGAGTCGAGGTTTTAAAACGGTAGAAGCGATTTTTCCAGAGGGTTTGCCAATTGCGACAATTGTTTCTGACCGACTAGCCGCCCAATTAAAAACAAGTTCTGCAAAAAAGCAATTTTGTTTACCTCATTTGTTCAGAGATTTGAACTTTTTAGAAGAACAAGAAAAAAATATTTGGTCCACGCATTTTAAAGAGCTATTAAAACAAGCTCTAGAATTACGAGCGATGGCTGACCAAAGAAACTACGCTTGGACAAAAGGAGAAATAAAAATTTACCAACTAGAAGATCGCCTTAATCGTTTACTTGCTCGAATCATTCCTAAGGACACATTTCCCCAAACATTTACCTTCCAAAAAGCAATGATCAAAGGTAGAAATCACCTGTTTACCTTTCTATATGATTTAGAGGTGCCTCCAGACAATAATGGCTCTGAAAGAGCTTTGCGTAATGCTAAAGTAAAACAAAAAATATCTGGACAATTTAAATCTGGGCAGCATACCTTCTGCACCCTCCGATCTATTATTGATACTTTGCGCAAAAGACAGCTCAATGTGTTGGAATATCTAGCTAAAATTGTTGCTATTTAGTCGCCAATCTGATGTACTATTAAGCAATAATGCCATATTTGTAATCAAATCCTATGATTTTTTAAGATTTCCTAAAAAATGTACTAATTCTATAGGTAGAATTAGAAGTTTTATAACTAAATGACCTGAGTAGTTACAAAAATAGTCTCTTCAAAAGTGACGATTATTTATAGTTAGTAACGATGAAAAAATATTTAGTCGTTTTTGAAATGGGCTTTTTTCTAATGGGTTGAAAACCTATGAGAAAAAAGGTCAATTCAAAAACAAAAAGACTAAATATTTTTTAATCAATACTTAGGTACTTATTTGCTTTTTGAGCGTGGGAAGTAATTTTTATTTTTTAGATAAAATAGGTTCACTTTTTTCTTTATTTATGATTAAGGAATATAGCTGCTAATAATATTGCAGTCAATTGGTCTAACATAGACTAGAATAACGCCAAAAAACAAGACCCCAATAGCTATAGTCCTCTTCCTATTATTATTATATGGAAGAGGACTTTTTAAAAAAAAAATATTGCCATAATCAGGATTTACCTAGTAATTTTCAAAATTACTAAGGGTTATGCTGCTACTTTGTAAGAATTTTCTATCTTTGACAAGCAACATACACTACACAAATACCTTAAAAAACGTACTATGAAAAAAATATCACACGGAATACAATTCCTTCTATCCTTTTCCACTATTAATTTGTTGTTTTAATTCATTAAAAGCACTGCTCTTAATACATAGTCGAGCATTTAATACACAATAAAATATTTTAAAACAAGATGTTTTCGCTTCCTGAAGACCTGTGCATCGCATGTCCTTTTATCTTAATTCTTTTTATCAAAAGGTAAGAAATAAGAACAAAATAACTAAACATCCTAAAAATTATTTTTTAACTCTATATTCAATATATTATGAAAAAACTCCAGAATCTATTTCTCCTTGTCTTTATGATCATGCCTATTTTGTTAGCTGGTCAACAAACTTTCACTATTTGCGCTGGCGAATCGGTTTACTTAGAAGCGATACAAACTTTTCCCACACCTGCACAACCACCTGCTGGTCCAGATGGTGGAATTCCCGCAACTCCATGTACGCCTCAATTGACAGATATTAGTGTCGATGCAGATATTTTTGCACAGGTGGATTTGAGGGGTATTACAATTACACCTACTACATCAGGAATTTATACCGTAACCAGTAATGGCGTTTGTGGTGGTCCTGGTGCAGGCAATACGGGTACCGAAACGATTAGCTATGAGGTGATTGTAGAAACTTGTACGCCAACCACAGCCGCAACTTTTACTATTTGTGCTGGCGAATCGGTTTACTTAGAAGCGATACAAACTTTTCCTACACCTGCACAACCACCTGCTGGTCCAGATGGTGGAATTCCCGCAACTCCTTGTACGCCTCAATTGACAGATATTAGTGTCGATGCAGATGTTTTTTCACAGGTTGATTTGAGAGGCATTACGATTACACCGACAATGTCAGGAATTTATACTGTAACGAGTAATGGCGTTTGTGGTGGCCCCGGTGCAGGCAATACGGGTACCGAAACGATTAGCTATGAGGTGATTGTAGAAACTTGCGGGACAACTGCCAGTTCAAATGATGTGTTTTTAAACTTTCCGTGGTTGGTTTCTTTGATTAACCCTGCAACCTGTTTTAGCTCATCCGTAAGGGTTTACCAATCTGGGGATATTCAGTTTGTGGCGATTGTTGATGAATTAGGAGCAGAACAACTTTATTTTCAAGATGGAACTTTTTATTGCCAAAGTTCGGCTAATTATAATTGTGTAGCACTTTATGGCTTACAAGATGTGGCAGGAAGTTGGACTTGTGGAATGGAGTCGAGGTTGCCCGATTGTAATACGACAGGAGGAACTTTCTTTTTTGAAGATTGTAATGGAACGCTCTTTTTCTTTTTACAATTGGACGATGGCCGCATTGTTGATCCTTACTTTGATGGTATTAATTTTAGTCCTCAAGAAGGGCAACGAGTCTTTATAGACTTTGTTGAAGCTGACTTTCCAACCCCTTGTCCTAATGCCTCCGCAGCAATTACCATCACTTGTATTCTTCCAGAAGTATTAGCAGAACCAGATTTTTCTATCGACGAAGAGGTATTTGTCAGTGATGTATTCTTTGACTATCCTTGGCTCAATGAGCTCCTTGATCCAACGTTCTGTTCAGAAGAAACCGTTAGCGTTTATGAACAAGGGGTCTATAAATTTTTATTAGTAACCAATAATGCAGGAGAAGAACGCCTTTACTTTGAAGATGGCACTTTTTATTGCCAAAATGCACCCAATTATAATTGTGTAGTAGCTTATGGTTTTGGGGATCCTATAGATTTTTGGACTTGTAATTCCCTTTTGCCTGAACCAACTATCCCCGTAGATGCAAGATTAACAGGTTCGACTTCCACACAAAAAGCATTTCCGAATCCAACCACGGGGCAGTTGACCTTATTTCTGGATAAGCAAGAAGAAATGCAGCAAATAAACGTAATTGATATTCAAGGAAGGATTCTACAAAATTTCCGTATTGACGGAGCGCATAATCGGACTAGCCTAGAGTTAAACCTTACCAACTATCCAGCAGGTGTGTATTATATACAGCGACAGTCAGGTGCAATCTTGACTATGGAAAAGGTGATTAAACAATAGTGGTAGGAGGAATTTACTTAGGAACTAAGGAAAAATAAAAGGAACATTTTGTTTTTAAAAACAATCCTTAAGTAGCGCTTGGTAATTAAACGGTAAGTGTTATTCTCCATGAAAATTTGTCCAACAATCGGAAATTACTGGAAAAGAGTACTCGGTTTTGCTGGACAATTTCCGATTGTCCAGCAAATTTTAAATTTAATTCTTAGAGGAGTACGGTCCTATTAAATAGTTTGACTTTAGCAGCATCATAAATGTGCCAGATTTTTAAAATCTGGCACATTTCTACTTGACCAAATTATATTATCTCCAAGAGATATAACGCAATCATAGACCAGCAAATAAACCCAGAAATGAGAGAACCTTAAACGAAAACAAATGCAGTCCTTTAGATTTAAAATATATTGTTTATTAGTATTTTTTTCCTTTTGCTTGTCCAAAAATCAAGCTCAAGATAGTTTGCAACAACTATTACAAACGGATATACCAGATACGACCAGAATTGATCTACTAGGTGATTTATCTAAGTCCTTATTTGGTCCTGATCCTGATCAATCTATTATCTACGCCAAAGAAGCGGTTGAATTGGCAAAAAAAATAGGAGATATAGAGCGTCAAGGAGCGATGCTTAAAAATGTAGGCATAGGCTATTATTATAAAGGAGAATTTTTGGAAGTACTAAGCTATTGGCGAAAGTCTCTGACTGCTTACGAACGTATTAATCACCCTAAAGGCATAAGCAATTTACTAAGTAATATTGGTGCTGTTTATAATTCAACTGGAGATAATACGAAAGCATTAGATTACTTTTTACGGGCATTAAGAATTGCAGAAGCACATGGAGATGATTTTAGAAGAGCTACCGTTTTACAAAATATTGGTGCAGTCCATTCCAATATGGAACAATTTGCCTTATCAGAAACCTACTATGTTCAAGCCTTGAAGTTATGCGATTCTTTACAATATGATAAAGGAATTGCTACGGTGACAATGAATCTTGGAGAAGTTTATAAAAACTTCAAAAAATATGATAAAGCAACTACCTATGTTGATAAAGCAAAGCGCATATTTACAAAACTAAAAGATCCTTCTTTGCCAGAAGCTATGGTAATGGCCAGTCTAATAAATTTCGAACAGAATAATTATAGGGAAGCTCAAAAAGAGGCACAAAATGCGTATCGTATAGCAAAGGCAACTGATAATAAAACTATGCTGCAAAAAGCAATTATTACTAAGGGTCGGATTTATAATGCCGAGAATCAAACCAATTTGTCGATTCCCGCCTTTCGAGAAGGCATAAAGTTAGGGCAAACAATCGGTGTGAATAACGACCTTAAAGTAGCTTATGAAGGTTTGGTTGATGCCTACCGAAAAACGGGTCGATTTAATCTAGCAACCATTGCACAAGATAGTTTATTAAAGGTCAATCAACAGATATACAATTTAGAAAAGGACAAAAAAATATCGAATCTACAATTAGAGTTTAATTTGGAAAAACGAGAGACAGAAATCTCTTTATTAAATGCAGATAATGCTTTAAAAAATCAGCAAATAGAACAGGCTAAAATACAAAGGAATTTCTTGTCTGCTATTGCTGCATTTTTAATATTATTGATTGGAGGCATGGGGTATCTGTATCAATACGCTAATAAAAAGAATAGAATTATCTCGGAAGAAAAAAATAAATCTGATCGTTTATTGAAAAATATATTGCCTCCCGAAACAGCCGAAGAATTGAAAAGAAATGGGGTGGTGCAGCCAAAGAGTTATGAACAAATTACGGTACTCTTTACAGATTTTGTAGGGTTTACACAAAAAGCTTCTGCTTATTCCCCTGAAATTATCGTTTCAAGTATTGATTATTATTTTAAACAATTTGATAAGATTGTTGCTCAAAATGATTTAGAAAAAATCAAAACAATGGGTGATGCGTATATGTGTGCAGGAGGCTTGCATACGAAAGACAAAAACCAAGTATTAACTACTACCAATACGATAAATGCGGCAGCTCAGATCCTTCAATTTGTAGAACAAACGGCGGCTAATCTACCAGAAGGGATTGTTCCTTTTCAAATAAGAATTGGGATTGATAGTGGACCAGTAGTAGCAGGGGTAGTAGGGCAGTCCAAATTTCAATACGATATTTGGGGAGATACCGTCAATGTGGCAGCAAGAATGGAAGCGAATAGTGAACCTAATAAAATTAACGTTTCTGAAAACATCTACCAGCAATTAAAAGGTAGTTTGGCTTTTATTTATAGAGGAACGATAGAGGTCAAACATAAGGGCTTAATGAAAATGTATTTTTATGGATAGACAAGGGTGTTTATCTGTTTAAATTGTTTATTTGTTTATACTTCTAGCGGGTAAACAAATAAACAGTTTAACAAATAAACAATCCCAATCAGCTTCTTTTCTGTTTTACAAAGGTATCTATAGCAGATAAGCCACCAAAGTAGCCTAAATTGCCAATGGCCACCCATTTCAACCAACTTGGCACTTCTGGATAAAACCAAACAATAAGCGGCATAGCCAACAAAATAATAGCAGAAGCAAAAATTGTTAAGGATTTAAGTCGAGTCGCTTGACTAGGATAAGCAAATTTGACGGGTAAAAAATGAAGGATAGCAAAGAAAACGATGACTGCCGCATTCCCCCAAACTGGTAATGCCAAAACAAATACTAAATAAAAGACCACCATATTCCACAGAACGGGAAAACCAATAAAGTAATAATCATCAGACACCATACCTTCTTTTCCATAGTAAATGGCAGAGACTAATAAAATAAGAAACGTCAAGGGCAAATTCCAGCTAGGCAATACCAATTCTGCCATATAAAAGAAATAGGCAGGAATAATGGCATAGGTCGCAAAATCTATGACATAATCAATTGTTTGGCCACTCATATTTGGTAGCACTTCTGTTACTTTAAACTTCCGAGCAAAAGTACCATCTATTCCATCAATTACTAATGCGACAAGTAGCCAAAACATAGCCGCTCGCCAATCTTTCACATTAATAGCCAATATAGCCATAAAACCAGCCAACAGACCAGAAGCTGTGAAAATATGAACACTCCAAGCTAATGCTTTATCTAAATTATTGTATTGTGTACTCATGTTGTTCTGTTTATAAGAAGTGAGAAGTGAGACCGAAAGAAAAGAAGTCAGAAGTCAGACCGAAAAATAAATTTTTCTGTCAGAAGTGAGATTTGTGACGTGTTCCTAGACGCTAACTAATACGTTATATATGCGTCTAAGAACACGTCATAAATCTCACTTCTGACAGAAAAATTTATTTTTCGGTCTGACTTCTGACTTCTTTTCTTGTTGTTAAAAGCTAAAACCTAAAGAGAATTGAATGGAGAAATTCTGATCTTTATCAGTTTGGTTTATAAAATTGCCTCCATTTAGAGTTGCCTTAGAAACATCATATCCATCATTAGAAGTAACATCTGATAAACCGTAATTTACTCTAGCACCTAGATATAAAGTTTGATTCCAGTAATAATTAATACCTCCTACCAAACCAAAATCTAAGACATTGTAATATCTTCCTCTATCTGTAGTGAAGGGATAAAAAGCAGTTAATATTTTTGGTACATTGATAGCTTGACCATCAATATTTAATGCTACTACATCAGGAGTTGTTACAATACCTGGATTATCTCTATTATACCGATAGTCTAGCACCCCATTATAGATACCTGCTGATGCGCCTGAAGCGGTAACACCATCTATTTCTAATTCGCCACTGGCAGAAGCGGAAAGTAAAAAGCCAACACTGACCCCCCCTTCAAATTCAAACTTTCCAAGTCTGCCATAAGCCATAATTGGTATATCTAAGTAAGAAGTAGAAACCCCCAAATCAATACGTTGTTCTCCTGTCAGTATAGTTTGACCACCTGCATCGTTAGGGAATATTTGGTAGCCAGGCCCCTGGAAATTATAGTTTGTACCTTTTTGATTGTATAATATCTCCCCTTTTATGCCTGCTAAATCGGTAAATTTGTACCCAATAATAGCACCAATCATAAATCCACCGTCTGTTGTGTTAGATTCCAAATCCATTCCACTAGCCTGCTCAGACGGTCCGTCAATTTTAGAAATGGTTACACCTGTCTTAAAGCCCAATTTCCATCCTTGTGCACTCCCTAAAAAAGGAATGCTTACTATAAGGGTAATAAAAAATAGATTCTTCATAGTTTAATATTTTAGCGGTCAGAGCGCAAAATGTCCGTAGGAACGTAGAAAAAATAAAATGCTTTTTTATTTTTAATAAACTTAAAGACAATTTCTATTCCTCGTCGATAGAATCTTCCTCAGAAGCATCCTCTTCAGTGGAATCTGTCTCTTCAGAAGAATCAGTCGTTCCCGTTTCGTCCGTATTTTCTGTATTAGGATTTGCTGCATTTTCTACTGCATCACTTCCCTCTTCCGTCGCAGTTTGACCTTCCTTTTCAGGAACTTCATCTTCTGTCTTTCCCGTTACGGCAATATCTGCTATTTCATCACCTTCATCAATTCTAATAACTTTCACACCTTGTGTCGCCCGTCCCATTACCCGTAAATCTTCCACAGGAATTCGAATGATTACTCCTGATTTAGTAGTAATCATCAAATCATTTTCTTCATTAACATATTTAATGGCAGCTAGTTTACCTGTTTTTTCTGTAACGCTAATCGTTTTGACCCCTTTTCCACCTCTATTGGTGTTTCGGTAATCTTCTAAAGAAGAGCGTTTTCCATAGCCTTTATCAGAAATTACTAAGATAGTAGATTGCTCATCTTTTGGATCGACACTAATCATACCAACCACCTCATCCTTTTCTTTATCTAAAGTAATCCCTCTTACCCCACTAGCCGTACGCCCCATTGGTCGCACTTTTGCCTCAGGGAATCTAATCGCTCTACCACTTTTAATAGCCATTAGTATTTCATTATTGCCATTGGTCAGTCTAGCTTCAAGCAATTGATCTCCTTCATTAATAGAGATAGCAATAATACCATTTGTTCGTGGTCTAGAAAAAGCCTCGACAGAAGTCTTTTTAATTGCCCCTTTTTTGGTACAGAAAATAAGGTAGTTATTCTTTAAAAATTCTTCATCTGTCAAATCCTTTATCATCACATAGGCCTTTACTTTATCATCTTTAGGCAGCGCAATAATATTTTGTAGCACTCGTCCACTAGAAGCTTTACTGGCTTCTGGAAGCTCATAGACGCGCAACCAATGACATTTCCCTTTCTCTGTGAAAAGCAATAGGTAATTATGTGTACTAGCCGTAAACATGTGCTCTACATAATCCGTAGCTCTCGTTTTTGCACCTCTTGAGCCCCGACCACCTCGGGCTTGTGTTCTATATTCACTAGCAGCCGTACGCTTAATATAACCTAGATTAGAAATAGTAATCACCACTTCTTCATCCTTGATCATGTCCTCAATACTAATTTCTCCGTCTGAATAGCTAATTTTAGTTCTTCGTTCATCTCCAAAATCAGCCTTTGCAGTTAATAACTCCTCTTTGACTATATCCTTTCGCATCTCCTCATTCGCTAAAATTTCTTTATAGCCTGCGATTTCTTTTTGTACTTCAGCAAACTCTGCTCGAACCTTATCTATTTCTAGACCTGTCAACTTTTGTAGGCGCATTTCTAGAATCGCCTTTGCCTGTATTTCACTCAGACTAAATTGCGACATCAAGCCAGTCCTTGCGGCCTCCACTGTTTTGGATGCTCGAATCAAATCAATGACTGCATCTAAATTATCTAAAGCAATTATTAAACCTTCTATTATGTGCGCCCGTCTTTCTGCTTTGTCTAAGTCAAATTGTGTTCGACGAACAATAACCTCTAACCTAAATTTTATAAACTCTGTAATAATTTGCTTTAGGTTCAGCAATTCTGGTCTGCCATTTACTAAAGCAATATTATTAACCCCATAAGAAGATTGAAGCGGCGTATATTTAAAAAGTTGGCTTAAAATGACATTCGCCATTGCATCTCGTTTCACCTCTACCACTATTCTCAAACCTTTTCTATCCGATTCATCTCGAACCGCACTAATACCTTTTACTCTTTCTTGGTTTACTAAGTCTGCAATTTTAACAATTAAAGTCGCCTTATTTACCTGATAAGGAATTTCTGTAACAATTATTTTTTCTCTTCCCGAACTATCCGTCTCAATTTCCGCCTCTGCTCGCAGCACAATTCTTCCCCTACCTGTATGGAAAGCTTCTTTCACGCCCGACATTCCATAAAGAATCCCTCCTGTAGGAAAATCAGGTGCTTTGACATATTCCATCAATTCATCAATAGTAATATCAGGATTATCTATTGTTGCAATGATACCATCTACACTCTCCGATAAATTGTGTGGCATCATATTGGTCGCCATCCCTACAGCAATACCCGAGGCGCCATTGATTAATAAATTGGGAATATTAGTAGGTAGTACAGTAGGTTCTTTTAGCGTATCATCAAAGTTATCTGCAAAGTCTACCGTATTTTTATTTAGGTCGGATAATATTTCATCCGCAATATCTTCTAATCTAGCTTCTGTATATCGCATAGCAGCTGGACTATCGCCGTCCATAGAACCGAAGTTTCCTTGTCCATCTACTAAAGGATACCGTAGAGACCAGTCTTGAGCCATCCGCACCATCGAATCATAAACAGAGGTATCGCCATGTGGGTGATACTTACCTAAAACCTCCCCAACTATTCTTGCAGATTTTTTATGTGATTTATTATGGGTTAATCCTAATTCCGACATTCC
>ENA-ORXT01005123-ORXT01005123.1-marine-metagenome-genome-assembly--contig:-NODE-5123-length-13039-cov-5.457028_pt1 | contig 13039 bp, 11 predicted proteins | sample MGYA00237868_ERZ511482 | MGnify/ENA metagenome assembly ERZ511482 | reverse complement strand
CGGTAAAATAACGCCTCATAAGGCACTCAAAATAATTGGCAGTTAATTGTCAACTTATTTTTGTCAGACTACTTATGCTGACAGTTCTTCTTTGTTAAAAGAAAGATTGTCAGCATTTTTTAAAAATAGAGCCTTAATATCAGTAGCAACTGTAAAATCAAACTCGCTCAGCACTTGTTGGGCTGCTATTTTTTTGATAAAATTTCAAACTTAAATTGAATTGTATTTCAAGCCTTTTTATTAAAAAAGTAATAAAATAATAAAATAACAGCCGATAATAGTATATAATATGATAATTGCTGTTAAATTTTTATAAAAACATACGAACAAATTGAACTGCCTTAACTTTTTTACTCTACATTCGTATAAAATTATAAACACTTGAAGTAACTTTTGTATTTCTTCGCAGTCAAAAGAACACTTCAAGTCATTTTTTCATCAAAATATTCTTTATAGATATAAACTGTTACACTTAAAAAATTTATTGTTGAATCCTTAAATACATTTCAACCATGCGTGTACAGTTGTTGTCTGATCAAGAATTGGTGAAGACCTATGTCAATGGTGAAGAACGAGCCCTAGGGGAATTGCTTCGTCGCCACAAATCTAAAATTTATACTTCTATTGTTTTGTTTGTGCACAATGATGCATTAGCAGAAGACATCTTCCAAGATACTTTTGTTAAAATCATTGAATCACTTAAGCGTGGAAAATACTACGAGGACGGTAAGTTCTTACCGTGGGCAATGCGTATTGCCAGAAACCTTTGTATTGACCACTATCGTAAAAATAAACGAACACCAACCATTGCCAACCCTACAGATGAATACGATATATTCAATCTGATTCCATTCTCTGGCGATAATGGCGAAGAAGCCCTCATCAAAGAACAAGGTCGTAAAAGAGTGCGTGAGTTGATCGATATGCTTCCCAATGAGCAACGTGAAGTTGTTGTACTAAGACATTATGCAGATTTAAGCTTTAAAGAAATCGCAGAAATGACCAATGTCAGTATCAATACGGCTTTGGGTAGAATGCGCTACGCACTAATCAATATGCGCAAATTCGTCGAGGAGAGAAAAGTGATCTTTTAAAAAATCTGAATGCTTGTTTATTTAAAAATAAAAGTTGATGGTCTCTTTCTCATAAAATGAATAAGGTTTTACAACGGCTATTTATCGAAATTTCATCCCCTCAAAATCACGAAATCTCATTAAATAATTCAGATTTTTTTGCGGTTCAACAATAATTCAGATTTTAGTGGCGTTTTTAGATTGTGTTTTATTACTCAACGTAAATTAAGTACAGTCTATGATTCAAACAGTTACAAACGATCTTATTCGATTGGCCTATAAAGAAACCAATCATTCCCTCGAAACCATAAAAATTGTAGAAGCCGTCGAGAACAATCCTCAGCTCAAGGAAAACTTTGAGCAACTGATGACCATAAAGTCAGATTTGGATCTGGTAGCTTACGAGCCCAGCGACGCCAGTATAGATTACATACTGAACTACAGCCAAAACATTGATTTAGTTATTTCTTAATCCATCGTTTTGTCTCTATGATGCACCAAAATCCCAAAATCTACCCCTCGTAGGTTTTGGGATTTTTTATTTGTATCATTTTGTAGCATAAACAGTCTAACTTAAGACGCTTTTTTCTCCCCAGAAGGCAACCTATTGAGCCGTTTTTAAGTAAAACTAATAAATTAATATTTGTGAAACCCTCTTTATTATTATTCCTACTATTCATAGGTCTAGGACTTTCTGCTCAAAACTGTTCCAATGTATCTCTGGATTTCCCTTACGGAAATGCCGATACCCTAAAAGTGTGTCAAGGTCAAATTGAAATTGATTTGGAACAGTATGCCAGCATACCTGGAGGTGATTTCTCTGGTCCTGGAATAGTTAATCAAGCTTTTAGATTAGACTCGGTCTCAGTAGGTACTTTTGAGGTCATGTATGTATTGGGCAACGATACTTGTATCAAACACATAGAAGTCTCACCACTGAGTTTTGAATTTCCACCACTTACATCAGGCAATACAATTGGTTTCTTAGAAGATGCTATTTGCACTTCTGATCCAGCTGTCGATTTCTCTGAATATGTATTTCCCTCAGGAGGCACTTTTTCTGGTCCAGGTATGGTAGACAGTCTCTTTAATCCTGCTCTAGCTCCGCCAGATTCATTTCTAACCATCAGTTATGCTGTAGATACCTTACAGTGTAATAAAATTGGACAGATAAACCTACGAGCAGGACCCATCGGATACATTGCCGAAATTCTTTTTCCAACCAGTACTTCTATATGTGGCAATGAAACAACCAATGATATTCCTTTAATGGCAAATTTACCTGCTGGCGTCAATCCGGCTTTTGATGTATTCTATTTCGATAATGTATTGCTTCTCAAAGACACCATCGATGCCAGTGCATTAACTGTTGGACCACATGTATTGGCTTATGCTTATCAAGAAAATGGCTGCAACTTTGTTGATACGCTGAGATTTGATGTTGTTGCTCAGCCAACTTTTGTATTAAACAACGAACTGGATTTTGGGGCGACTTCTTTCTGTAAAAATAGTGGCCTGCTTTCTTTACCTAAAACAATGAATGGAATAGAAACGTACAGTAGCAATGACTTAACCATTACACCAAACGGAGAGTTGGACAGCGACAATTCGCCAGCTGGACAATATGAATTGTTTTATTCTATAACAGATTCTACAGGAACTTGTGGCTTAATGGATACTTTCGTCATTGACCTACTGGAATCGGTCGAATTGGAATATGAATTGATTCCCTCTAACTGTGAAGACATTGCCGACAGCTTGGTTTACACAGGTGTCGTTGCACTACAAGGATTGGAACCTTTGGTCAGTTTGTCGGATTATAGAGTCCTTAGCAATAAAGCAGATACTTTAATATTGATTGATTGGGACTATCCTGGTGAATATGACATTGACATTAGCGTCGCTTCATTGGAGTGCATTTCGTCGGGAGAAAGTATTGAAATTTTTGTGGCGCCTCGATTAGACGATACTTGTGCTGTTTCTATTTATCTACCAAATGCTTTTACCCCCAATACCGATAACAAAAATGATGTGTTTTTTGTACAGGGTCGAAACATAGAAAAGGCGAGCCTGTTTGTATATGATCGTTGGGGAGCTTTGGTCTTTGAAAGTACCGAAATGACCATTGGTTGGGATGGAAATAGCCCCAATGGCACGCCTCTGGAAACAGGTGTCTATTTTTATTATGCCGAAGTTACTTATCGGAATGGTAAAACTGTTTTATCAGAAGGTGATGTAACCTTGATTCGATAAAAATCAGTACGCTCTATCTACATCTAAAAAACTAAGTAATGAAAAAAAACATACTCCTTCTATTTTTACTAACCACAGTAAGTTGCCTCCACCTTCTAGGACAAGATCCGCACTTTAGCCAAAACGTCGGTACTCCTTTGTATGTAAACCCAGCTATGACTGGATTGTACTCAGGAGATATGCGTCTGGGCATAAGCTACCGAAATCAATGGGCTGCCGTTTCAGCACCTTATCAAACATTGTTGGTCTCTGTAGATGGCAAACTAAATGCTTCCAATAGATCAAAAGGTTGGATAAGTGGCGGAATTCAAATCATGAGTGATCAAGCAGGTATTGTTGGTTTATCTAACAATTCACTGGAAATTGCATTGGCTACAACGACCAATTTGGGGGACAAACACTACCTATCTATTGGTGCTTTGGGTGGACTAAATAAGAGAGACATTGGTTACAGCGAAGCTCAATTTGGCAATCAGTTTGATGGATTTGGTTTTGCACCAGAAATTAATTCAGGTGAAGTCTTTGAGCAGTCTGGTATTTCTCGCTTTTCTTTGGGTGGCGGTGTGGTCTATTATTATTTAGAAGACAATCGCAATTATTGGTATGGAGGAGTGGCTGGTTATAATCTTGTTCGTTCCGAACTTGCCTTTACCATTAATGAAGGCGATGTAGGGCTGAACATTCCTGTTCGCCTTTCTCTACAAGCAGGCGGAAGCCTTAACATTCAAGATAAAATCGATCTTGTTCCCAGTGCTTACTTTATGCAACAAGGAGGACATTGGAAAACAGATGTGGGCTCTATGTTCCGATTGATCTTTGAAAACAACCGACGTCAACAAGTATTTAAAGCCATTAGTGCAGGACCGTTTGTTCGTTTTACCAATACCACAGCCAATAGCATTGGCGCAGATGCCTTTATTTTTGCCGTCAAACTGGACTACGACGATTGGGCTTTTGGGCTGAGTTATGATTTTAACTTGTCTGGGCTAAACAACGCTACCAATGGAAAAGGAGGAACAGAAGTCAACCTAGTGTATATGCCACAAATCCGAAGTCGCAAAATTGGTCCAACCAGCTGTCCTAGGTTTTAATACTGTAGCAAACATAAATAAAAATAGAAAATTTTACCGTGAAAGAACGCTGCCAAATATTACACCTTATGTGTGCATTTTTATTTGATTTTTTCATTTTCATTTAGATTTGCTATACTTCACAATCAAAAGTCTCACCTTCGTTTTTCATAAATCAAATATGTTTGTGCTACCGTATTTTTCTCGTCAATAACACCTTCTTTTCGTGAAACTTCTTTCCATTCCGACAAATCAAATTCAGGAAAAAAGACACTGCATTCTTGTACCTCCAAATCCAATTCAGTGAGGTATAAACGATCTATTACATTTTGCTCAAGAGCCAATTTGTAAATCTCGCCTCCACCAATAATAAAGACTTCTTCCTCTCCATTAAATTCAGCCAAAGCAAGGGCTTCTTTCATTGATTGAACCACTACACAACCCTTAGCTTTAAATCCTTCTTGGCGAGACATAACAATATTGGTCCGACGAGGTAAAGGACGGTTGTTCATCGCCTCCAAATTTTTTCGTCCCATAATAATGTAATGCCCCAAGGTGGTTCGCATAAAATAGCGCATATCCGCAGGAATATCCCACGGAATATCATTGTTTCTCCCAATACACCTATTTTTCGAATAGGCAGCAATAGCCGAAATAACCATAGTTTTTGGTAAAATTTCTAGATTTAAATACAAAGCTGTAAGATAGGGGAAGACTACAAATTGAAATATGTTTTAGCTTTTTTTCAGTAAAATTTATTCGCTGCCAACTCCAAGGAAACCAATAAAATTTAATCAATCATCATTAAAGATACAAAATGCCATTAAATAGTTGCACAAGCTTTTAAATGCTCTTATATTTGATAACTTACAGTCTGAATGTAAATTTGGGATTCAGAGGGTTCAACGTTTCGAAAAAAATATCGACGTTTCAAAATCTTGAAATACATTGCATTAACTGCAACAAACACTTTGTCAATGAGCAACTTATACTCTTCTATAAAGAACTTTTTCTCTTTTTTAGCGATTTCAGCCATTGGCTTGATGTCCTTATTATTACCTCAATTATTGAATGGTCAAGACATTCATTTTACCCAAATAGACGTATCGCAAATTGCTACTGTAAACCCTGCGGCAACTGGTGACTATGATGCCGATTGGCGTTTTGGTGGAATCTACCGAAGTCAATGGCCCAATGTTGAAAAAGCGTTTTCTACGACTGCTCTATTTTATGATAGGCATTTGAATGAAAAGTTCAGTGGTGGATTGGTGTTTTTTAACGACCAATCTGGTGCAGGCTTAAACCGTTTGAATGTCAATAAACTATATGCTTCTGCGGCTTATCACTTGCCAATAAGTAAACACAAACTTAATTTGGGAGCACAATTGGGCGGTGTTTTCAAAAGTCTTGAACCCAATACATTAACTTTTCCTCGTCAATATGACAGAGAAATTGGGCAGTTTAACTCTGAGTTGGCTAGCGATGAAACTTCTTTAACGGGCTCTAAATTTTATGTAGATGCAAATGTTGGCATCAATCTAAAATTGAATTTCGGGAAATTCCAACCAAATATTGGAGTGGCTGCGCTTCACGTTATTCAACCCAATGAATCTTTTTTAGATGAAAAAGCCAATTTGCCTATGCGCTTGGTTGGTGATCTTGGACTAGACTTTGTTGTAAATGAAAGCTTCCGCCTTCACCCTTATGTAATGGGTACTTTTATGAATCAAGCACAAGAAACTCTTTTTGGACTTGATTTGCATTTTAATATATATGAAAACGCAACCAAAGTTACAGGTCTTTTTGCAGGAATGGGTACTCGATTGGATGCACCTACTGCATATCAAGATGCCGTTTTCTTAAAAGGGGGATTGTACTTTGGCAACCTCCGTTTTGGATTGGCATACGACATTAATGTATCTGACCTACAAGCTGTAACCAATAATTTTGGTGCCATTGAATTGTCTATGGTTTATATGCCTTTGCCTACCAGATTGAAAAAAATTCAGGTTCCTTGTGATCGATTTTAACGAACCAACTTTTAATAGGTCGTGATTGACAATCGAATTTTAATTAGAACAACAAATAATATGCTTCGCTATATCTCTTTTTTATGTTTTGTCTTACTTATCAATGCATCGAGTGCATCGGCACAACTATTGGAACCTGAAAATTTAAACCAGTTCAGCGCAAATCAATTAAAAAAATTGGGAACGGCTGCGATGGAAATCGGTGATTGGTATTCTGCGGTCGGCTATTGGAAAAAATATACGGAGAAAAAACCAAAGGATTTTGTAGGCTTTAATGAATTGGGTCACGCTCATAGAGCGGCTAGAAACTTCAAAGCAGCAGAAGCAACCTTCCAAAAAGCTTATGAATTAAATAAAGAAAAAAATAAACCTGCTCAGTTCTATTGGGGTTTGATGCAAAAAATGAATGGCGATTGTGCCAGTGCTTTGGATAATTTTAGCAAGTTCAGAAGAGGCTATTCTTCTAAAGTTTATGCCGATGCCAAAAAATATTATGGACAAATTAGGGTCGAAACAGAAGGTTGTAGCTTACTCGATTCAGCGGCTGTTAATGTAGAAATCATTCATTTGAATAATTCTATCAATCAAACCAATATTGAGTTTTCGCCTATGTTGCTAGACGATGAAACATTGGTTTATGGTGCGCTAAAAAATACGCAGGATCAGTATTATGGCAAAGACGATAAAAAACCTGTTCGCAAATTTTATAAAGCAAAAAAAATAGGAGAAGAATGGAAAGGAGTAGGAGAGTGGGAAGCACCTTTTAATTTTGAGGATGCTGGTACTGGAAGTGGTGCGTATTCTCCCGACGGAAGTCGTTTCTACTTTAACAAATGTACTTATGTAGAACATCAGAAAATATGTCATTTGTATGTGAGTCGCTTGGAAGGGAAATTATGGTCTGACCCTGAGAAATTGCCTGAGGCCGTTAATCAAGAGGGCTTTAGTAGTGTTCAACCGACTGTTGCAATCGAGACCTTTAAGAATCAAGAAATCATTTATTTTGTGTCGAATCGCCCAGGAAGTAAAGGGGGAACTGATATTTGGTACTCGATGTGGAAAGGAGAAGGAAAGGGCTGGTTTGAGGCTAGAAATTGTGGTTTTAGAATCAACAGCACTTCCGATGAATATGGTCCCAATTATGATTTGGGTTCTGGAAAATTATATTACAGTTCGGCTGGGAAAATAGGTTTGGGGGGATTGGATATTTACAGTGCTATTGGTGAAAAAGGAAAATGGGAGAATCCTGTGAATGTGGGTCATCCCATTAATTCAAGCTACGATGATTTGTTTTATATTTTAACAGAAGATGGAAAATCGGGTTTCTTTACTTCTAACCGTTCTGAAAGTTTGACCTCTAGTCACCCCAATTGTTGTGATGATGTGTATGCCTTTATTCCAGGTCCGCCACCACCGCCACCAGAAAAAGAAGACACCGTAGAAACGGTTGTGGTGCCAACAACTCGAAATCTTGAAGGAAGAATCGTTCAAGAACTAGAAAACGGCTCATTGACCAATTCGTCTGTTACAGGTACTTTGGTTAAAATCAATCGGGTAAAAGATGATGGTTCTTTGGAATTCGTTCGCCAGTTTTATACCAAAGAAGATGGGCGATTCAACTTAGATGTTGACATTGGTGGTGATTATCAAATATCGGTTCAAAAATCTGGTTATTTTAATAAAAATATTAATATATCTATAGATGATGAAACTTCGGAAGCCATTAAAAAAGACATTGGCTTAGAACTTATTCCCGATAGAGCCATTGTGATAAAAAACATCTATTACGAATTTGATAAATCCAATTTAACCCCAGAAGCAGAAACAACCTTAGATACAACGCTGGTTAATTTATTAGCCGAAAATCCATCGTTGATTATTGAAATCAGTTCTCATACCGACAGTAAAGGAGCCGATTCTTACAACGAACGTTTGTCGCAAAATAGAGCAGAAAGTGTGGTTCGTCATTTGACTAAAAGAGGCGTTGCGCCCAATCGTTTGCGTGCAAAAGGATATGGTGAAAGCCAACCGATTGCCAATAATAAAAATGAAGATGGTTCTGATAATCCAGAAGGAAGAGCGCTCAACAGAAGAACAGAATTCAAAGTCGTTGGACAATTAGATGCCGATATTGAATACAAACAGTAAACAACATTTTACTAGCTAAAAAAGCCTGTTACGCATCTTGCATAACAGGCTTTTTTATTTTTCAGAGGTCTTCTCCCCTACTCTTCTTCATCGTTTTCTTCAGTCTTTGGTGGTTCTAAATCTACCAAGTTTTTGGCAGATAAAAGATCATACCATTTGACTATTTTCTTTATGTGGCTGATGTATACTTGTTCAGGATCGTGGTCTTTCCATACTTGAGTAAAATAGGCTCTTACTTCATCGTTTGTTAATTGCTTAACATCAGGTGTTCCAATTCCTTCATTTTCCAAACGAAGCATATCTTGAAAAACTTCTGGAAGCTTTTTGGTTTCTCCCAAATTGACAGAATAAACCTCGATGCCTTCAAGCGAAGAAAACAGATTGTTTCGAAGGGCGATAAATTGATTCCGATCATCTAACAGAGATTTCACGATAATTCCATTCTTACGCTCTTTCTTCAGTTCGTACAATCCCGGTTTGCCGTTAATCGACAATATTTTACTTAAATCCATAGTGGTTGTAGTATTATTAAATGATTGATCTCTTTGTAAAATTTGAAAAGGTTAAAATAGATGAATCCATTTGGGACTACATTTCTTATAACCGTAATTGCTTGCAAAAGTAGGATTTTTTTTAGTTGCAGAATAAAGAATGCTACTTTTTTATAGTCTAACAAGGCAGGATTTACTGGTTGGTTGCCCATTCGAGCATATTTTCATAAATACTTCTCCATCCTTCCCAACCGTCCGTTTCTGAAAGTGTATTGTTGTGCCAAACGGTAATCAACATCCCTTCTACCCTATGCACTTCTCGAATGATTTGCCTAATTTTTTGAAGGGTCTCTTTTTCATTAAATTGATGGTAATTTTTAAAGGTAACATCCATCATCACAAAAGGATACACTCTGAGTTGGGTTGTTGTTTCTTGGCTCAAATCATAAAAAAAGAAAGAAGAGGCAACACTTGCCCTAAAGCCCAATGCATCGGGATAACCCATTGAGTAGTCTTTGTTAATACCTTTATCTATTAGGCGTTCATAAGTATCTGGGAATTTCAACTTAACATAATGTTGTCGACTTCTAGCAATAGACCTCTTCGTAATTTGCTCCAGTGTCGTAATTTCAGCTTCTAATAAAGATTCGTTTTCATTAGAAATATAAGAGGGATGAATACCTATCTCTGAAAAATCACCTGTATTTTGAATTAAATCCCGATAGGGCTTTCTACTTGTCGATATGTTTTTATCATATTTACTATAGCTCCCTACAGGGAAAAAGTAAATAGATTTGAGGTTGTATTCCTTTTCAAGTTTTTCCAAATAATCAAAAGTATCATAAGGGTCAAGCTCTTTTCCTAATAAAACTTTTAGCCGCTCCCCTACCCTAGCAAAGTCCAATCTCTTGATATCCAAAACAGCCGCCGCTATATTTCTATACAGCCCTTTATATTTGTAAGAGTAAGCAATATCTATATCATAGGTTGGTATAAAATTGTATTTAAACTTTGGATTGCTTTCTAATAACGGATAATATTCGTGAAGTTTTTCCAACAAGGATTTTGCCCATATATTTATAACGGGCTTTTCTAAAAATCCTAAAAGACTCGCCAAACTCGACTTTGCTGGAAATCGACCGTGTTTGTCTGCTTCAAAAGGCAAATACTCTTCATATCGGGTTATCAAATAAAAGCTTGCTGCAAAAAGATCAAATGGAAATTCAGACTTAGGATGGTGCGTTGCAAACGGCACGGTTTCGTCTCTAAAATGCGTATGTTCTATATCTTGGGGATGAACGCCTTTCTCAAACAACAGCGGATTGGCGTAAATAAAAAAGTTCTTTTCAACGTATTGGTGGCTGTAATTAAATTTGGGTCCTATAAAATCTTCAAAATGCTCTTCGTCATCGGATAATTTATATTCAATGCCTAATAGTTCTGTAAAAATTAATTCAAAGGTGTAAATCAATCTATTGCTAGACTTGGGCGTAAAAATGAGTAGCACTGTTTCCTTTTTTTAGTAAAGTTAATGCAAATCTAGAATTAAAAGATGTTGGGACGTTACAAAATCATTTTGATCGACTGTGTAACAAATCTGTGGTAAATCCTCTGTACTTTCATGTCATTTTAAAAACAACCGTTTTTACTTTTTTAACCAGTTTACCATCGGGCATTTGCTCCTTTAAAACCAGCTCCTCCCCTACCCCAGCCTGTTCAAAAACTTCTTCCATATTTAAAACCGCTCCTGCAGGAACACCTTCTTGCTCTAATCGTTGAATTAAAATCGCTCTTTTCCATTTTTTAATGGCACTTTTCAACATATCCACAAGTTTTCCACGATTTTTTATCCTTTTGGTATTAGAATCGAATACATTCTTAATTTTATCAGAAGTTATCTCAAGAATACTGCACATTTTATTAAAATGAACATCAGAACCAATGGCCAAAACGATCGGTAAATTATCTGATGTATAAAAGAGGTCACCATAAGGAGCAATATTGGGATGTTGGCTTCCTATTCGTTGTGGAATGGTATCGGCTATAAGGTAATTGGTTGCTTGATTTGCCAATGAAGCAATTCCAGCATCAAACAGAGAAACAGAAACACTGCTACCCTGCCCTGTTCGTTCTTTTTTTAACAAGGCAACCAAAATTCCTTCTTTGAGTTGATGAGCTGCCAATACATCCATAAGTGCAACGGGCATTTTGGTCGGAGGAGAATTAGCAGCTCCATTCATATACATAAATCCTGTTTCTGCTTGAACGACCACATCATAGGCTGGACGGTTAGAATCTGCTCCATATCCATTTATATTGGCAAAAATGATTTTTTCATTGACCTTTTTGACCTCCTCATAACTCACTCCCAACTTTTGAGCGGTAAGCTTTCTATAATTACTAATAACGATGTCTGCTTTCTGAAGCAACTCGTTTAACGCTTCTTTGTCATCTTTTAGAGACAAATCCATAAAAAGACTTTCTTTGCAGTAATTAGCCGAACAGTAATAAGCCGAATATTTTTGCTCAATGGGTTCTGTAGGTAATTTCCAACTTCTAGTTACGTCTCCTACCCCACCCTTCTTATTTTCTACTTTAATAACCCTTGCTCCAAGTTCAGAAAAAAACGTTCCAACCAAAGGTCCTGCCAAAACACTCGCCAGCTCAATCACCAACAATCCTTCAAAAGGTTTATCATTATTCATGGTATAAAGATAACCAAGGGACAATGAAATACATAAAACAAAGAATGCCGACCCAAAATGGACCGGCATATTACAAAAAACTACCAAACTATTGATGAAAAACTAACTAATTATTTTTATTTATTATATGATACGGATATAAGGCATCATTTGTTTCTATAAAATTTGACAAGAGAAAGAGGGGTTAATAAATGTGGGAGAAAATGCAGGTTATAACTTTAACGACTGCATTTGCTATATTATACGGAAGCAGAATTTGGTTTGTTTCGTTTTTTCTAAAAAAAAATTATTTTTTAATTATAAACTCAAGTTACGCAAAAGCTAAAAAAATAATGGTTACCCGTCTAAACAATTAAGTCTGACTGTTGCGTAACATCAGTTATAAAATTGAATTATAGAATTTATCTGATCACCACTTAAGGCAAGCGCACCAAAATTCTAAGGACTCAAAAATTTCTGCTTGGGCTTCAAAAAATTAGGTCCGAAAGAGCTATTACACAGAGTTTCACAGAGAAAAGTAAGCTGTTTTTTATCACATGAGAAATTGTTGAGCTACCTTGACAAAATAGCCATAACTAACTAATAATCAATCAGTTAGAATGTTATTAAACATTTAAAAATTAACACATGTATAAAGCACTGATTAACAAGACCTATTTTTAGGCACTTATCCACACTGTTTATAAACAAATGGGTATAACTACTCTTTTTACCAACTCCTCTCCTACTCTATGTGTATAAACCTCTTTAATTAACAAATTTGTACGTAGTTATTGACAGTCAATGTTCATAATCTTATAAACAGTCCGTTTATCCACATATTCACCACTTATCCACATTTAGACCGTTTTATTAAGGAAATAATGTGGAAAGCTGGTTATTAACTTTGTGAATTGTGTTTATTACTCCAAAAACACCGAGTTATCCACTTATCCACAGCCCTAATGGTAAAAATTAAACTTTTTTAAAAAATCTAACTTATTAAATTTACAATGTTAATAGTGGATAAGTCTATTTCTATAAGATTGCCATTGAATCGTATTCATTAGGTGAAAGTCCACAATAGCTTAGAAAGGAAATTGTATTTGATGAAGGAATCATTTGGAGACCAATTCAGGTTGGTGTTCATTAAATTGTCATTTTCAAAATAAAAACCAATTAGGAATTCTTTTATTATAAAATTCTTGTGAGTAACTAAGTAGTCTGACAAAAATAAGTTGACAATTAACTGCCAATTATTTTGAGTGCCTTATGAGGCGTTATTTTACC
>ENA-ORXT01005120-ORXT01005120.1-marine-metagenome-genome-assembly--contig:-NODE-5120-length-13051-cov-4.839525_pt1 | contig 13051 bp, 6 predicted proteins | sample MGYA00237868_ERZ511482 | MGnify/ENA metagenome assembly ERZ511482 | reverse complement strand
AGCCACTATAAATCCCGAATCTGACAAACCTGTACTTGCCTGGGCAATATCCCTTCCAAACAGTGATCGCGGGAGCGCGATAACAGACGATACGTACATGGTTAATACGGTAGAATTAGAAACACATGGTGGTTCTTCAAGCAGGAATGAGCCGCCTGGGGACAAGCAACATGCAGCTTGAAGACTTTCATCAGCACATACAGAATCGAATCGCCGAAGAGGTGGAGCGGCAAGCGCACGATGTAGATGCTCCACTAACTTCAAAAGAATTGGTATTCGCTGAAATTGTAATGCAGAGTCTGAAAGACTCTGACATTGTAGAGCACTACGATATTTGCCACTGGACTGGCACAATTGGTAATGCCCGGCTCAGAGTAAGTGGAAGTGCCCTATCCGAAGACAAATCCAGACTTGATTTGCTTATTACGAATTACGCGGATACAAATAATATACAGAGCATTACAGACACCGAGCTTATGAAAGCATGCAGGTGCGCACTTCAATTTATAAAACATGCGGCAGGAGGAAAACTGCTTTCAAGACTGGAACCGTCACACGACGTGTACGCCCTTGTTGACAAGATTCAGAAACAATGGTCCTCACTGGACCAGGTGCGGGTATTGCTGCTAACTGATTCTCAGTCACGCTCCAAACACTTCAAAGGCGAAGAAATATCAGGGAAAGGAGTTAATGTCGAAGTTATCGATATAGAACGACTACACCGACATTGGTCTGGCAAAGCAAATGAGGAAATAGTAATAAGTTTCGAGCATGCAATAGGATATCCATTGCCGTGTGTTTACGTACCAGACCCGAACGCAGACTACGAGTACGCACTTGCAGCCGTTCCGGGAGAAGTGATAAGCGCACTCTACGAACGACACAACACAAGGCTGCTTGAATCCAACGTACGCACTTTTCTTGGTAGACGGGGCAAAGTGAACAAAGGCATCGCAAGTACATTGAAAATAGAACCGAGCCACTTCATGGCGTTTAACAATGGTCTTGTAGTGATCTGTGATTCTGCCGAATTCTCGACTTCTAATGATGGTGCAGCCAGTATTTCGAAGCTTAATGGGGTGCAGATTGTTAACGGGGGGCAGACAACCTCTTCCATATACTTTGCCAAGCGAGAAAATCGGGATCTGGATCTGTCACACGTTCGTGTTGCGGTAAAAATAATAATTCCCAAATGCGATAAAAATACCGGACTTGGTAGGCTTGTTACTGATATATCCAAATACGCAAATAGCCAGAATACAGTCAGAGTTTCAGATCTATCTACAAACAGACCCTTTCATGTTCAGTTAGAGAAACTATCCGAGACACATTGGCAACCCGATGGGGTCGGGCGCTGGTTCTATGAGCGGGCAGCTGGCTCCTATAATCTGCTGCTGATGCGTGAAGGAACAACAGCGGCAAAACGGAGGCAGATCAGAAATCAGATACCTCCAAGCAGGAAGCTGACAAAGGTGGCTGTTGCCGGCATTCACGAAGCATGGAGACAGCTTCCGGCACAAGCAGCGTTGGGAGACGAAAAAAATCTTGCGATCTTTATGAACGCACTTGACGAAACTCCCGACTTGGCGCCTGACCCATTGGATAAAGTCTGGTTTCACCAAATGATTGGCAAGGTCATAATATTTCAGTCGATATTATCAAGGATCAAGACCAAAGAAGCGAAATCGACATTTCATCAAGGCTATAAAAGTGTCGCATTCTATGTTTTAGCTGTCGTCTCGCATCAGCTTGGAGAACAGATTGATTTCAATACAATATGGCGAAATCAGTCCATCTCTTCAGAACTGAGCGATTTACTATATTCTTGGGCTGTGATCGTCAACAACGCGTTCGAGGAAGCCGGCAAGGGTGCAACTTTCGCGGAAGTGGCCAAACGCAAGGAACTCTGGGAAAATATTCGTAATGATTATTATCCATCTCCAGAAGGCAGTATCCCGGAAATCGAGAGCTTCACTGCCAGAGAGGATCTCAGGAAAACAGGCTAAGCTGACAACCGCCAGCCAACCACAAAGAATAGTTCTCCGTGGATATCACGCTGTTGCTTGGCTATATACTTGAGGTCAGCGGTTGTTTGATACAAAATTCAGTTATTTGTATAGTTTGCAGCACATGTGCTATACACAAATACCACTCAGGTATTTCTGGATTTTGTGACAATATTTAATCAGTTTGACTTTACGGGAATTAATTCTACTGCTGATGTCGCTTTTGTTTTAAAGAAACATGGTTGCTCAATCGCATTAGCAAAAAAATTAGCCAAAAACAACAACGACAAGAATCAAATTTACTTTCATCATGATGTCAGTGTTTTGAATTCTGTCTTTGATTTGACATTCGACGAACGCGACGCTAGCAAAAGCGAAACCAAGCGCAGATCATCTCCGGGAAGGACAATTCCACAGGCTATATTCAATAATTTCTACTGGGTCAACCTCGACGAAAAACTGGAGAGGGTCAAACAATGCAAAGCAATCACCTATCATCAATACCCTGAAACGAGACTATCTGGTTTTCAGACAGAAAAAGGAGAAATGCCAAGATCATTGTCTATTGAATACACCAAATCTGATGATCTTCTTCCGCGCTATCTTTTCATTGGAGCCACGTCGACCGGTGTAGCGGTAGCAGTGATGCTGGTAAATCCAGGAACATCATTCACTGACGAGTTCGAAAGACTAGACTTTTATCAGAGATCCAAGATCTGCAAGTATCTCATTATCGATGATGGACTAGAAAGCAATACAGCTCGGCTCGCAAACCTGCTGTCAAGCCGAATATCGGACAGATCACTCAAAGGCTGTAGACTTGATCAGAATGGCGGCACCGTGCCCTTCAATGGTACACAAGTCCATGGCTACACTCTTGAACATGCTTGTGATATCAAACCGAATTCAAATCATGACGGCGACATCTATGGAATAGAGCTGAAGTGTTTTTCTACAAAAAAATTATCGCTGATAACCACGGAAGCAGATGGTGGTCTTTACCGAGAGAACTACGCGAAGTTCATGACAAGCTATGGATATTTGAGTGGACAGGATTATCGATTGACTGGAATTCACAGGGCCAATGTAGAAAATAGTAAAACGGGATTGACTTTGAAAATCGTATGTTTTCCGATCTCAAGAAATAGTAGTGAAATCGTTTTAAGGCTTTACGATCCGGACATTCCCTTCGCAAAGCAGATGAACGCAATGTCACTAGTGCTGGAGGACGAAGAAGGTAATACTGCTGCGAGCTGGTCGATTGAACATTTGATGAATAGATGGGGAGCAAAGCACAATGAAGTAGTTTATGTTCCCGCAACAGTAACTGAGAACGAGGTTCCTGATGAAGTCAGCGCGGGATTCCTGAAACGCGTGAAGTTTGGAAATGAAGTACTTTGGTGCTTCAGGTCGACAGTAGAGGACTTGATCAAAGCCATTCATGCAGGGATAATTTTTCTTGATCCTGCGCCAAAGTACAGCGAGGTCGATTCAAAGAGAAACAAGCGTAGAACTCAGTGGCGTCTCAATAATATCTATCGGGCAGCTCCTTCTTTGTACGAGAGGACAGAAATAGTATTTCTTTAACCGCAAAACCTTCACGTGATCAGCGTAGATGCAGATTGATGGGCATTCACGCCACACCCGGCAACTGAACATCACACCTCCACTGCCAGCTCGGCGGAAAGTGATGTCTTAGCTAGAACAGTCGTATCTAAATTCAATTTTTCAGACTTGGCATTTTGCCTCCTGAATGCTCGTCCCTTGAGTAGACACTCGTTGTTTATCATGAGTCTCGTCACCATGACATCGACAATGCTGCGCGCAACTGCCTCGACTGCGAGTGGGACAACTGCATTTCCAAACTGACGATATGCCTGCGTGTCGGAAACTACCTGGGGGAATCCATTTTCATGGCCAAACATTTGAGCAAATCGATCAGTAAATCCCATCAATTGGCGAGCCTCATCCGGAGTCAGTCTTCTTGGATTCCTCCATCTGGGTTGCTTGATCAATATTTCAGAACCGTCTTTGTGGTATCTGGCGCTAAGCGTACGGGCAACATCATTCTTACCAAACAGCCCATACCCAAATCCATTGCCTTTCAGTCGATGTTTCTCGGCGTAATTCTGGAGATATGTCCATAACTTGTCGGAAAGCATGTATTTCGGGTCGGGGGCCTTCGTCACCAGTATTGAGCCAAGATCTGGATCATCAGTCAATGGTTTCTCCGGAAACGAGAATATATCCTGGTCAACATGGTCGAAAACAGTGTTGTCGAAACAGACGATAAAAATTCGCTCGCGGTGTTGCGGCACCCATTGTCTTGCGTCAACAATCTTGGTGTGAACGCTGTAATTTCTATCGTTCAGGCACTTGGTAATTACCTTCCACGTATTACCCTTATCATGGGACTTGAGATTTTTAACATTCTCAAGGAATAAAACTGGAGGCCGTTTGGCGTCGACAATATCCAATATCGAAAAAAAGAGGTTGCCTTGCTTCTCGTCATCAAAACCATGCGCCCTACCGAGCGATTGTTTCTTGGAAACTCCTGCCAGCGAGAATGGTTGGCAGGGAAAGCCTGCGCACAGGATATCGTGGTCAGGAATATCTGACTTTGCGTCTACCTCTCGAATATCACCTGAGTGCACATGATCATCGCTGTACCAGGTCTGATAGGTTTTGGCAGAATATTTGTCCCATTCACTTGTAAATACGCATTGCCCTCCCACTGCAGTCATTCCACAACGGAATCCGCCAACACCTGCAAATAAATCAATGAATTTAAAGGGCAAATTCCCATAGACCTTACTCGGCTCACTGGCCACTGCAAACAGGTCGCTCTGAAAATTGGTGCGTCCTGCCTCGCGGGTCAGAATGTGGTTTATGAACGCGTTACGCGACGTGCCAGTTGGCAGGTTCAGATCCATCCAGTCAAAAAAGGAATCCGGCAAATCTCGCAATAGAATGGTCTTGGGCATTTTCATAGTTCTGGGAGTCGTTGATATCATGATATCAGAAGTTCCCAGGAATTAGATCAATCTAGGAAATTTGATGTGTCTCCGCAATTTATACACATCTTTGAATTCGAATTACCTCAATAGTCCACATATACTGTTAATATATACGGTATTTTTCAATATGAAAATTTAAACCACTTAAAACATGACGGCTAACTAACTGTTTTTGTGATTTAAAGAGTCTTGCGCTTGGTGATATTTTGGCACGCAAATACCTACATCAAAACAATCTCAGGGCCCTAAATAATGTCCGTCACAAAATATGATTTCTAGACATTTTTTTCCCCACGCCAGTTCGAGCAGCAGACGTGAAACTTTGGTCTCTGTTACCACAACCATTTACCTACGTTTGATCCGCTACTTGACACTTGTAGACGTTAGCCAACTAAATCATTCCACCCCGAGGAGCTATCGAAAAGCTGTTCGTCACCCCTTAACCAAGAACACAACTCCTCTAGTGTTTGCCCAGCGATTGGTTTTTTCAGCGTGCATTCCCATACCGTCGCCACGCGCCACTCATCATTTACAAGCGCAGTGTGACTGGCCTTGTCCCTAACAATATTCTGTTCGAATTTCGTATTCCAGAATTCCACCCTCGACTTCGGATTAGATGCCAGCTTGCAGTTCTCGTGACGATGCCAGAAACAACCATGCACAAAAACCGCGGCGTTCCACTTCCGCAAAACCAGATCGGGCTTACCAGGAAGGTCTTTCGCATGAAGGCGAAAGCGGTAACCATTCCTGTGCAGCCACCGCCTTACAAGCAACTCCGGAGTTGTATTCTTTCCACGAATGCCAGCCATCATCCGTGAACGTGTCTGCTGATCAACTATATCCATATTCGATGGATGCAAAAATCTGGCAATGCGTGGTTGAGCATGGTCTCAATACTTGCACGTATCCTCGTAGTCGAATTCCCTAGCAATCATACTAGCTATTGGCGACGATGGTGAAATTTCAAAGCCATACAGCCAGCTCTTCCGCGCTATCTAGTCGTTCTCGTTGGCAATACAAGACTGGAAACGTTGTTCGTTTAAGCACTGATACTGACTCAGTGACGTTGTTTGCTCTATCTGGCAGTCAGCAGTCAAGCCAGGTACAGCGGAATCCTGATGCGTTATTTTTTCGCGTTGACGCTCTTGATAGTGTCGCTGTCGTTCAGCGCTAGCGTGTCAGCCATGGCGCGTATTCTGGAATCGGCGAGCCACACGTTGCTATGAATCTCGACGGGCTTGCACGCGGCATGTGGATGGGCAAGAACGTTGGCCTCTATCGCAAGCAGGGCACACGATCGTCGATGCATGGCAACGGGCACAACTGAACAGCCTGGCTGATGATGTCATCGTTAGTCAAACACCGATGAGGGCTGGATTTACACCTGTTCTAGCGAGCTGAAGTATTCCGTTCATGAGGATGGCCACTATGGTGGGCACTCAATGCGTAAGTGAGTTTCGTTGCCTTGTTACGATCGTCGGAAATCAACCGGTTTTGTGAATTAGATGAAATCTGTGTTGTTGTTCCTCGTGTCCTGTGCTGCATTTTGCTTGCCGGTCCTTAATCTCTGACGCGAACCGCTCTTTAGGCATTTTCAAGATGCAAGTCAAAGAGGACGCTATGTCTAATCAGAGGGGACTGATCAGGCGTCCACTCAGCCCTGATTGGTTGTTGCATTGTGGATGGGCAAATAACGAACCGTGGTTCGAAATGTGTGAGATAGCACAGATCGATTAACAAAGGTACAGGCGAGGGAAAAAGCGGCAATTAACGTAAAGCGTTTACGCATCACACCACCAGACTGTCGCCTCACCTGAACACCTGTGTTGCGATTGTGAAGAATGAGAAGATATTATTTGAACTGCTCTTTCTGGACCCGAAGGATCGCTTCCCTTTATAAGGCTGTACAGGTGTAACAGGAAACATAACTATAAATTTAAAACGGAGAACAAGCATATGGGAATGACAGCAGCCATCAGAGAAATCCTGCGTGAAGCAGGCGAACCATTGACATCTACAGAAATCAGGGACCGTATTCAGCAAGGTTACCCTGAGCTTTACGGTACGCGTGTACATGAAATTCACTACCCATCGATAGAGGTTGGCGTGCTCGCGCAAATAGCGACGACTGTCAAGCAGGCTAGTGATTTGCAAAGTGAAAAATCAGTTAGGCCCATGCTGATTTCACTGGAGCAGCTGGACGGTGCACCTGTGGCTAGTCAGCCAATTGATGAGCGAATCAATTTGCAAGAGCTCAATACCTTGCAGCCCGAACCAGTTTTCTATGACGACGAGCCTGCGCCTGAACCTGCGACTGCCAGGGAACAGGACCAATTCACACTTACCTGGACTCAATGCAAGACTTACGAGGAAGCACAGGACCACAGCCACATTATCTACTTGCATGAATGGAACGATAACCCCTTTTACTGGGGTATAGCGCGCACCTACTTTGGTGGATCAAGGCGTGCGCTGGAGGGCAAGATGGTGTCTGGGCGCTACAACTCTGGATATCGCCACTGGATCGAGGGTAGCCTTCAGAACGGTGCCAAACTCTATGTGGCTTCAATAACCCGAGGCGACAAGTCCCGCTTGCAGGAAATAGAGAACTATCTAATCTGCAACTTCGGGCACGTAGCCAACCGCCGGGAAACCCAAATAGTGCAGGATCTGGATGTGTCACACAGCGGGAGTGTTCCTGCTTCGATTCGAAACAAGCTGGCTATGGGCAAGGCTGCCTAAACTGGACTTCACGAAGTCCAGTACGATTAGTGCCGGACTTGACGGCATGACTTCATGACCCAACTCATTGCCCGTGGACTCACAGGCGAGCACATGATTGTGTCTGATGATCACGCCGGACTCAAGGCTGCACGACGTGCAGTGTTCCCTCTTCACCATAGCAACGCTGCCAGTTTCACCTGCAGCAAAATTCACATCCCTAAGTGACACAACAAGCGTCGAAAACGCAGGTGGCTTGCGAGATACGCAGCATCCTACAGGCAAGCGATCGAGCAGCTGCTGCCGCCTTGCTCAAGCAGATCGTTGCTCGTCATCAAGAGAAGGCACCTGAGCTTGCACGATGGGCAGAAGCCAACTTGCCAGAAGTCTTGGGTATCATGACATTGCCGCAGACTCACAGATGTCTGCTGCAAACGACCGACATGCTTGAACGTCAGAACAAAGAGATCAAACAACGAATTGGTGTCGCCACGCTGTTCCCCACACCGTCTCTTGCCTATGACTGGCAAATACGAAATTGATGGAAATGTCAAACTGCTGGTAGATCGGTCTTAAATACCTGACTATGTAGTACCAAACGACGAAAAATAAGAACCGAATTTACAGAATAAAAGTTGCTTTATTACTTGCGTTTCTCTAGGCGCTCTCCATTTGAGGAACATTTGCACCAATATTGCTTGCCCACCGCATTCGGCTCTGGAAAATCGTAAGCGAACTTCATCAAAAATATCTAGACAAACACAATCATGGACGTAAAGTTGGCACCACCATCGCGAAGACTCACAAAATCCCGTTTCAAAGTCGGGCTGGACTGCCCGACAAAACTTTACTATGCCGGTCTAGACGCCTATCCCGATAAAAGTGCTGATGATAACTTTCTTGCTGCACTGGCGGATGGGGGTTACCAAGTCGGAGAGCTTGCCAAACACTATTACCCTGGCGGCCACGATATCGAGACGCTGAATATAGAAGATGCAATTGAGCAAACCAGCAAACTGCTAAGACATGAAAACGTAATAATTTACGAACCAGCCATCGCCTTTGATAATCTGCTTATCCGAGTTGATATTCTAGTCAAAACAGGCACCCACTTTGAACTAATAGAAGTGAAGGCAAAATCAGTGGATCCTTCCAGGCCAGGCTTTATGAACGCCAAACGAACAGATATCACTTCTGCCTGGAAACCATATCTGATGGATGTTGCATTTCAAAAGTACGTGCTTTCGAGTGTGTATCCCGATCACACAATCAGCAGTTTCCTGATGCTTGTGGATAAGACGACTCCAGCGGCAACTGATGGTTTGAATGGTCGATTTCGCATCGTACAACATGGGAAGTCCCGACGTAGTGTTGAAGTGGACGCCAAGCTTGATTCTGACGATTTGGATACAAAGATTCTCAGTACAGTAAACGTAGATGAGCCTGTCAATTGGATACTGGAACAGGCAATCTTTGACGATCGCATTTTTGCGCAACACGTAGATTTTCTTGATAACGTAGTACGAACTGGTAATCGGGTTCAAGGCCAGCTAGGCAAACGTTGTCGAGGCTGCGAGTTTTCAGCAACGTTGGAACAGCGCGAGCAAGGAATGCTTTCAGGCTACCGGGAGTGCTGGCAAAGCACCTTAGGATGGGTAGACGCCGACTTCGAGAAAGCTACTGTGTTTGATGTCTGGGCTCTACGCAAGGCAGACAAACTAATGGATGCCGACAAACTGTTCCTTGATAAGCTCACTGTTGAGGACTTACCCGTCAGCGCATCAGACAAGCCTGGTCTATCTCGAACAGAACGGCAATGGCTGCAGATAAACAAATCTGTACAAGACGATTCAGAAGCCTACTTGGATATTGCAGGACTACAAGCCGAAATGGCCCAATGGCAATACCCGCTACACTTTATTGACTTTGAAACGATTGCGCCAGCTATCCCATTTACTCGCGGTCTTCGACCTTACGAAACCGTGGCTTTCCAATTTTCTCACCATATCTTGAATGAAGATGGCAGAGTAGAACATGCAGGTCAATTCCTTGATACCACGCCGGGTGTCAACCCCAGTCTGAATTTCCTGCGTGCACTTAAAGAACAGCTAAAGCAGGATAATGGCACAGTGTTTCGATTTCACAACCACGAGAATACTGTTCTCAATGGACTGGCAGACCAGCTCCAGTCCATTGATATGACCGATAGCACTGAAACCGCTGAGTTAATAGCCTTCATTCGTACGTTGACTCACGCGACAGCACGCAATACCGATCAATGGGTAGGAGCGCGAGATATGGTAGATCTTCACCAGCTCAACGTCCGGTACTACTACAACCCTATTACCCAGGGAGCAAACTCACTCAAAGCGCTATTACCAGCAATTCTGCAATCATCACCCTATCTGCAAGATTCCTATGCCAATCCAAACTACGGTTCCACAAACGGGATACCCAGCCTGAATTTCAAGGATATGCAATGGATAGTAAAACAGGACGGTGTGGTGCTGGATCCCTACTCATTGTTATCGCCACTATTTAACTCACCTGTTGACTCGCAGGACGATTCAGTTTCCAGCAATACACCCATTGCCGACGGTGGCGCTGCGATGACGGCCTACGCAAAATTGCAAAATGTCGACATGAGTGACGAAGAGCGTAACGCGGTAACACAAGCTCTTCTGCGTTACTGTGAACTGGACACTCTCGCTATGGTGATGGTTGTGCAGGCCTGGCAAGATATGATTCGACAAACCGCAGTTTGTGAACGCACTTAAGCCTATTGCTAATTTTTCCCTGTTTGTTCCAAATGTTGGCGCTGCATTTATGTCAGCTCCTTTACTGGTTCGATAGCGCAGTCGCATCTGCAAAGCGAACAGTTCTCCCCTTCCAGCAACAAATATCGACTGCTCAAAGCCAACGTTGAATAGGCATCCCTATACATTCAACCCATTGCACATTCGCCACGATATTCTGAATAACGATTCCCAGCCCCCATTCCGATACCAGTAAACGCACCAGCCAACAAAAACGGACGCCTGTGACTGATTAACCCTCAAACAGCAAATCTCCGGTCAACAACCTGAATGAGCACCGGGCACGTGCTAACGAGGCCGCACAGACGCCTCTGGCAGATCCTTCAGGCGGTGTTACACAGCGTTCCGACAAAGATTGCCTGTCACTGGTAGCTGACAGACTGTTCAGCAGACTGCTCGCCGATACCGAAGCGACCCCTCAATCATCAGGTGATTTGCTCGATGTTCTGGCGCCCCTGACTGACATACAGCCGCTCACCGAACAGTGCGAAGCTCAGCGGCTCGAAAACCGGTTCGCATTTGCCTCACGTGGCCAGCCACTGTCACGTCGTACCTTAGCCACCACTGACCATCTGGCCATCATCAGCCGCGCCATCCTCGCAGGCCATTGTCTGGAAGCCAGATACAATCACCGTGATCGCGTGCTGCACCCGTACGCCTTGCTGGTCAGAGAGCCGAAGGTCTATTTACTGGCTGTGGAACACTCAGACGATATCGGCAGTAATACAAACCCAGCTCCAGAAATACGACAATTCCTGTGTCATCGCTTTGAGCATCTGACACCCAGTAATCTGCCCAGTGTTGTCCCTGAAGACTTCAGCATTCATACCTATCTGGATAGCGGTGCTTTAGAGGTGCCCATTCATGCACTGCAGGCATCGCTGCCAGAACCCTTTACCCTGACGATCAGGCTACGGGCTATGCAGCACGACAATCTGTTGCGTGATCTTGAGGAGTTTCCGATTGCCGGTAGCCAGACGCTGATACGCCAGGCTCCGGATAGCGACGACTATCTGCTGGAAGTACCCGGCCAACGCGCCAATGTGTCGCTGCTGGGCTGGATAATGGCGCGACATGATCGTGCCGAAGTGCTAGCGCCTGCCCTGTTACGCCAGTACATCGGCGAGAAGCTGAGAGTGACAGCGAATCTATACAGCACACCTGTTCTAGCTCACGATGTCGCTGCTCAGCCTGCCTCAACGGACATCGCTGTAGCACATGACAGCAGCGAACAGATTCATGATAGAGCCGAAGCCGTTCAAGCTGACAGTGCTTTCAAACAGCTACAACCTCTACCAGCCAGAATCGATCTGGATACCGTTGCCGTGTCCAGCCAACTCGCAGCACGTGACAGGTCCAATGTCATGGTGTCCTGGATGATCAAACAGCTGCTCATGAATACACGCCTTGAGCAGCACATGGAGAACGACTTCGACAGGTGCAAAGCTCGGCACTACATGCCGCGATCCATGAAAGAAGCATGCGATGAATGGTATGCAGGAGATTTCCAACAGGCCCTGGTCAGCCACATGGCAGAGCTCATCCAGCCGGTTTACGATGATCAGGACTGTTTTGTCTACAACACACACGCCATGGCACTCACACTCGGCCTGGACGACGCCGAGGTAGAAATTTTGCGTCTGGCGCTGTTAATCAACCATAACAGCGACCTGTTGAAGGCTATCGAGATGTTCATGCCGCTCTACAACCCGGCGAGAATGCACGAGGCGGTTTCACTGCTGACCAATATTCCGTCTCGTCTGGTGGAATACTACCTTCAGGATGATAAACGGCTGCGCCAGAGTGGCCTTGTTTTCCGCTGCAGCATTTCAATTATTTGTTTCAAGGACGAATTCAAGATGCCGCCTGCGGTGGTATCGCGCTTCTTTCATCGCCATGATGAGGGTGTCAATCTCATTACAGCGCTGGCAGATGTATCACCCATAGCGCAAGTGCATCATGAGGATCTCACTCACTTGCAATCCACGCTTAATATCATCAGTAATCTGATAGAAGGCACAACCAGCAACAACGTTACGGGCACCAACATTCTGCTATGGGGTGCTCCGGGTACTGGCAAAACCGAACTGGCCAGGTACGTTGCACAGTCACTGGGCCTTCGCTGTTTCGAGGTAAAGACCATCGACGCAAACGGTGAGCCGATGACCGAAGTGGAGCGCGTGTCCTCGTACAAGTTCGCGCAGTCACTGCTGAGCGAATCAGCCGATGCCATGATCATCTTCGACGAGGCCGAGAACATCCTTGACCCCTCGGAGCAAGTCGCCCGTATGGTGTCCAAGGCGTACACCAACAAGTCGCTGGAAACCAACATCCGCCCGGCCATCTGGATCAGTAACAGGATAGACGAAGCAGACCCTGCCTACTTGCGACGCTTCGACTACGTTGTTGAACTCAAAACACCCGACATCAGCATCAGGCGCCGCATGGCCGAACGTATTCTGGGAGATATACCCATCAGTGGCGAGCTACT
>ENA-ORXT01005118-ORXT01005118.1-marine-metagenome-genome-assembly--contig:-NODE-5118-length-13059-cov-3.530966_pt1 | contig 13059 bp, 10 predicted proteins | sample MGYA00237868_ERZ511482 | MGnify/ENA metagenome assembly ERZ511482 | reverse complement strand
GTGGTGTGCTTGGATTTTTCACGACATGAGAGATTAGCCCATGTCACAAGAAAGGAGAGAGCTAACACCAGATGAGAAACTAGTCGCTAAACGGCTTAATGCCGCCTACGTAGACGCAAAATCAAAGAACCGCTCAATTACTCAAAAATGGGTTGCCGAACAAGCTGGTACAAATCAACCGCTTGTGGCCTTGTATTTTGGCGGCAAGCGTCCGACTGGCACTGACGCACTCTTTGCAATGTGTGCTGCCATTGGGGTGAACCCAGCGGACATCGACCCCGTTAGGGTCGATAGACTAATGTCTGCGATTAATGCCGAAACATCGTTAGTAACAGATCTATATTCTAAACTTGATAATGATTCTAAAAAGCTCATTACTGATTTAATGGCGCGTATGCTGCCTCCCGCCAATTAATATGAATATAGATGAAGTAATTGAGTGGCCAGACTATGTTGATCAAAACGGAAAGTCATTGATCTACTTTCGCTAATCGCTCAATTAGCAACTTACCCAGCTCACTTCCCTTCTGTTGTTTAATACAGAAAACGGTACAGCAAACAGCTTCTCTCTAAACGGAATGACCTCACGCCCACTGTAAAGCACAATACCTTTCTGAAACACCTTCGCTTCAGTCCCCCTGAAAATAACGCAAGCCCTTAAAATTTTTACCATCGACGGTGCTGCTAGCTTCGACTTCAATGTCTGTTAGCTGCTCGATGCTCGCAAGCTCCCATACATCTCGATATAAAATAGCCTGTAGATAATTATCGAATCAGTCTGTTCGGCAGCGCTGTGTTTTACGCTCAATAGCTTCTGGATAGCCACCAGACGAACAGTCATTCACAAGGAACAATATTCAATCCATTTAAATCATCATTAAACAACCATTCAACAGTGTGAAATTTTAAGGCTCACAGCTAAAGCTTGCCAATGCCTCACCCTCAATCGTAATTCGATGCATTAACCGCCTCTCGCCATGATAGTCATTTTGTGCACTGTGCCAACTACCCCGATTATCCCAAAACACCACCGAGCCCGGCTGCCATTTAAAACGGTGTTGAAATTGAGGCTGCAGCGCATGGGAATACAGCCCCTCTAAAAGTGCATCACTTTCAGCTTTCTCCAGCCCTTCCACACTCACAGTAAAACCTGGGTTGATGAAAAGCACGGGCCTGTGACTAACGGGATGACTAATCACTAAAGGGTGTAATGTATCTTGAGTGGCAGCTTCTGGGTTACCTAAACGTCCTTTGTAATCATCTGTTGCTCTTTTTTGTTTACCGAAGGTGTGACGACTTGAGTGCAGCGCTTTTAGTGGCAAAATTTTCTGTTTCATTTCATCACTTAGTGCGGCGTAGGCGGCGGCCATATTGACAAAAATCGTGTCTCCACCTTGGCTGGGTAATACCCTAGCTACCAAGATAGAGCCTAGTGCGGGTTTTTCATCATAGCTGTGATCGGTATGCCATTTTTCGCCAATATTAGTGGTTTGAGTGGGTTCTTTTAGCACTTGAGCAATTTTAGGGTGGCCCTCAACCGGCGCAAAGAAGCGATTAATATTAATGAGGCCAAACTTTTCACCCAAGCTAATCTGCTGCTCTGGAGACAGTGATTGCTCTTTAAAAAACAATACGCCGTATTCAGCTAATGCCGCTTGCAGCTGCTCAGCGGTGGCCTCATCTACCTTGCACAGCTCAAGATTACTTACATAGGCCCCAACGCCCTGCGCCGCTTCAATGTTCATTGCCATAGGGTAATGCTCCGCTTCATTACAATATTTTAGCCAGTCTAGCACACGTAAAAAACACCAAAGTAAACCGAGTGATATACTTACATTTAACGTTTATGACTCATCTAACACTATGACTAAAACCTTAGAATATGATTATGTCGTCGTCGGTGGCGGCGCAGCGGGCTGTATATTGGCATCACGCCTCGCGGCCAAGGGCGATCACTCCGTGGTACTGATCGAACGCAGCCGCACAGACTCCAACCGTTGGATTCACATTCCTGCGACATTTTTTAAAGTACTGCAAAGCCAAGATGCCGAAACGGTTTTGTCTGAGCCTGACCCGACATTAAATAACAGTATTTTCAAAGTTCCTCAGGGGCGTGTTTTAGGGGGTGGTACGTCGGTCAACGGCATGATTTACATGCGTGGCCAAGCACGTGACTATGACGATTGGGAAAGCGTTCATGGCTGCACAGGCTGGTCCTATCGCGATGTATTACCTGTGTTTCGTCGTCAAGAAAAGAACCGGCGTTTTAACGATGCTTACCACGGTAACAGCGGCAAGCTAATCGTTGCAGACCCCTCCACCCCCCACCCAGTATCTGAGGCAATTATTAATGCAGCGGTAGCCGCCGGCATTCCTCATAACGAAGATTTTAACGGTATCAATCAAGAAGGGGCCGGCTGGTATCAAGTAATGGCTGATCAAGGTCAACGACAGTCAGCTGCGCACTGTTTTCTTAAACCAGCAATGCAACAAGACAACCTGACCGTGCTAACCGGCGTATGCGTAAGACGTATCCGTTTTGAGGGTCGGCGTGCCAGCGGTGTGGAATGCAAAGATGCGGATGGCCATGAAGTAGTACTGCATGCCCGCAAGGAAATCATCTTAACAGCGGGAAGCTTTCAGTCGCCAAAATTATTGATGTTATCAGGGGTTGGCCCTAGGGATCATCTACAGCAATGTGGAATTACCACCGTACATCATGCCCCTGAAGTGGGTGCTAATTACCAAGACCACGTGGGCGTGCCGGTGACACGAAAGCTGACCGGCGCCAAAGGCCTGCATGGTGAAGATAAAGGGTTCGCCGCACTTAAACATGGCTTTAATTACTTTATAAGAAAGCGCGGCTTATTGACCTCTAACTTATTAGATGCGGGGGCTTGCGTGGATACCTCTGGTAACGGTAGGCCCGATGTACAATACAATTTCTCAGCGTTTGCACCAGGTGCTCCGGGCCAACCACCGCAGGCCTGTCATGCCGTTCAAGTACACCCAATGACGATGCGTCCACGCTCTCGAAGTCGCTTGGGGCTGCGCTCCAAAAACCCTAATGACCCGGTACGCTTTGATTCTACTATGCTGAGTCACGAAAACGATCTGGATACCTTACGTCGCGGTATTCGTTTATCACGAGAGATTTGCAATCAGTCACCGCTAAAAGCCCTTCTAGGCGATGAAATATGGCCCGGTAAAGGTCTTAACACCGCCACAAAATCCAACGAACTTGATGACGCCATTCGCGCTCACGCCCGTACCATCTATCACCCTGCAGGCACGTGCCGAATGGGCTCAGATGATCGTTCAGTGGTGGATACAACGCTGCGCGTTAGAGGCGTAGATAACCTTCGAGTGGCTGACTGCTCAATCATGCCCGCATTAATTTCAGGTAACACAACCGCTCCCACTCTAATGATTGCGGATCGCTGTGCTGATTTTATTTTAAAAGAATAGCTAGAGGACTTAAATTAATCCATTGACTTATCGCGATCTTCTCTTTGCCATAGCCACTTTTCGCTGTTGAACCCGCTTTCGATTAAGCGCTCTAGCTAGTGCTCGGCGCTTTAGCAGTCGCTGACGCGCCAAGCGTTGCTGGCTTAAATGGTGCTGCATCGCTCGTCTTTTTGCGTTAACTAGGCGTGCTTTTTGCTGCTGAATAAGCACTTGTTTACGATGCTTGTCCTGTCGCTGCTGGGCTAACTGCGCATGCCTAGCACTATAATCTACCGATAGCTTTTTAATGGCTTTGCGCTGTGCGTTGAGTTGTGGGCGAGGTTTTACCTCATCCCAAAGCGCTGCATAAACATCTTGGGACAGTACCATTTTAGTCTGGCCTAAAGCGCCCTGCGGCTGAGTTGAGCTAGTGGGCGCCCGCTTAGTAATTTGCACTACCGGGTATTTAGGCGTTGCTGCCGTCGGTTGAGGTTTAATAAACGCAGGCTTATCCATAACTAACGGCACGTTAGCCGCTTTATTTAGCGAAGCCACCTCAGGCTTTTTCGCTGTGACACCGGTCCAGTGACTGCCTGTTTTTTGTTTTTGAATAAGCTTAAAACGACTCGCCACAAAATTAATCATTTCCTTATTACCGCGCGTGTAAATATGCGCTGCACACAACGACGCCTTACTCATCTTCGCAATGCTGCGGTTCAGGTTGTTTTCTAACGCCCTACAATCACCTCGACAGGTTGAATAACCATCTAATAGTTTACGCGACTGTATAATGTCTATATTTAGCGCGTTAATATATCCCCATTGACAGCTTGCGTAAGCGCCACTTGGTATAGAAAGAATAAATAATAATGAAAATAAAAATGAAAAAATCAGACGTCGCATCACTTTGCCCCCACAGCAAACCCTAAACCAAAAAGCACGCAAACTGACAATGCTTAAACCCCAAAATCTGAGCACACCATACTCCACTGCCCCATCCTAGATCCTTAACACAACATGAAATATTAGTCATTCAACCTGTGCAAATAAGCTACTATATAAAGCAATTCACTAAAAATTTTTGTCCGGCTAATAGATTATGAAACCGCCTAAAATCCTCTTGATCCACGCCCACCCGCACCCACGAAAATCAAAACTCAATAATCGCCTATTAAAAGCAGTGGCTGACCTTGAGCACGTCACAGTAAAACAACTTTACGAGCTCTATCCTGACTTTCAAATTGATGTTGAAAAAGAACAACAGGCCCTTCTGACACATGATTTAATTATTTTTCAGCACCCCATGTATTGGTACAGCGCCCCCGCCATGCTTAAGGAGTGGCAAGACTGCGTGCTAGAGCACGGCTTTGCCTATGGTGAAAACGGGACTGCGCTAACTGGTAAACACTTTCTTTCGGTGGTTACCGCAGGCTCTGAAAAAACCAGCTATGACCCCATCGGCCGCAACCGGTTTACAACCGAACAATTGCTCGCCCCGTTCGAACAAACCGCGGGGCTGTGCAACATGCTGTGGCAAGCACCCAGAATCATTTACGGCGCGTTTAAAATTGACTCCAAAACGCTGGATCAGCACTGCGCCGACTATCGGCACACCCTACAACACTACACTATAGAAACGGAGCAATAATCGTGGAAGAACCTAGTTTATTACTCAGCGTTTTTATTTATTTACTGGCCGCCGTAGTAGCTGTTCCTATCGCTAAAAAACTTGGCTTGGGGGCCGTGTTGGGGTATTTGTTAGCCGGCATTATTATCGGGCCATGGGTCTTAGGGTTGATCAATGAAGCCTCCCACGTAATGCATTTTGCAGAGTTTGGTGTGGTCATGCTGTTATTTTTAATTGGCCTTGAACTTAACCCATCCAAACTCTGGGAAATGCGCAAACCTATTATTGGGCAAGGTGGCCTACAGGTCTTATTATCAGGGCTCATTATTACAGGCATCGCACTGTTACTGGGGCTGCGCTGGCAGTACGCGGTTGTCTCTGGGATGGCATTAGCGCTGTCCTCCACAGCCATCGTTTTGCAAATTATGAATGAGAAAAACCTGATGCCCACGCCCTCCGGCAAATCTGGCTTTTCTATTTTATTGTTTCAAGACATTGCGGTAATCCCCATGCTGGCCATTCTACCACTGCTTAGTGTGACCGGCGTTGGCGGTGAAAGCGAAGGCATCGTTGGCGTTTTAAAAGCGCTAGTGGCGCTGGCACTGATCTATTTTGCAGGGAAATACCTACTGCCGCCCACCTTTAGATACATCGCGGCCACCCGCATGCGAGAAGTGTTTACCGCGTTTACGTTGTTGCTAGTGGTTGGAGTGGCGGTGTTGATGGGCGCGGTTGGCTTATCGATGGCGTTAGGCACGTTTATGGTCGGTGTATTGCTATCAGAATCTGAATATCGCCATGAGCTTGAAACCAATATCGAACCGTTTAAAGGCTTGTTATTGGGTTTGTTTTTTATCTCCGTTGGTATGACTGTAAACTTTGGCCTGTTAAAAAACAGCCCCCTTCTCATCATGTGCTTAGTGACCGGATTAATTGCAATTAAAGCCTTAGTGCTTTACGCAATCGCGGTTAAAAGCAAGCTGCCAAGTGCTGAGCGTTTATCGTTTTCAATTTTGCTATCACAAGGTGGCGAGTTTGCCTTTGTCCTGTTAAGCACCGCCATGTCAACCGGCGCTATTGATGAGGGCACCTCCGGCATTCTCACGTTAGTTGTGGCGCTATCCATGCTCACCACACCCTTACTAATAGTCCTGATTGAACGCTATTTCACGCACCCAGAAACTGCCAGCGAAAAACCTGAAATGGACGTTCCCAATGAACACAATGAAGTGATCATCGCAGGCTTTGGTCGAGTTGGACAAATCGTCGCACGCATGATCGGGGCACGCAATATTGGCGCGACGGTTTTGGATCATAACCCCGAACACATCGAACGCATTCGCAAATTTGGCTTTAAAGCCTATTATGGCGATGCCACCCGCATGGATTTGTTAGAAACTGCCGGAATTGCTGAGGCTAAAATCTTAGTCATCGCACTTGATGGCAATGACCAAGCGGTTGAACTGGCGCACGAGGTCAGCCGGAAATACCCCACGATCAAAATACTCTCACGCGCTTGGGACGTGGTGCACGCCATTGAACTGATGAAAGCCGGTGTGGAACTGCCGCAGCGAGAAACCATGTACAGCAGTTTAAAAATTGCCGAAGACGTTCTAAAGAATCTTGGCTATGGCGCCTATGAGGCGCGCCAGATTACCGCAAAATTTGAACGCCACGACCATGAAATATTACACGGGCTTTACAACGCTGAAACAATGGAAGACAGAATATCGATTGGGCGGGATTTGCGTGGGAAGTTTGAAGCACAAATGAAAAGTGATGCAGATTATCGGGAGAAAACGGAGCCTGATTGGTCTTAGTTTAGCTACGGCAACCCTTCGATAGATCATAAACGTTCCGACAGGCCTGCGGCCTGAAGTCACTTATTCTGATCTATTGAAGGGCTGCCTAGTGACTCTGCGAGATGTTTGAAGGAAAGACTGTTTGATCACTCTACAAGATGCGATGGGGTATTTATTGCAACAAATCATTCCAAGCGAAGCTTGGGTGAGTGCAATAAACACCCCATCGCATCAAGCACCATCAATAAGGCATCGGATGCACTCTATTGATCTCATCGATGGCCGTAAGCACCTCATCTGACAGCACCATATCCTGCGCGCCCAGCGCGGTCTCTAACTGCCCCAACGTTGTTGAACCAAAAATAACCGATCCCATAAAGGGACGTTGCATCGCCCAAGCTAGCGACATTTGTGCAGGGTCTAGACCGTGAGCCTGCGCAAGGTCTAAGTAGGCATCGACCGCAGGCCAGACTTTGTCATTGACCCGACCGTGCATGGTGGCTTCTATGGAGCGCCGACTCCCCTCAGGGATTGCCCCATTTTGATATTTACCCGTAAGCAAACCACAGGCTAGTGGTGAGAACGACAGTAGTCCAATATCCTCATTTACACACAGTTCGCCCAAGTCTGTATCAAACGGACGGCACAATGGCGAGTATTCATTTTGAATGGAGATCGGTTTGGTTTTGCCTTCACTGTGGCTGATCCATTTTGCCATTCCCCATGCAGATTCATTGGATAAGCCCCAATGACGAATTTTCCCTGCCTGAACTAGTTCATCTAGTTTATGTGACACGGCCGCAAAATGTTCATCAGCGTCTTCAGCACTATGCTTAGGTGCCCGATAAGTCCAGTTTTGGCGAAAGTGATACGATCCACGATTGGGCCAATGCAACTGATAAATATCAACATAATCCGTATTTAAACGTTTAAGCGACCCTTCAAGTGCTTCATCGATTGACGCGGCGGTAATAGGGCGACCATCCCTAATCCAATCTAAACCAGTGCCTGTAATTTTAGTGGCGATTAACAACTTATCGCGCTGACCATTTTCACTAATCCAACTGCCAATCACCGACTCACTGTCTCCAGAGGTTTCAGCGGAAATGGGATTAACCGGGTACATTTCAGCGGTATCGATAAAATTAAGCCCGTTGGCCAGCGCCATACTAATCTGCTCACGCCCTTCAGCGGCGGTGTTTTGAGACGAGCCCCAAGTCATTGAACCCAAACAAAGAAGTGGCACGTTAAGTGCGTTGTTACCAAGCTGTTTATATTGCATGAAGTGTAGTCCTTAAAATTAATAGCCGACATAGTACCAAACTAGCGCGTTTACAACGGCTTCCAAACCACTGCAATGTCTTTAATTTGAATATCAGACCGTCTCGGTTTAATCTGAAAATCATCAATGTCGATGTTTTCAATATCAAACTCATCAACCAAGTTATCAATCTTATCTTCAAGCTCATCCCCAAGCGCCCGTAAATCATCTTCCACGCGCGCCACACGCTCTTGAGCGCGCCCCATATCCCCTCGCTCTTTGAGGATGCGCGAACCGGCACGCCCGACGGAGGCCTTAGATGAACCAAACAGCGCACCAAGTAAGGTAATACCGACGTTCATATAAGAGCTGGTGCTGTCAGCTTGCTCTTTGTCCACACTCAGCTGATACCGATTGAGCCTGTCGAGCAGTACCTTTTCTTTTTTACCGTAGCGCTCTTGCAGTTTCTCAATCGCTTTTTCTTTTTCATCATTGAGCGCATCAGACACGCGTATTTTAAAATCCCCTCGCGTCTCGTAAGGCTCTGATTCAAGCTTGGGGCTTTTACAGCGGTACAGCTCCAACACGTGCTCGTGGTACAACCAATCTGATAATGATTTGCTTGTCGCTTTAAGCGCCCTGTCTTTATCTAAATACTTTGGGGTTTCGGCGTATCGCGCGCTTTCAGGCTCACGGGCAGGAAGCGTTCCCAAGCAGCTGCCCGCATCTTTATCATTACTTGCCAAGTCCCAGTTAGCATGACGGTCTGACACGTCAACGTCCAAGCTTAGGCAATAATTTTCCTCTTCATCAATGCCGCGGCTTTGATTAAAGAAATTCAAAGTACAATCGGCCATTAAAGTTGCGACATATTGTTTTGAAGGGGCTAAGTTAGGCATGAAGTATTGAGGAATGCTATCGTGAAGGCTCGTAAATGTCTCAAACCCTTCAACATCGATAATCTTTTGTACGGGCGCAGCGGTGTCTGACTCATCACTTAGCTGCGTCTTTTGATCTTTCATCAAAACGGATATTTCATCGCGCTTTAACGGACCTTTCAGGTAACTCATGACCCAACGGGTACCAAACAAACGGATATCATCGAGGTGTGCACTTTTCAAAAAGAAGGTGCGCTTTTTCATATTAGACAGCAAGCTGCGAATTTCAGCTTTATCGTAGCTAGAGCCCACCTGCCCACCCAACCCATCAATCACTCGGTCAACGTCTTGCGTGGTTTGCAAGCGCCCAATAAACCACGTCCCCATATTTGAAAGGCCTTTGTAATCAAGATCCACAGGGTTTTGCGTGCTTAAAATAACTCCCACGCCATAGGCACGCGCTTGCTTTAATAACAGCAACATCGGCTCTTTACTCGGCGGGTTCTTAGTCGGTGGGAAGAAGCCGTAAATCTCATCCATATACAGCAAGGTTTTAAGCGCAGAGGTACCGCTTTGCCGGCGCATCCAAGCGACAAACTTATTCAGCAGCAGCGTCACAAAAAACATGCGTTCTTCATCACTTAAATGTGAGATAGAGAAAATCGCGACTTTTGCTTTACCGTTCTCATCGTAAAGTAACTTTTGGATATCTAAATTATCGCCTTCTAACCACGACTTAAACGTCGGTGAGGCAATAATCGAATTGAATTTGGTGGCAAACTTAAACCGTTCGCCTTGCGAATAAAACGCATCCAGCGGCAACACCCCAATCTTCTTAAAAGGCGGCGCAATAATTTTGCCAATCAAATCTTCAATGGTTAGATCATTGCCGTACATCCACGCGTTAGTAATGATTTGAGCCAGCAAGATATATTCTTTTGATTCAACAGGGTCTGCTTCCACGCCAATTAAAGACAACAAACTGCTAACCGTCGAGTTGATGTAGGACGAGAACGCGTCGGAGTCATCGAACACTTCGCTTGGCGGTGCATCAAGTGAACTTAATACATTGATACTGACACCCGCACTACTGCCTGGGGTGTAGATGGTCTTCTTCATCGCAGCAAACTTAGCCACGCGAGCGCTATTTTGATGCGAACTTTCAATACCGCTTTTCCACATTGCGGCAGTTTTAGCGGCGTACTCAGCGACATTTTGTTCTTTATTTCTAGCCTCATCTGCAATCCACGGCTCAAATGAGCTAGGCGCAAAGTCGGGGTCTGCAAGTAGCAGATTACCCATATCCCCTTTGGGATCGATCACGATGGATGGGATATTATCGATCACCGCCTCTTCGATAATACCGATACCGAGACCGGTTTTACCACTGCCCGTCATACCAATAATGGTGGCGTGTGTGGTGAAGTTTTTATTTTTTAATAGAGTCAGCGCATCGGTTGCTTCTTGGGTTTTTTTATCTACATCGTTACCCAAGTAAAATAAGCCGAGTTTTTCGTAAGTCTCTACCATTCTTTTTCCCTTTATTTGAAATTATTAGCGGTGTAAATATAGCATGAGTTAGCATTTCGCACAGAAAAAAGCCTGCGAAATTGGCGCGTCCATAGCGCTGGGTCTTTACTACGAAAATATCGCCTTCGGCGCAAACATTTTCTTCATAAAGACCCAGTGTTACTGCCTTGTAGTCGGTGGTAAGCTTCGAAGCTAAATTTATTTAGCGGCCTTTGAACTCAGGTTTTTGCTTTGCCAGAAATGCGCTTAAACCAGCAGGGCCATCTTCGGTACGCATCATATTGGCAATCGACTGCGTTTCTTTTTCTAGCTGCGCCTCAATTGGGTTGCTAAAGGTACTTAACAATAACGACTTTACGCCGCCAAACGCCATGGTGGGGCCGACAGCAAACTGCTTAGCCATATCAAGCGCGGCTTGTAGCTCCGTGCCTGCCTCAACCACCCTACTCACCATACCCCAGTGACAGGCTTCTTCTGCGCTCAATACGCGATTGGTTAGCATAAGCTCTTTCGCGCGCATCAAACCGACGTGTTTGGCTAAGAAGTAGGTCGAGGAACCGTCTGGTGTTAAACCTGACGCGGTGTAAGCGCACACGAACTTAGCTTTTTCAGAGGCGATAACGTAGTCACCAGCCAGAGAAATGGAAAAACCCGCACCTGCCGCTGTGCCATTGACAGCCATAATAACTGGCGCGTCTAAATGGGAAAAACGGATAAGCGCTTGATGTAGGTCAGTCGCCATGCGGATTAGGAATCCGTATTTTTGATCGCCTGCGTCTTCAAAGCTTTGCAAGTCACCACCGGCTGAGAACATTTTGCCATTACCTGTGATTACCACCGCGCGAACAGATTGGTCTGACTCGCATTGGATTGCCGCCTCTAATAGCTCGGAACCCATTAGTGGCGTCATGGCGTTGGCGTTGTCGGGGCGGTTGAATTTGATGGTGGCGATGCTGTTTTCGATGGTGAATTCTAGGGTTTTAAAGGGCATTAGTGCGGGCTCCGGGGCGGTTTATGATTAGTTAAAGAATGACAGTTGATATGAAACTTGCTTCTTTAACTAAGGTTTTAAGCTCTCCAATATAGCCTGTATTTCTTTTGCCGTGCCTTTAATCTGGATTTTTTCGCCTTCTTTTTCTATCATTAAATCAGCCTTCCTAGTTTCTACATACTTACTCAAAACACCAGCTAACGACGATAAAAAGCCGTCCTTGCCCAACAATGCGGTCAATGCGCCACCGGCTGATACCGCCGCCACGGCAACCGTAATTAACGTTGCGGCATCTCCACGAAACGCTGTTTCCTCATAGGGCTCTGCTGGCTCACTCACCACTAGATTATCACCCAGACCTGCCTGAGTAATGTCCTGACTTAACGCCTCATAAAGCGCATACATTTCGCCCATATCGTTGCCTTGTAACTTCAATTCCATCATCATCGCCTAAGTTGGTGAAACGCTTAGCTTATAATGCGCCAGCCTAAAAAGGAACATTGAGAAAGGAAGGTGTATGCAAAAGGGTTTAGGAGCATTGGGTTTTGCCGCCATTATCGGTGCATTAGCGCTTGCAGGCTTTCAAATCAATTCCGTTGTTTTGTGCTTGATGGCATGGTCTGCTTTATGGCTGGGTATCTGGCAAGCCAGTCGCCTACGCATCACCGCAGGTAATGAAGCACAAGCAAAATCTACGACTTCCGCTCTAAGCTTTTGGGCCAAAAGACTAGGCTTATTACTAGTTAGTATAGTGATTGGTGTTGGCGCTTACACCCAGTATTTAATACGCGAATATAAATTACCCGATGCATACCAATGGCAAGCCATGGCATGGGTACTGGGAATTAACCGCCCCACGCCTACCTTAGTCAAGATTCCCGCGGGGAGTTTTGACATGGGTAGTACTGATGGCGCAGACGATGAAAAGCCAGTTCATCGCGTGACTATCCCCAAGCCATTGTTAATGGGCGAATCCGAAGTCACCTTTACTGAATACGATTATGCTATCTGGCAAATGAAACAAGCGGGGTTAACTGAGTCAGATTATCCAAAAGATCAAGGCTGGGGGCGCAGTCAACGACCTGTTATCAATGTAAGTTGGAGTGAGTCACAGGCTTACCTTAATTGGTTAAGCCAAAACAACCCACAAGGCTTGGTTTGTCGGTTACCCAGTGAAGCAGAATGGGAATATGCTGCACGGGCAGGAACGACAACAAAATATTATTGGGGTAATGATCATAAAGACACCGCAAGAGAGCACGCAAACTTTTCGGGTACAGGTGGACGCGATCAATGGGATAGCGAAACCGCCCCTGTCAAAAAGTTTAAACCCAATGATTTCGGTTTATATGATATGAGTGGAAATGTTTGGGAGTGGGTGCAGGATCAATGGCATGACAGTTATTTGGATAATGATCAAACCGCTCCAGAAGATGGTTCAGCGTGGGAATCTGGAAGCTCAGCTTCGCGTGTTTTGCGTGGTGGTTCTTGGTTCGGTACTTCAGGCGATGTGCGTTCCGCTA
>ENA-ORXT01005117-ORXT01005117.1-marine-metagenome-genome-assembly--contig:-NODE-5117-length-13064-cov-3.866328_pt1 | contig 13064 bp, 11 predicted proteins | sample MGYA00237868_ERZ511482 | MGnify/ENA metagenome assembly ERZ511482 | reverse complement strand
ATTGACTTGTGCCGAAAAGTCAAAAGATAATAATACTGCTATTTTAATTGAGGTTGAAGAAACAGAGATGGTAACTTCCGGAACAAACGACGATTTATCCTGGCGTCAAATTTCGATGGCTGGTACAGATATTTCTAATACCTTAAAACCGTCGAGGAAAACTAAAGCTGAAATAAAGAACGATCAATCCGAAAGCGTAGCTAATTTTAAAGAGTCGGATACTCCTCCATCCAAAAGGAATATTTTTATTCTAGTGGCATTACTTACTTTGGGGATTTTGGGATTCTTTTTCCTTTATGGGAAAAAAGAAAAAAACAAACCTTCTAATGGAATTGATAGTGTGGATGTACCAGTTGAGTCACAAATTATTGCGCAGGCAGAACGACCAGTGGTTATTAAGGAAAAACCAAAAGTAAAATCGAATCCAACACCGAAAACAACTTCAAAGCCTAAACCAGTTGCACAAATGGCGTCGTCTACTAAACCAGTTAATGGACCAAACACGGGGGCTATTGAATCAAATAAGACAGATAATACTGCAGAAGCAGAAATTAGTACAGAGTCAGAAGCGATCTTGTTATCAACTGAAAGTCCTGCCACGGAAAGTATAGCAGAAAGTGCTGACAATCCTGGTGATGTTTTGAATATTAAAATCGAGAATACTACTGAACCAGAATTGGAGACTCAAAAACCACTTCAAGAAAATAAGCCTGAAGGGGAGTCAAGCAATATTAAGCCGAAGATGTCTGTGTACGAGAAAATAAGTAAAAATTATAAGAAAGTTGAAAAAATTTCGAACGGTATGTATGCTGTTTCTGACGGAGAATTTTGGGGGTTCTGCAACGAAAAAGGTGTTTTAATTATTGATCATGACTATAAAAGCGTTTTGAGTTTTTCCAAAGAAGTTGCGTGTGTATTGCCAAAGTGGAAAAACGGAAAATGGATTTTCATAGATAAAAACGGAAAGAATGCGTTTGATAAAGACATGTATTTTGATACTGGAGTTACATTTACAGGTGATCAGGTAAATGTGGTAAAAGATAAAAAACATTATCGATTAAAATTAGATGGAACGATGACGTCATTATAGTTTAAAACTAAACCAAACCAAAATATGAATCAGGAAGCATTCTTTAAACGTTATCAATACAATGTACGTAAAGATAAACTAGGAGTAGGAGGATTTGGTTCTGTTTACAAGGCATTAGATACCATTAGAGATCGTTACATAGCAATCAAGGTTTCAGAGGTAAAAAAAATTGGGGGGAAAATTTTTTCGCTCCAAGATGAGATGCAGGCTTTTGACAAGGTTCCTGACCATGCCAATATTGCTCATTATGAAGAGGTACATCAATTTATGATGCCCAACGGTGTTTATGATTATGCAATTATGCAATACTATCCGGAGGGTAATCTTAAGATGTTAATGGATTCTGGTTCTTTAAAAACTGGAGATAAAAAAAGTATAATCGAAGGTGTTTTAAGAGGGATTAATCACTTGCATCAACATGAAGTCTTGCACCGTGATCTAAAACCTGGGAATATACTAATCTCAAAAAGAGGAGGACAATATATTCCGAAAATTGCGGACTTTGGTTTAAGTAAATTGGTCTTAGAAGGAGGATCTAATTTTTCAAACAGTTTTGGTGGAGGAACTTTGGCATATTCTGCTCCCGAACAATTACTTGGTGAGAAACTTCGCTACAATACTGATTTATGGTCGATTGGAATTCTAATCTACGAATTATTTTTGGGAGAGCGACCTTTTCAACCCAATACGAGCTCGGTCAGTGCTACTTCTCGAAAACGTGAAATTTACGACAAAATTGTCCACGCAGAAATACCAGCCAAATTAAGAAAAATTCCTTCCCCCTATCAAGAAATGGTCGTTAATTGTCTGATAAAAGATTCGACAAAAAGAGTAAAAAGTGCAGGGTGGTTACTTAGAAAGATATCATTAATTTCGCCTAATTCTCAGGAATTAAATGACCACACAATTCTGAGTGTAGGGAATTTGGGGATAATCGCGAGTCCAGAAAAAAACGATACTAGAGGTCGTGTTTTCTTAACTTCTTTGATCCTGGTAATTATAGTCGGTATTAGTGGTCTTATTGGCTATTGGTGGTTACCAGGCGAGAAAGAACAAACCTTTCCTAGGCCGAATATGGTACTCCTAAAAGGAGGTTCATTTATAATGGGTTGCGATCCGACACGTGAGCGTGAGTGTAATGAACCTGAGGTACCAGCTAAGGAAGTCACCGTATCAAGTTTTTATTTAGGTAAGTTCGAAGTTACTAACGAAGATTTCCTTCCTTTTTTAAATGCGAAAGGAAATCAAAAAGAAGGAGGGAAAAACTGGGTTGATCTAGATGAAAGTTATCAAAGTGTATCTTGTGGTATAGAGAAAAGAAATGGATCCTTTATCGTCAAAGCTGGGCAGGAGAAATTTCCCATGATTTGTGTTTCTTGGTACGGTGCTCGTGCCTATGCTAATTGGCTGAGTAGAAGAACAGGGTTAAACTATCGTTTACCTTCGGAAGCAGAGTGGGAATATGCCGCTAGAGGAGGACAAAGTACCAAAGAATTTAAGTTTGCAGGTAGTGATGTCTTGAGTTTGGTAGCATGGAACGATGGAAATTCTAGTGCTCGTATTCACCAAGTAGGAACTCTAAAAGCTAATGAAATCGGATTATTTGATATGAGTGGGAATGTTCGAGAGTGGTGTTCAGATGATTATACCAGCTATGAAAATACGCCCGATGATGGAAGTGCCTGGATCAGACGCTCTAACGCTATTAGTCGGGATATAAAGGTTGCTCGGGGTGGCGATTTTAATAGTGGTGAAAGCGGGAGTCGCCCTGCGTATCGATATCAAGGGCTTGCGATAATTCATACTACTTATTCCGGGTTCAGATTAGCATCAGATTCTAAATAAAAATTTAGACCTTATTAATACATTTTTATTTCCTATTGCTCAATTCATTGGAAATGAAGAAATGCTAATCCGAATAAAATTTGAATTAGCATTTCTTCAGAGAATTCACGTTAAGGCGGTTAAATATTTCCAAATAATAGCTATAAACCTACAATTGGATATCAAAGTAACTGTGCTAAAAAATAACTCCGCAAACTATTGAAAATTAAGGGTATAAATTTATTAATAACAATCCCTATCAATATCGATCCAAGAAGACTCATAAGTGCTGGTAAATTTCATGTACAAAAAATCACGACTTCTTACATCTATTGAACTTTTAAATTGACCTTTATAAGAAAAAAAGTTTTCTGCTGTAAAAACGCCATTAAATTCTAATCGACCTGATGATAGTAAATCGTAATCAACAATTTTTACTGATTTTATTTTGCTACCACCTCTTCTTGTAGCGTTACATTGTATCCCATCTTTCACCTCTGATTCCAGTTTTAGTATTAGTTCATTTGTTATCATTGAATTTAATTCAGAGGAATTCTGATTAGTTGATGAACCAAGACAATCTTCTCTTACCTTAACCCAATCATTCTCGAAGGGACTTTTAAATCTTACCGATATTAGATTTCCATTCCCATCAAATCCAGCGGTAAAATCTCCTATATAGTCAATGAGAGAAGATGCAGAAAATGTTCCTGTTATTGAGGTGTGGCTTCCTAGTTGGTCTTCTCCGGAAATTTTAACCCAATTAATGGTACTTCCACCTCTTTCATTTGCATTACATTGTATAGCCCGTTGAATTTTTGTTTCTCTCGAAGACACAAATGAATTTTTGACAAAGTATGATTGAACATTTGTATTTATTAGTAAAAGAAGTGTTAAAAACATATTTATGAATTTAAAAGATTAAAAAATGAATGTTACTCGCAAAATTATTTCGTTTTTAAAACGAGTTTGATTAGGTAGGTAGCAATCACTGAAACTTTTGTTTCAATCTTAGATGAGGTTGATAATCTCCATTTCTGTAAATAATTGTTGGATAATAATCTTCAAGAATGGACGATTTGTTAATATAATAGGTACGTATTAAATCAGAGTCTCCTTGATCTTTATTTAAAACCTCCACGGCAATTCTATCTAAATTAGTCATCAAAATTTCATCTTCTCTGGTTGCTAATCGGGATGGGAAAGAAATGGTTAGATTATTTTGAGCAGAGGACGTTTCATATATTCCACTTATAACATCATACCTTAAATTTATACTTACCAACCTTAAATCACCGAAGTCAAATATTTAGTTGATTTAAAATTAATTTTTTTTCCGTAATACAGTTCAGCTGAAAGAAAAGATAAGGAATTGTGATTAGTAAAGGAAACGGAATTGAAATAAAAAATTCAGTATCAACCCAAGGATTGATACTGAATTTTTTGACAATTTTATTATTGGTTACTTAGTTGTTCAACCAACGGGGCCATATTAATTGTACGATTACCTTCTCCGTTGAATTTTGCGGTAAAAAGTTTTTTCAGTGGATAAAAAACATCGGGCAGCTCGCTACTAATATCGTGAAGACTTACTGAATTTCCAGTTTTTTCAACTAGAAAAACTTTGAAAAATTTCATTCCTTTGGAATTATCGCTAACTCGCCCTGAGGCTTTAGAATAAAGATTACTTCCATTACTTTTTATTCTGATGTCATATTGGTACTTACCACCCCACATACCTTTAAAGACTCTATTCCAAAGACCAACAACTAAAATACCACCCTCGGCTGGTAATTCATCAAAAAGGTCTTTTGTACCATAACCATTGCCATTGTCCCAATCAACTCGGTGTTGAATAGAAAGGTCATTAGCTGATTCAATGTATTTAAGAGAATTGACATTCAGAACGGCAGCAAAGCCAGTATCATCTATTTCTGCAAGTGTAACGGATAGTTGAGCACTGCAGAAAGTAGCAGTAAGAGTAAAGAAGAAGACAAAAAGTGATTTCATGATTTTTAATTATTTAGGTTAAAAAATATTTTGAGTTTTTTCGGGGTTAAAAATCTTTATGTAACCAATTAGGTTCTTTAATTTTTTTTATAATATTTAGCAATTGAAATAGTGATGGTCTAAAAGAAAATTGATGTAAGATTTAGAAATTTCTTAGTCCCTCAATCACTGGAGTCAGGTTTATTGTTCGGATACCTTCTCCACTAAGTTTAGCAGAAAAGAGTTTTTTCAGTGGATAATATACATCAGGAAGTTCATTACTAATATCGTGAAGACTAACTGCATCTCCTTTTTTTTTCTATGAGAAATATCTTGAAAAATTTCATCCCTTCAGAGTTATCACTTATTCGTCCAGAACTTTTAGAAAAAAGCTTATTGCCGTAACTGGTTATTTTGATATCGTACTGATACTTGCCCCCCAGTCCTCCCTTAAATACTCTATTCCAAAGGCCAACAACTAAAATACCTCCCTCAAATGGCACTTGATCGAATAAGTCTTTTGTGCCAGAACCATTGCCGTTGTCCCAGTCAACTCGATGTTGAATAGAAAGATCATTAGCAGTTTCAATGTATTTAAGAGCGTTAATATTTAGAACTGTAGCAAATCCTGTGTCATCTATTTCTGAAAGATTAATAGATAATTGTGCATTACAAAACGTAATAGTAACGGAGAACAAAAAAATAAAAAATGATTTCATGATTTTACCTTTAGATTAAAAATGTACTGATTCTGTTGAATTAAAAATTTGTTATAGTAGATTGTTACTATTTTTTTGAGTTAAAATACTTTTTTATTTTTAGATAGCTAATGAACGATGTAATGGTCATGATAACCGAAAACAAAATGAAAAAATAATTATAATAAGTGTATCGATCATCATGGGAAAGAGAAATAATATCGTATTTAGAATTAATCTCAAATAACCCACATAAAATATAAATGTAATACTTTGATCTTATTAGCAATCCCAATTCAATATTTAATGCATTTTGATAAACACTTAAAACAATCATAGTGAGGTAAATTGTCACATAGATATAACCTAGAACTGGGGACGCCATATTATAGTAGAGTAGTAACCCAACTATTAGTACTAGACCTAACTGGTCGCAAATGATATCGGTCAAAGAGCCTCCTTTGTTTTGACTATTTTGAAACCTTGCTAAACTTCCGTCTATTCCATCCATCAACACATAAAAGAATAAAAGAACAAATGCTAGTACAGGCGCTGACTTAAAAAAAATACCAAAGAGAATCAATAAAAAGATACCAAAATAAGAAACTTGGTCAGGAGAAATTCCTAGTTTTGTCAAGAATGCTGAAATTGGTTTTAAGAATTGAGTCCGCTTTTTGGAGAATACGTCCTGTCCTTCTTTTTCTTTAGAACTAAAATAGTGCAAATTATCGTTAGTGTTCATCCAATGTGAATTTTACATACTCAAATGTTTTCTCATCTGTTGTGAAAAACCATCCATCTTTAATATCTATATCTTCTATGCCCTTTGCTGGCACAGAGACTTTAATAACCTCGTTATTTTCATTAAGAACATCAGTCAAAGTCCTAATTTCTAAAACAGAATTTCCAAAAATACTATTAGTTGTTTCGTAAATATTTCCATTGTGAAATGTTAGACCTTGAGAGAACCAGCCATTCTTATAAGTTGCCACAACTGCTTCATCAAATGATCTTGTTTTGATCAGTCGATCATAATCAAGTATATATGTTCGTTTGGATCTCATAAATTCAGATACCGCAAGATAGTTTTTATTGTTATGCGAAAAGTAACACACGGAGCTTGTTCCTTTCAATGAAGTAGAAGTTTTTTCAATGATAGAAGCCTTCTTTTCACTAAAAGATTTTTGAAGGTTAACTACGTAAATATTGTTATCGTTATAATCAACAGCAACCAAGGTGTTACTGTCTACCATTGTAAGTCCACTAGTATGTGTTGCACTTGGAGGCAATTTGAATTCTCTTATTGACTCCAAAGATTTCATGTCAATCTCATGTGCTGTTGTTAGCATATCATCATGGTGAACGGTTAGAAGAAAGCTGGAGTCACTGATAAAACATAAACCTTGCGGTTTAAATTTTTTCTCATAATAAGGGGTATGTCCTGTTTTTACAATTTCTTTTACTTGAATGTACTTGGATTGCTTGTCTATTATTATCCCTGCGGTTAGGATCAGACCTAGTAAAATTAAAAGTATACTGGTAAATAGTATTTTCATTAAAGTCGTTTTAATTCTGTTAGGATTCTTTGTTTATGATTATTTCCAGAAAATAAATAATATTCGGTATGTTCTTTAGCAATGGTAAGACCTGTCTTAATCATTGAGATAGAATTATCAGTATCTATTTTGCCATTGTCTAATATTTTCTCAAATAGATTTGATTGGTTAACCTCTTTTGTCACCTGACCGATTGAATCAAGGTCATGGCCATCAGAACCAACAGTAATTGGAAGCCCTAGCTTGGTAGCATAAGCCTGGGCTCTGAGATTACTTTTTTTATGAACATTTCCATTGTAAATTTCTACACCATCAATGAATTTTTCTATCTCTGTGACTACTGATTTTTTATGTTTACGAAATGTAACTCCCTTCTTTCCAATCCCAAAAGGATGAGCGATTACGATTTTCCCTTTGAATTCTTTAGCTGTATTTAAGACAGATAATGCATCATTATTCAAGCGAACCATAAATCGGCTAACCCTATATGGTTCAATAGCTTTTCTATAAAAAGATTCAATTTGAGAAGAATTATTGAAATATATCAGAAATTCTAACCCTTCCTTAGAACAAGCTTCAATTCCAGGAAGTGTATTGATTTTGCCTCTCTCAAATAGTTTTACTGAACCTCTTATTTCATTATGATCAGTGAGAATAACAGAAAAGTTTTCTTTTAAACATTTTTCTTCAATCTCATCAATTTTTGCCAATCCATCTGAGAAATTAGAATGGCAATGAAGGTCATATAACATTAGGGAATGATGTTTTATTCTTGTAATAAAATTCTAATTAAGAATAAATTTTTTTAATTAGGTAAAACTACTTTATGCTTTATTTAGCCCGTGTTTAGCATATTAATTCTATTGTAAATATAAGTAATTTTTATTGATATCGTATAGGTTTTGAATAAATGATTTTCAGTGAATAACCCTAATGTCCTAACTTTATATTGTAATAATATATCTGCTCTGGGTTTTGTAAAAAAAACTACTACTAGACCTTTATTATTAATTTTCTTCATTCTGATATTCTATAACGAAGATAAAGTACCAAAGTAATTTTCTTGTGGGGTTTAGATAAGTCTACTAATTGATTTTAAGGCGAAAGAATAACTCAATGGGTACATTTTTATTATAGAATTGCATTTCAAACAGAAAAGTAATCAATTCATACACTTTATTTTTTTATCGCATGTATGGGGGGTATGTTTGTATCAGATAACAAAGGAAGTCCAAATTTATTCATAAGGTTTTTATAATCGTTATTAACTGGTAAAGCATATGAGCATTGCCATATAGCCACTGTTATGCCCTAGTTTAGGTTTGTTCTTCTCTATTTTAAACAAAAAAAATTTAAAAAATGGAAAAGATGAAATTTTTAACCACATTATTTTTTTTGATGATTTTTATGATATCTGGTCTTTGTGCGCAGACTACCATAAAAATCGATCCAAAAATAAAATTGAAAAGTAAAGAGGATCGAGCTAAGGTACTGCACTACAAGGCGATCAAACTATACGAAGAAGGTAAACTAAATAAAGCCAAACGTAAACTAAATAAAGCTATCCGGATGAATACTACCAATGAATATTTGATTGATTTGGCAATGATGCATGAGAAAGAAGGCGATTATACAAAAGCATTCAATACTTTATGTAAAATAGTTTCAAATGATAATGGATCCAAGATTTCAAAGGTAAAGCTATTGGCCAATCGAGCCAGTTATGCTATGTATTTGGGGTTTGGTATTGAAGCACATTCAACCTATGGCGGAGCACTCAGAAAAATGAATTTATACGGAATTGATTCGATGTCTATAAAGTCTGATTTGCACAATAATTATGGAATAAGTAAGCTTTTTGATCAACCAACATACGCTGATGATACTACTTATAATGTTCATAAACGTGATATTATGATAGCTATAAATAATATTAAAAAGGCTTTAGTGCTTAATCCAGAAAATTGTATAGCACAGCATAATTTGGCATTTGTGGAAGCACTTTTGAATGGAATTCAGTGGGAATTAATTGATAGGTCTCCTAGGTATTTTCGACGGTCTGATATTGAGCACATTAACTTTCCAGAATGGAATTGCGAAATCCCTGAACCAGTTATCGAAGAAAAGATTGTTAAGTATTTAGATAAGGAAAAAGAAGTTGTATTTGTATTGGATATATCAGGTTCAATGGAAGCGCCTACTGCAGATGGAAAAAGTCGTTTTCAAACAATGAAAGAGATGGTAATAGAATTAATTGATGAACTGGACGATGTGGTTAAGATTGGATTAATAACTTTGGGACAGGATTGTTCCGCTGAACCATTACATCAAATTAGTACAACGGATGGTGTATCACGAGAAGAATTAAAATCAATTGTTAACAACCTGGAGGTAGCTGGATGTACTCCACTAAATAAAAGATTACGCCAGGCCGTTCAGTTATTTTCAAATAAAAATAAGAAAGATAAAGCCATATTTTTATGTAGTGATGGTATAAACTTTTGCGGAAGTAAGAATATCAAAAATAATGAAAGTACTTGTCAAGTAGGAAATGAAATAGGAAGAAAAGGGATTAAGATTCATACGTTTAGTTTACTTTTAGAAAAAGCAGAAAACTTTCAAGAATATGCAATTTACGATTGTCTAGCTCGCTCTTCAGGAGGTGAACTACTTGGGATGACAGAGACCGGATTTACTATAAAAACTATATCCATGGATGCGCCAATATTTTCTTTACCATTGAAAAGAGAAGACTTAATGAAAGGGAAATATAAGTTTCCTGATTTTGAAGAGAAGAAGAGTATTGCTACTAGTTTTTAGAACTAACCTTTTCAATAGACCTATTAGGATACTTGATTTACTTTGGGTTTCTATGAAAAATTTAGTACTGAAATAATTGGAATACCTTGTAAGTTTGAGGCAATATGTCTGTGATGTAAGCGATACAGGAGCTAGGGAGTATCAGTTCAATTGCCTCAAACTATAAGGTTTTAACAGAACAAGTAACTACTGCGAAAGGAGCGTTTAAAACTGGAGCACAGTAAGTGCGTATTTTGACAATCTTCAATAGCAATAATAATTTTTAACTATAAAAAATATAGAATATTATGCCAACTAGTATTATAAAAGTTTACAATGAGTCAAGGGGTAAATGGGAATCTAGAGCTAAGGTTGTTTTGGGGTGGAATGGTTTTATTAATCTCGGAATGAGTAAACCTGTGTATACAGACTCAAGTGGTATAGCGGAAGTAAATCATTCCTCGACAGGTGAAGCCACCATTTACATAAACGGGAAAAATGTAGGAAAAATGAAAACTCCCGGTAGTAAGACAGTTACACTTTAATTTAAATGTAACTTTTCCATAGCTGTGGGTAAAGACTCTGCAATATTCTGATTTAGATTAGAAAGTATTTTAGGGATAATAACATTAGCGACAGGAAGTTTTTTCACCGGCTGATGTTCTATACTATCAATTAAAAAATAAAAATAAAAATAAAAAAATATGAAAAATCTGTATGTATTATCAGTTTTATGTCTTATTCCTTTTTTGACAAGGGGTCAAGATATCACCTTTGATTTGGTGTCAAAAACTTTAATTTCAGTTAGAAATAATAATAATTTTTCGACCAGGGTATTAGTTTATGATAAAGGTAGAACGGTTCAAGACAGAATTTTACAACCTAATGAATCAAGAACTTTTTCATACCAGTTCTCAAAGTCAAATGTTCAACAGATTAGATACAAAGCTGTTTATGACGACAAAGCACTTGAAGTCGATTTAAATAGAATTGAAGCGACAAAAGGAGCAAGAGATAGGCGAAGAGCCGAAGAAGGAATGTGGAAAGCCCTTGGTGCATTTATTGACGCAACTCTTTTTGGTGGAACGTTTTCTACATTGTTTGAAATAGGAAACTATGGTAATATGATTTTTAATGGAGCAACCGAAGAAGAATGGGCAGATGCTTTAATTGACTCAGGAGTAGGATTTGGAATTGATGAATCTTTTGATAAAAACTATCAAAAAGGATTGGCTTCTGGTGCGTATGAATTAGCTAAATCCATGCAATCAAGAGAGTATAAAGATTTGCAAGATTGGCTTGTATTCTTTATGAAAAAGAGAGAATCAAAATACTTTCTAACTGGAAAAGTGACAGATACTGCTAAACTACCGAAGAGAAAAGCAGTTAAGTATCCTCATTTTTCAATAAGCGGTGCATATCCAATAAACCAAAAATTTGCGGAAGATGCATTACAAGAAAATGTAGATGTATTTTCAGTTAAAGGTGAGCAATTCAATAATGAATATTCTTTTGATTTGCGATTAGAATACAAGTTTAAACCTACTATGGGGATTTTCGCAGAATATGGAAAGACAAATATATTTAATAATCCTAATTCATCAGATTTTCAATACTTAAAGCCGAATACTGCCTTTCGTTTTACAACATATAGCTTTGGGATAAGTCCGTCATTTTCATACTTGGAATTCGGATTAGGGGCTACTTATTTGCAACAAGAGAATTTTTTAATTGAAGCATCAACTAATCAGCTGCAGGCAATCGAGGAAACAAATAAATGGGGTGGATTTATCGAGCCAAGAATCAATATTCGTTTAGCAAATCCTATTACAATTTTTGGTTCCTGGAGAGCAAGTGTCTTTAGCGATAAAGAAATAGAAGACACTTGGCTTGTATTGTCTTACTTCAAAGTTGGCGTAAGGATAAATTTCCGTAAAAGAGTTTTAGATTTCTCAAATTAGGACATAAGAGGCTAGCTATCATTAAAGGTGGTTGTCGCATTGATAGAGATAGTGAGTTTGTATTAATTTAGGACGGGCTTATCCAATTTTTTGGATAAGCCCGTTTTGGTGAACCTTTTGAGAGGAGAATAATGGATTATCGTGAATAAGCAAGCCGGAAGCCCAAAAAGTTATGCCCTGTATCAGCATTTTCCTTTGATCGGTCACTCACTCTGCACGTTTTACTATTATTTATCCAACCTCCACCTCTTATTGTTTTTTCTCTTCCCTGAGGATTATTGTAATTTTCAGCATAGGTCGTATTACACCATTCCCATACATTTCCACTCATATCGAACAAGCCTAATTCGTTTTGTTTAAGTGTTCCTACCTGCTGTAATTTGCCCCTCTTACCCTTTCTAAAACAAGCTACTTCCTCTGCCGTATTACTACCGGCATATTTGTATCCTCTCGTCTTGGTACCACCTCTCGCCGCAAATTCCCATTCTTTCTCCTCTGGCAACCGGTACCTCTTCCCTGTCCTGTTATTTAATTTTTTAAGAAACAATTGCACTTCGTCCCAAGTCACATTTTCAATCGGACATCTATTACAAATAGCTGATTTAAAATTTTTAGGATACTCCTTCATTACACTCTTCCATTGCTCCTGAGTCACTTCATACTTGCTCAGATAAAAACTATTTACGTTTATTTTTTGGGTTGGATTTTCATCTTTATCGCAGTCACCTCCTTGTTCGGAAGTACATCCCATGGTGAATGTTCCACCTTTTACAAAGAGAAAATTATTTTCAATTTCTTCTATCTCTTTTGGTAACTTTACTATTTCTTCTATCTCTATTGGTAATTTCACCTCCACAAAAGACTTGATTTTTTGTTCGCATTTCTTAATTCCATTCTCCGCTTCTTCTGGGGATATTTTATTTTTTTCAGCGATAGCCTTTGCTGATTTATATGTAGACAAAGCCTTTTTAAATCCATTTTCATCCTTTGCTTTGTTAAATTCTTTATCAGCCTTTACAAGTTCCTCGTTATATTCTTTTTTATATTCTATTGTTTCGTCCGGCGGTTGATTAATATTATCGCAATTTTTCACACATTCGCCTGATTCATCAATCGTGTACGTTTTATTTTTTTGAGTTACCTCTGC
>ENA-ORXT01005116-ORXT01005116.1-marine-metagenome-genome-assembly--contig:-NODE-5116-length-13064-cov-45.600986_pt1 | contig 13064 bp, 9 predicted proteins | sample MGYA00237868_ERZ511482 | MGnify/ENA metagenome assembly ERZ511482 | reverse complement strand
GATATTCCACTAATGTATTATGTAGAGAAGGAGTATGCTGATGATGCAAAAAAAATATTCGAGCATACACCAGAGATGCTACAATTTTTTTCTGATAAGTTAGGGTATAAATATCCGTGGGATAAGTATGCACAGATTGTCTGTAGGGATTATGTGTCTGGAGCTATGGAGAATACAGGTGCCGTTGTTTTCGGCGATTTCGTACAGAAACATACTGACGAATTACTCGATGGCAACAATGATGATATAGTCGCTCATGAGATGTTCCATCATTGGTTTGGTGATCTTGTGACATGTGAGAGTTGGTCTAATTTGACTTTAAATGAAGGCTTTGCAACATACAGTGAAGTGTTATGGCAAGAGCACAAATATGGTCCTGAAGCAGCGGAGAGAAAGAGAATTCAGGACATGAACGCATACCTTATGTCTGCCGGTCAGCAAGGGACACATGACCTTATTGATTTTGAGTATGGTAATAAAGAAGAGATGTTCGATGCACATAGCTATAGCAAAGGTGGACTGATAGTCCATATGCTTAGAAGCTATGTCGGGGACGATGCTTTCTTTGCTGCACTTAAGAATTATCTTAATAATAATGAGTACTCTGATGTAGAAGCTCATGAACTAAGGCTGGCATTCGAAGATACGATGGGTGAGGATTTGAATTGGTTTTTTAACCAATGGTTCTTTGATGAAGGGCATCCTATATTGACAGTAGATTATAATATCGATGCAGAGTCAAAGTCAGTATTTTTTGTTGTCGAGCAGACGCAAGATCCTGAAGATTATCCTGCAATATTTCAGCTTCCAGTAAAAGTAAAACTATACTATGCTTCTGGCAAAGTAGAAACAATAGAGCAAGTCATCGATGAGCGTAAGCAAGAAATTATTATAGACATAGAGGGTAATGAGATGCCGGTAGTGGCTGTATTAGATGGCACACATGATCTTCTTGCTGTAATGAATGAGGTATACACTGACCAAGAATATGCAGATCTATATAAGTACTCTGATGAGTATGTAGATAAGATGAATGCATTAAAGCAATTAAAAGGTAAGGCCGCTTATAATGAGCTATTCTTAGATGCTGCCAGTCATAATTCTAAGTATATCAAGTCGCTGGGCTTAGCTTCTATCGATGCCGATAAGCATGGCAAGTTGCTTAAGCAAATGGCACTCACTGACGGCGATTCCGGTATCAGAGCATCAGCCTTAAAGAAAACTAAAGACTATGATGTCGCTAAAAAATTGATCACTTCAGATCCATCTTATAAGGTTAAAGCCGAAGCATTTAAGATCATTAAGAATAAGGATAAAGATGAAGCTCTTAAGATTGCAGCACAATTACGTAAGGGTAATTATACGCCTATGATTCCATCTATAGCGGAGTTGTATGCTTCTACTGGAGATGAAAAATACCTACCTTTCTTTGATGAGAATATTAATAAAGTAAGCATGTTCGGATTCTTCAGTTATTCTGGACAGTATGCTAAACTCGCTAAGAAAGCTTCACCAGCGTCTATGTTGACATCTGCTAAAGCTTTAAGTAGAGTCGCTAAAGATGAATCTACAATGTACTTTAAGAAATATTCTGCTACCAATATGATCAGAGATCTGTCTATAGAATTAGATAAGAGAAATAATAAAGTAGCTGATGCAAAAGCAGAAGAGACTTCTAGCAAATTGAAGTCTATCATAACAGATATTATAAGTAATACCTCTGACGAAAGACTGAGGTCTGCATTTAGTGATTATGTGAGTCCTTGATTTGATTTTAGTATTTTATATATTCTTTTAGCAGACATAGACATTTATCTAATCGCTCAAATCAATTATTAATTATGTAAATTTGGGAAAAAGCGACTATGAAAACATTGCAAATACAAATACCGGAAGATCTCAATTTAGTTGACTTTGAACTTAAGATGAGTATGGCATCTAAACTATATGAATTAGGAAAAATTTCAGCTGGACAAGGAGCAATAATTGTTGGATTATCTAAGAGGGCTTTTATAGAATCTTTAGGTCAATTTGGAGTTTCAGTTTTTGGTTATTCTTCAAGGGAGATAATGGCTGATTTAGGGAATGTCTGATTCAATTCTAATTTGTGACACAACTGCATTAATCATCTTAGAAAAAATTGGGAATTTGAGCCTTCTTAAAGAATTGTTTTAAGAGGTTTATGTCACTGATGAAGTAATAGCAGAATTTGGTAGTGAATTGCCTGATTGGATTAAGGTATAAAATCCAGTTAATAATACAAGAGTTGCAATTCTTGAAACACAATTAGACTTAGGGGAAGCATCAGCAATTTCTTTAGCTCTTGAGTTACAGAATCCATTACTCCTAATAGATGAACGTAAGGCTCGCAGAATAGCTAAACAACTAAATCTTAAAATCATAGGAACCTTAGGTGTGCTATTGCTTGCAAAAAAGGAAAACAAAATTTTAAATTTAAAGCCGATAATAAGGGAGATGAGAAAGTTTGGCTTTAGACTTTCTGATAAACTTGTCAAAGAGATTCTATTGCTTGCTAATGAATTATAGGAATTTTTTCATATGAGTAAAATTAAAATTCTCTTTTCTCTCTTTATAGTAATCACCTCCTCCTACGGCAGTTTCACTATACCTATAACTGAGACAGGCATACCTTTCACGTTACAGAGCTTAGCTGTATTTGTAGTAGCAGCTTTTATGAATTATCGTGAGACATTAATTTGCTTGATAGCTTACTTAGTATTAGGAGCTATCGGCTTACCGGTATTTGCAAATGGGTCATCAGGTTTAAGCAAATTATTGGGCGCCAGTGGGGGATTTCTTTTTGGCTTCATCATAGCAGGAACTTTCATTTCTATTGTCATAAGAAAAATCGGAAGAGACAAGCTTCTGCCTCTCATTGTACTAATGGTAATTGCTACAATAATATTATTTGCTTTTGGTCTATTACAACTAACTATAAAGTTAGATGGTACTAAAGCTATAGAATATGGATTGCTTCCATTTTGGAAAATGGGATTGGTTAAAGCTGTTTTGGCAGGGGGGATAGTTTGGGGCTTGAGTAAGTTATTGAGCTCTTTCAAAAGCAGGTCTCATTGATTCGATTTCTGTTCTTTTCAATTTCATTTTTAAAGCCCTCTTTTCCCAAGATTTTCTTATAGTTTTTATTTTTTCAATTTCTGCTCTTGCCTCATCTTCTTTCCATCGGAAGTAAGAGCGTACCTCCATACAGAGATCGAAGTTGAGGCTATTATCATCTTCATTGATATTTAAACTTAATCCATAGCCATCTGGAATTGGGTTGATGTCATAAGCAGGACTCAGTTTCCAGCCATCATTAGGAGTCAATAGAAATCCATGATTTCTGAGGTGGTCATCTGTATTACATACTGCTACTGAGAATATGATTCTTTGCCAAATTTCTTTGATTTCTTTTGTTGGATCAGCGCCATATCTCTCTATAAATTCTACAAGCTCTAAGTAAGACCCACCCTGCGTATGATCGTGGCCATCTTTGTAACCGAGTAAGGTCATAGCTGAAGCAAAATGAATTCGATCCCTCCCTAATCGATCAAATCGTTTAGTCAAAAAACTATGCTGATCTCTGGAAAAGATTTGTGCATCACATTCTGCCATCTGAATACCGAATTCTTGTGCCATTTGGTAACAGATGTATTCCCATGCTCCTGAATCGTGTTCATCATTCTTACTTGGGAACTTAGCGATCATAATATTTCCTTCTGTATTTATGACATTGGCCTTAGGTCTTGCTCCTCCTAGAGAAGAACCAGGTGACATCAAAAGTCCAAGCCATTCTCTGGCTTTCGGATCATCGATAAAGCTATCCTCTTCGTATCTCAGACTGGCTTGTTCCAATTCTCTGATAGAAGTAATTGGCGGCGTCGACAGACCAGTTCCCTCATTTAAGAATGGTCCATCGGGAGTCAATTTGAATCGTAATGCACCCATTCTTGTTTTATCATTGACACCAAGTAGAAAATCAGATTCTTGAAGATAATTTAACTTTATTTTTTCTCCTCTTGCTTTTATAGCCTCTCGTCTCTTCATCAAAACACGACCCCATCGATCAGGACAGGAATCTAAAAATAGTCCAAAATTGGATTTATCATCATTGAGAAATTGTGGACCACTAAATAATTTAAGATCAGGATCGAGGTTTTGAGCGAAGCCTGTATCCAGCCAAGATTGTACGTAAGAAAATGAGAAGATTTCTCTACCCTTTAGAACTTCTGTCGATAGAGTGCCCATCAAAAGAGGTCCACCCAATCCTTTCCAATCCGCATATACGAAAACCTCTTTCATATTATTTAATTTTTTTCTTGCCGATCAATTTAGCATCTTGAAGCTTCCTTCCAAGTGGATCAGTTGCAGCGAGAAGTTTAAAATCTTCCGCTAATCCAAATATTGACATCACTTGGAGATATATGCCGATACTGATATGATCACTTCCTTTCTCTACATGCCAGAGGGTAGATCTGCTTATATGAGCTCTTTCAGCTACCTGTTGTGCAGTTAATTTTCTTCTCCTCCTGGCCAATTTTAAATTTTCGCCCAAGACGACAAGAATCTTTTGTTCTTTTGGTAGTAAAACTAATTTTTTCGATTTCATAATGTTTGTAAATACGAACATAATATAGCTATTTGTGTCTATATGCAAACATTTTATAAAATAATTTTATTCTAACCTTGTTTAAAACCAAACCTGTAACTTATTAGACGTAATGGTCCCCAGAACCCAAAATCACTCAATTTCCATATCTTAGGCATCTCAACATCCAACACATGAAAAAACTATTGTTTTGTATCGTGTCGCTAGCTGTATTTACAAGTAGTCAAGCGCAGACAGTCTTAGAAGAGAAATTATTCGCTTTACCAGATGTCATTTTTAAAAAGATAGACACACCAGATGGATATGAAGCGGCTTATGAACTGAAGGTCAGGCAAGAGATAGATCATAATGATCCCTCTAAGGGATATTTCTACCAGAGAGCATATCTAAGTCACAAAGGATATGATAATCCTACAGCTATTATAACTAATGGATATGGCAGGCCGAGTAATAATATCACTGAAGTAGCAGAACTCATAGATGCTAATCAGATTAATGTTGAGCATCGTTATTTCTTAGAATCTTCACCTGATAGCTTAGATTATGATTATCTCAATTTTGAGCAAGTCACTGCCGACCTGCATAAGATCAATCAGCTTTTCAGAAAAATCTATAATGGCAAGTGGGTATCTACAGGAATCAGTAAAGGCGGTACAACGACGATTTTCTACAGATATTTCTACCCTGATGATGTAGATGTATCTATTCCATATGTCGCTCCGGTTAACCATAGTAATGAAGATCCACGTATATATGAGTTTCTTGATAAAATAGGTACTAAGGAATGTAGGCAAGATATCGAGGCATATCAGAAGGATATGCTTAAGAACTCAGATGAGATGCGAGCTCTCCTTAAATGGTATGTCAAGGGCAAAGATTTGAAATTTAACTACCTAAATATGGACGAAGCCTATGAGTTTGCGGTGTTAGAATTTCCGTTTTCATTCTGGCAATATGGGCATGATTGTAGTGCAATCCCTAAAAAGTCAGCCTCTACAGAAAAAAAATTACAATATTTCCTTGATATCGTGGGGTTGGATTTTTACTCAGATAGTAGCATGGAATCTTTTGCTTCTCATTATTATCAGTCTGGGACTGAGATGGGATACTATGGATATGAAACTGAGGAATTTAAAGGACTACTGCAGTTTTTATCAGCTGATAAGCATCCATCAGCGGTATTTATGCCTAATAAAATGAAGGCAAACTTTAAAGGAGAACTTACAAATAAGGTATCTAAATGGACTGAAACTGCGCCTAATATGATTTATATCAATGGTGCCTTAGATACTTGGTCCGCTACAGCAGTACCGCCGTCTGATAAGACCAATGCTTTGTTCTTTTTTATGGATGGAAAACACCATGCGAGCGCAAGAATCAGAAATATGTCTGAAAAAGACAAAGATCGACTGATCAATACACTCAATACATGGTTAGAAGTAGAGTAACCTTAGACGACGTAAGTGCTTGCATTAACACGTTTTATATATTAAATTGAGGTTTTTGAGGAATCTTTTTTAGTACGGAAGGGTTTTACTTAAGTCGGTTATTTTACCAGAGGACTTTTGAAGTGATATAAATTCGTAGATTAAGATCATATGTAGCTGCTTCAATGAGTTGCATAGGAATTAATATTATGATTCTAAATCACTTCAGTAACAGAATTGTTGTTTATGAATCAAGTAAAAGGTAACTACGATCTACTTATAGACAAGTTGGATCAATTTACGAGAAAATTCTACCTCAATCAGATCATCAGAGGTCTACTTTATTCTGTAGCTATCCTTGTTGCTGTATTTATACTTTTCAGTGTTTTAGAGCATTTTCTTTACTTCGAGAAGAATGTGAGAAAGCTGATATTCTTTGGTTTTATTATAAGTTCTCTCTCAGTTTTGGGTCTCTTTGTATTTAAGCCTCTATTGAATTACTTCAAACTAGGCAGTAGAATCAGTCATGAGAAAGCAGCTTTAATTATCGGTGACCACTTTACAGATGTCAAAGACAAACTCCTTAATGTCCTTCAGCTTAAGAAGCAAAGTGAGACGAGTTCTAATCTTGAACTCCTTACAGCAAGTATAGATCAGAAATCAGAAGATATCAAGTTAGTACCTTTTAAGTCAGCTATTGATTTAGGTAATAATAAAAAATATCTCCGTTATGCACTTCCGCCAGCATTGGCATTATTAGTAATCCTTTTTGCAGCGCCTAGTCTTATTAAGGATTCTACACATAGAATCATTAATAATGATAGAGAATTTGAGAAGGCAGCACCTTTTCATTTTACAATAAATAATCCTGACTTAGATGTTGTGCAGTACGATGATAAAATTATTTCTGTAGAAGTAGACGGTACGGTTATACCTGACGAAGTATTTATTGATGTTGATAACTTTCAATATCGTATGAAAAGGGAACATGGTAATGTTTTCGCTTATACTTTCAAGAACGTGCAGAAGAACGTGCCTTTCGAATTTTTCTCAGGTAGAGTAAGATCGGTAGAGCACAACTTGAATGTCTTACTAAAGCCCAAGTTGACAAACTTTGATCTCTATCTCGATTACCCATCTTACACAGGTAGAAAAGATGAGCGAGTAGATAATATAGGTGATGTTCTTATTCCTCAAGGTACTCAGGTGACTTGGAATTTTGATACAGAAAATACAGAAGCTGTAGAAATATTATTTGCTTCTAAAGAAGACAAGTTAGCTGCAGAGCGAAAGTCAGATAAGAGATATAGACTGAGTAAGCGCATCATGAAAGACGATCTCTACAAAGTCTATTATTCTAATGCACTTATTCCTAATCCTGACTCAGTAACTTACTCTATTAACGTTACAGCAGATCAGTATCCAGAGATAAGTGTGAAAGATTTCAATGATAGTCTTGAGAATAATCTCATCTACTTTATAGGTAATGCATCTGATGATTATGGTCTGACTTCTGTAAGTTTTAATTACACAGTGACTAAAGCTAACGGTGTACAGCAGAACAAAAAAGAAACACTTAGTAATCCTAAGTCAAGAGAAGAACAATTTGATTATACTTTTGATATTAATACTATAGAGCTTAAGCCGGGTGAGAAGATCAGTTATTACTTTGAGACGTTCGATAATGATGCGGTTAATGGCAGCAAGTCTGCTAAGACATCTATTATGGAATTTGAGAAGCCATCAGTAGAAGAATTTGAAGCACAAGAAGATGAGAACGAAGAAGATATAAAAGATAAGCTACAGAAGGCGGCAGAAGAATCTAAGAAAATCCAAGAAGAGTTACAGAAGCTGAGAGAGAAGATGCTACAGAAGCAAGAGCCAGATTGGGAAGATAAGAAAGAGCTAGAGAAGCTAATGGAGAGACAGAAGAAGTTAGAAGAAGAATTGAAGAAAGCTAAAGACAAATTTGACGAGAACATCAAGAACCAAGAAGAATTCAATAAGCCCGAAGAGGAGATATTAGAAAAGCAAGAGAAGCTACAAGAATTATTTGAAGAAGCTATGGATACAGAGACGCAGGAGCTTATGGAAAAGATCCAAGAGCTCATGGAAGAGTTGAATAAAGAGCAGATGATCGAGCAGATGGAACAGATGGAACAGAACGAAGAATCTGTAGAGAAAGATATGGAGAGACTCGAAGAACTCTTCAAGACATTAGAGGTAGAGAAGGAGATGAAAGACATGATGGAGAAGTTAGACGAGCTTGCAGAAAAACAAGAGAAGCTTGCTGAGGAGACTGCTAAAGATGAAAAGTCGAAAGAGGAATTAGCTAAAGAACAAGAGAAGTTAAATGAAGAATTCGAAAAGCTTAAAGAAGAAATGAAAGAGCTTGAGAAAAAGAATGAAGAACTCGATAAGCCTAAAGATCTGGGAGAAGATAATGAAGAGCAGATGGAAGATATCAAAGAAGATATGGAAGAAAGCTCTGAAGAGATGAAGAAAGATCAGAAGGAAAGCGCATCTAAGAAACAGAAAGAAGCTGCGGATAAGATGAAGAAGATGTCTAAGAGCATGCAATCTTCTATGGAGGCAGGAGAGATGGATCAGATGCAAGAAGACATCAAAGCACTCAGACAATTGCTGGAGAATCTTGTAGACCTATCTTTTGATCAAGAAACGCTGATCGATGATCTTAAGAAAACTCAGATTAATACACCTACATATGTATCACATATCCAGACGCAATTTAAGTTGAAGGATGACTTCGTTATGATACAAGATAGTCTGCAAGAATTAGCTAAGCGTAATGATAAGATAGCAAGTTTTGTCACTGAGAAGGTTGTAGAAGTTAAGTCTAATATTAGTGAGAGTATAGAACAATTAGAAGCCAGACAGAAACCTCTTGCAGAAGAGAATCAGAGACATACTATGAAGAATGTCAATGACCTTGCGCTGATGCTTGCAGAGTCTATGGAGCAGATGCAGCAGCAGATGTCAGGAATGATGTCAGGGTCTCAGATGTGTGATAAACCAGGTGGTAACAGTAGTAGTGATGTCCCTATGGATAAGATCACTAAGGGTCAAGAAGGCTTAGGCAAGGACATGCAGAAGATGGCCGAAAAAGGAAAAGATGGCAAGGATGGTAAAGGAGGAAATTCTGCCAAAGATTTTGCGGAAGCAGCAGCACGACAAGCAGCATTAAGAAAAGCATTAGAAGAAAGGCAAGAGAAAAATATGGAGCAAGGTAAGGGTGATAAAACCTTACAAGGCATTATCGATGAGATGGATAAGATAGAGACAGATCTTGTCAATAAGAAATTAGATGCAGAAATGCTAAGAAGACACAACGATATTGTAACTCGATTGTTAGAAGCTGAGAAAGCAGATAGAGAACGTGAGAAAGATAACAAACGTAAAGCCAATACAGGTAAAGAAAAACCGAAAGAATTACCTATAGCATTGCAAGAATATCTCAAAGAAAAAGAAGCTGAGATAGAAATGTATAAGAAAGTATCGCCTTCATTAAGACCATTCTATAAGCAGCTTGTAGATGAGTATTATAAGGCTCTGAAGACACAATAGAAATATCTTTATATAAACTATCGCATAGTAAAATGTCACATACGCTTATGCTAAAACTCAAATCCTCTCCTTGTCAGATTGCGTACTTGCAGTCATACGTAGAGACGCTTAAGAGTAAGTGTCGTCTTCCTCAGGAAGTACATGATAACATACTAATCTCACTGACTGAAGCTGTCAATAATGCAATTATACATGGCAATAAGGCTGATGACAGCAAATTTGTAAAGATCGATTGCGAAGACCAATCAAGTAAAGTCATTATAAGTATCTCCGACGAAGGGTCTGGTTTTAACCCCAACAAAGTATCCGATCCTACACTCAAAGAAAACTTAGAGTGTTGTGGTGGAAGAGGAGTATATATTATGAAGGAGTTGTCTGATACGATAGAATACATCGACGAAGGAAGGACAGTATTGATGCACTTTCTTAGAGCAAGATAAAGCGATAACCCTGGACAATAATCCCACTCAAAACTCCATCGAATCTCCCGAAATTCGATTTTACAAAGAAGATACAGACTTTGTTCTCAAAGATAATGAGCATATTGTATCATGGATAGAACACACCCTCAGCAATGAGAAGCGACAGTGTAGTTATATAGACTTTGTCATATGTGATGATGCTTATCTGCTTAATATCAACAAAGAATATTTACAACACGATTACTATACTGATATCATTACCTTCCCACTTAATGATGATCCTATAGAATCAAATGTCTTCATCAGTATAGATAGAGTCAGAGAAAATGCTGAACTTTATAAAGTAAAACTTGAAGACGAACTCCATAGAGTAATTATACATGGAGTATTACATCTCATAGGATATGATGACAAATCTGAAGATGATAAAATTAAAATGCGTGCTAAAGAAGACGAATACCTTAGTCAAAGGAATTTTTCTTAGCCTATGCATTCTTATATCATCACATACCTATTCTCAACGATTAGAGCTATCACACTTTGACAATTATGAAGTTGCTGAAGTCAGTGTTGACTTGCATAATGTAGATATAGAACTTATAGCTTTACTTGAAGGTGTAGAGCTAGACCATGGAAGCACTAAGCACAAGGCCAATCTATATATAACAAAATTAGGCTTCCTGAATCTCGAGAAGAATAATATACCACTATCATGGTCTGAGCCTCCTAAATCTAACATCAAGATGAAAAGCCTGGAGGAGTACAATAATGGAATCATAAAATCTAATTGCTTACCGCCTATGGATTTCTATCCATCCTATGAAGCCTATATACAGATGATGTATGACTTTGAGGAAAAGTACCCCGACCTTTGTGAGATAATTGATATAGGAACATTGTCAAGTGGAAGAAAAATTCTTGTAGCACACATCGGTGATCAGTTAGGAGCTGTAGAAGAAGAACCTAATTTTCTATATACCTCCACAATGCATGGTGATGAGCTTGCAGGATTTCCGATGATGCTCATGTATATAGATATGCTATTGTGTAATTATGGTACAGATGAGAAGATTACAGAAGCAGTTAATAATATAAATATCTACATCAATCCACTCGCTAATCCTGATGGGACATATAGAGGTGGGAATCAGACCGTAGAGCAGGCAATAAGATTCAATAATCAGTTTGTAGATATCAATAGAAATTTTCCTGACCCTAAGGAAGGTCCTAATCCTGATGGTCGTAATCATCAAGAAGAGACATTGATATTTATGGATTTTGCAGAGCAATATGATATTCATCTCTCATGTAATATTCATGGAGGTAAAGAAGTCTGTAGTTACCCTTGGGATACATATATAGAAAAACATGCAGATGACGAATGGTGGATAGATGTCACACGAGCATATGCCGATACTGCACATACGCATGCACCGACAGGGTATCTCACTTTTCTTAATGACGGTATTACTAATGGCTATGAATGGTATGAATTAGCTGGTGGAAGGCAAGATTATATGACCTACTTCCATCGTGGCAGAGAGTTTTCTTTAGAGATAAGTAATCAGAAAATATTAGATTCTGATCTCATTCCCACTTATTGGGATTACAACAGAAGTGCTCTTCTTAATTATATGTTTGAGGCACAATATGGACTTAGAGGAAAGATATTAGACTGTAGAACGGGACTGCCATTATTAGCTGAAATATCAATACCAGGTCATGATATGCAGAACTCAAGTGTCTTCTCATCAGAGGCAGACGGAAGCTATTTCAGATTCTTAGCAGAGGGACAATATGACATTATGGTGACGGCAGAGGATTATGACACTTTATTTGCTAATATAAGCATAGTTGATAAGTCAACAGTCAGATATGATGGAGAATTGTGCCCTTTAGGAGAAGTCGCTACAGTAGATAATAATGTTTTAGATCTTTTTATTTACAGTAATAAGAATAAAATATATATACAAGGAGATAACAACATACTAAATGCTACATTATCTTTATATGCTCTCAATGGTACATTAATCCAAAAATCATCGATAGTTGACATGTCAACAAGAATAAATCAATCACTTCCAACAGGAATATATATCGCTACGATAGAAGTAGATGGAATTTTAGATACTTACAAAGTATTGATCTCACAATAATCTAAGTAATAAATGTCTGTGATGTCAAGTCTAAAAAGACTTAAGTAATAACTAAATTACGTTTAAAAATTAATCATCAATATCAAACATTTAAGCTCATGAAGCCTTTTATCCTTCCTTTAATATTCATCACTGCAGCTATCACAGATGTAATATCACAAAGAGACTTCAGTGATGTGACAATCACGACCGAGCAAGTGACAGATAATATCTACATGCTCCAAGGCTCTGGGGGTAATATAGCCATCCTCACAGGAGAAGATGGGACAATTATGGTTGACGATCAGTTTGCGCCATTAAGTGATAAGATTATGGCTGCCATAAAAGATATCTCAGACCAATCAGTACATTATCTACTTAATACACATTGGCATGGAGATCATACAGGTGGTAATGAAAAATTTGCCAATGCAGGAGCGACAATCATCGCTCATGATAATGTAAGAAAGAGATTAAGTACTGATAATGTAAGACCTTTTGGAAGAACGACACCAGCGGCACCTAAAGCCGCTTGGCCACAGCTTACATTTAATGATGAGATGCATATTCACTATAATAATGAGAACATTCATCTGATACATAACCATAATGCGCATACTGATGGCGATGCATTTGTCTACTTCTCAGATTCTAATGTCTTACATATGGGAGACTGTTTTTTCAAAGATCGGTTTCCATTTATAGATACAGAATTAGGAGGCTCACCAGATGGATATATCAAAGCCGTATCAAAAGCTGTTCTCATAACAGATACAGATACTAAAATTATTCCTGGTCACGGATCACTTGCTACAAAAGAGGACTTAATTAATTTCTATAGTATGCTTATAACAATGCGAGACAGAGT
>ENA-ORXT01005114-ORXT01005114.1-marine-metagenome-genome-assembly--contig:-NODE-5114-length-13068-cov-3.555461_pt1 | contig 13068 bp, 11 predicted proteins | sample MGYA00237868_ERZ511482 | MGnify/ENA metagenome assembly ERZ511482 | reverse complement strand
GGATTTTATTACTTGATGCACAATTTACCACAGGAAAGATTAAGTATTGCGATTGGTAGTATTGCAAGTGCAGAAGCCATTTTAGAAGAAACGATTCAATACTGTAAAGACCGAAAGGCTTTTGGTAAACAAATTGGGTCTTTCCAGAATTCTCGCTTCAAATTGGCGGAGATGAAAACAGAATGTACTATTGCTCGGAACTTTGTGGATACTTGCATCTATGAATTGACGCAGAAAAAACTGACTGCCGAAAAAGCAGCAATGGCTAAATATTGGGTGACAGATTTACAATTCAAGGTTTTAGACCAATGTTTACAATTGCACGGTGGCTATGGATACATCAACGAATATAATGTAGCAAAGGCTTGGAGAGATTCCAGAGTAGGAAGAATTTATGGAGGAACGAATGAAATTATGAGAGAAATCATAGGTAGATCGCTAGGACTCTAATTAATTGCTCCTGGGTTATTTATGACACCCTTGTTTTAAGCCGCGCCTCCTGAACTTATTGCTTCTTTAGAAAGCCAGGTTCCTTTTCCTTCGCGATTAGGTAAACCTTCAGAATTTGGAAAATTAGCGCAATCGATTATAGAAAATCCAATGTTAAACGGGGAAGTTATTCGACTAGACGGGGCAATTAGAATGGCACCGAGATAGACGATTTTTTAATTTTGAATGAATAATTTTGAATGGAGGTTAATACTATTACTAAAAATCCTCAATGAATTAGAATATTCAAATTTTAGAATCGTAAAACTAATTTTCAATGCGTAGAAAGATAATTTGAAATTTCACATACAACATTATAAAAATGGATCAGGCAAAAGAAGTACGAAAAGGTGAGGAGCTAAATTGGCAAAAATTAGAGAGCTATTTGCGTGCCGAACTACCTGAACAAACGGTAGGGGAAATGAAAGTCGCACAATTTCATGGTGGCCATGCTAATTTGACTTACCTCTTATCATTTGGAGATCAGGAATTGGTGTTGCGTCGACCACCTTTTGGTAAGATAGCACCTGGCGCTCATGACATGAAACGAGAATATCGTGTGTTGTCCAAATTATATAAGGCTATGCCAGAAGCGCCGAGAGGGTATTTGTTTTGTGATGATGAAAATATTATTGGTGCACCTTTTGTGATCGTGGAGCGAAAAACGGGAGTCATTGTTCGGTACGAATTATTGGATTGTTTCAAGCCGTTTGATGATGCAGAGAAACGGTTGACTACTGCCATGGTTAAAGTGATGGCTAAATTACATACCGTAGATATTGAAAAAGCGGATTTAGCTACATTGGGTAGGCCAGAAGGGTTTTTAGAAAGACAACTAAATGGCTGGTCTAAACGATGGGAGTTAAGTAATACTGAAGAAAATAAAGATATGGATGATGCCTTAAAAATGCTGTCCAGTTCTGTCCCAACACCACAAACAGTATCGATTATACACAATGATATTAAATTTGACAATTGCCAGTTCCAGCCAGATAATCCAGATAAAGTCACCTCAATTTTTGATTGGGATATGACAACGCTTGGTGATCCCTTGGTAGACATAGGTTCGACATTGAGCTACTGGGTAGAGCCATATTTTAATCAATATGACATGCCAGTAATTTTAGCAAATACATTTCCGAGCAAAGCATTTCTAAAAGAAAAATATGCTGAGTTTACAGGCTTTTCTATGGAACGGATAGATTGGTATGAAGCTTTCGCTTACTGGAAAGGAGGTGTTGTCGCTGCTCAATTATATCAACGGTTTGTCAATGGTAAAACAAAGGACGAACGCATGAAAAAATTCGGAACGACAGCAAAAGTATTTGGAACATTTGCTAAACATATTTTGAATAAGAGTTAGTTAAAAGTTAGATTAATAAAATAATAGGATGGATATTTAATTCACTATTTTTTTTCTTTTAATGCAAAACAGAAATAATAATGATAAATTATAAATTTTGACTTGTCATAAAATAGCACACTAAAAATCTAAGAATTATATTGTAGTCATTTGATTAAGGATTTATAATCAAATGACAGTAGCAAGGTAAACGTCGAGTTCATTCGATTTTCAATACGTATGCGCACATGATGGAAAATCTATTTTTCAGATTAATAAATCAAGCCATGCACGTTCTTAATTGTTCTTTATCGATGACAGATAAATACATGTAAATCGAACATGAAAATATTCAAAATATGGCTATAAAATTTACTCTTAAAAATAAGAAGGTTGTTGTCACTGGAGGAGGCAGTGGAATAGGGAAAGCTATTTGCGAAAGCTTTGCCGAGCAAGGTGCGATCATTCATGTATTGGATTTTAATGAAGAAACGGGACAGCAAATTGTAAATGAATTAAGTCAAAAGTATGGAGGAGCATACTTTCATAAGTGTGATGTTTCAAAACAAGTGGAAGTTTTCACTGTCTTTGATGCAATTTACAATCAACATGATAGCATCGATGTATTGATTAATAATGCTGGGATTGGTTTTGTTGGGAATGTAGAAAATACCACAGAAGAGGATTTTGACAGATTGTATAATATAAATGTCAAAGGCGTTTACAATTGTATCAAAGCTGTGATTCCTTCAATGAAAGAAAAGAATAATGGAGTCATTATTAATTTGGCATCTATAGCGTCATCAGTTGCTCTTGCTGATCGATTTGCATATTCCATGAGTAAAGGAGCAGTCCTGACGATGACATATTCTATTGCTAAAGATTATGTAGCGTATAATATCAGGTGTAATAGTATCTCACCTGCGAGAGTACATACTTCTTTTGTCGATAATTTTATTGCCAAGAATTATCCAGGAAAAGAAAAGGAGATGTTTGATACCTTATCAAAAACTCAACCGATAGGACGAATGGCTAAGCCTCAAGAAATCGCAAACTTGGCAGTATATCTCTGTTCTGATGAAGCTGGTTTTATTACTGGGACAGACTTTCCAATTGATGGAGGGTTTATTAAATTAAATGGTTAAGTCCTTCTAAATGTATCAAATTTAAAAAATCGAAACGCAAATGAAATTGTCCAGAATTGGAAAAGGAATAATGAAAAATGATGATTTGTGAGTTTCTAAACATGACACCCTTGCATTCAAAAAGTCTAATTAAATGAAAATTGATTCACACCAGCATTTTTGGGAATTTAATCCAATAAGGGATGCTTGGATTGATGACACAATGCAGGTGATCAGAAGGGATTTTATGCCTAAAGATTTAGAGCCGATACTAGAGCTAAATGGGATTGATGGCTGTGTAGCTGTACAAGCTGACCAATCAGAAACCGAGACAGCTTTTTTATTAGATTTGGCTCTTCAATATCATTTTATCAAAGGTGTCGTTGGTTGGGTAGATATACTTGATAAGAATTTAGATGTGACACTAGCTGATTACTCAAAAAATCCTTTCTTTAAAGCTGTCAGGCATATTGCTCAAAATGAGTCTGATGATTTTTTACAACGTGATGAAGTGATAAAAGGCATTTCTCAATTGGCTGAATTTGGATTTGGATATGATATATTAATCTATGCACATCAATTGCCTGCAGCAATAGAATTGGTAAATAACTTACCCAAGCAAGCCTTCGTTGTTGATCACATTGCTAAACCAAAAATATCCGAAGGTTTGGATGAGGAATGGGTGTCGAACATGCAGACCTTGGCTACTTTTCCAAATGTGCATTGTAAGATCTCTGGAATGGTGACTGAATCAAATAATTATGAATGGGTAGAATCAGATTTTAAAAAATGTATAGATGTAGTTGTGAATAGTTTTGGAATAGAAAGAATCATGTATGGGTCAGATTGGCCAGTTTGTTTAATTGCTGCTAACTATGAATCTCAATTAGATATTGTAAGGAACTATTTCAAAGGATATTCAATAATTGACCAAGAAAAAGTGATGGGTGGAAATGCAATTGGTTTTTATAATTTGGACATATCATAGAAATGATAAATGATGTAAATGATGTGCATATATATAGTAATGAAGTACTGATAAAGTTATGAATGAGAAAAAATACTGTTTGGCATTAGACCTTATAAATGATGCACAATTGATGTCAGGATATAGAGAGTATCATCAAGCAGTATGGCCAGAAATTATAGACAGTATACAATCAGTAGAAATAGATCAACTAGAAATTTACAATGTAGGTAACCGTCTTTTTATGATCATGACAGTCAATGATTCATTTTTATTCGAAAACAAAGATCTAATGGATAAGTCTAAAACGAAGGTTCGAGAATGGGAAGAATTAACGTGGAATTTTCAGAAAGCATTACTGTGGGCTGAGAGCGGAGAGAAATGGATGTTATTAGAAAAAATATTTCAACTGCCCAATTCAAATTAATCAATAACGAAGCAGCCAAAATATTATGAACAAGATGATTTTGAATTACATAAAGGGTACTATTTTCAAAAAATAAGATCTTGGTCAGTTTGCTTGTTTATGAGCCAATATTATTAAAAAAGAAAATTAAAAAATAAAGTATGAATACTCAAGCTGATAAATTAGTAGCGAGGAACCTTATCGTACCATTCATACTAGTCACAAGTCTTTTTGCACTTTGGGGGATAGCCAATGATTTAACGAATCCTATGGTGTCGGCATTTAAAAAGGTCATGCCGGAACTTACGAATGTGCAAGCATCTTTAGTACAATTTGCCTTCTATTTTGGGTATTTCTGTATGGCATTACCAGCGGCCTTGTTTATTAGAAAATATAGTTATAAAGCAGGGATAATTCTGGGTCTTGTTTTTTATGCCCTTGGTGCTTTTTTGTTTTACCCAGCAGCAGCATATCAAGAATATACCTTTTTTCTTATTTCTCTTTATGTAATGACATCTGGCTTAGCTTTTTTGGAAACGACCTCCAATCCATTAATTCTTTCGATGGGATCTCCAGAAACGGCAACGCGTCGCCTTAATTTGGCGCAAGCATTTAATCCAATGGGGTCATTATTTGGGATGATGGTGGCTCAATTTTTTGTAATTAGCGCTTTGCGGTCGGATGATTTTTCAAGCAAAGAATATGCTGCATTAAGTGTCGTGGAACAGGCAAGTATTCGTACGAACGATTTAGAAGTGATTAGCTTTCCATACATTGCTTTGGGCGTGTTAGTATTGTTTATCATGGTCTTAATATTCTTAACAAAAATCCCGACTCAAGAACACAGCAAGAAGATGTCATTGAGAAATTCTTTTAAAAAACTATTTGCTAATAAGAGGTATTTAGGAGGTGTAGTTGCTCAGACTTTTTATGTGGGCGCACAGATTATGTGCTGGACTTATATTTTTCAATATGTAGATTATATGAATGACAACCGTGCACAAGGGCAACAATTAACAGCGACTTATTTTAATATCGCAGCCATGATTTTATTTCTATCCGGTCGTTGGATAGGGACCTTTTTAATGAAGAAACAAGATCCAGCTAAGATGCTTTTCTATTTTGGAATAGGCGGTGTACTTTGCTCAATCGGAGCCGTTTTATTACCAGCTATGTTTGGTTTACTATCTCTTGTTCTCATCTCTGTTTTTATGTCTATTATGTTTCCGACTATTTATGGAATAGCACTCAAAAATATGGGAGTAGAAGGTAAAATAGGATCAGCAGGTTTAGTGATGGCGATTGTCGGCGGCGCGTTGATGCCCGTCTTGCAAGGGGCAATTTTAGATTGGGGTGGCAGTGGATTTGCGGACATTCAAATTTTGGGATTCATTCCTGAAGTTAAATTTTCATTTTTGCTTCCATTATTTTGTTTGGCTGTTGTGGCTATCTATGGTAGGGTAAGTTTTATTAGCGAATATTCCAATAAATTTTAGCCTTCTTCATTTTGATTTAAAGAAAGGAGCCTTAGATTATTCATATTCGAATTTTATAAGCTTGGAGAATTGATGATTTAGCATTCTATATTAGGCAGTCTAATAAGGATAGATATGTTTGAATGAAATATTATATTATATTATGGTTTTACTGTGCTCTATTCTAAGATTTTTAATTTAACTCTTGACAAGATGCGATAATTAATTAGTCACTAATGACTAATTAATTTTAAAATATTCATATCTTTATGCCATTCGATCTAAAAGTAAATAGAAGATGGCAATATTAAAATCCAAGATCAATATTAATAACACAAAGTCAAAGCAAAATAAAGTAGAGATGCTCTCCTTTGTTGATCAACTGAGGAAGCACCAAGAAGAAGGACTTTTTCAAGGAAGGGACCACCAAATAGATAGAGCGAGAAAGAGAGGGAAGTTTCTTGCCCGAGAAAGAATAGAGTTGCTATTAGATGAAGACAGTCCATTTTTAGAACTATTACCCTTGGCAGGAATGGAGGCTAAGGGTTTTGGACCTGGAGGAACTTCTGTTGCAGGAATTGGATTGGTTCAAGGGAAATTATGTGTTATCAATTCCAATGTTGGGACTCGTAAAGGTGGCTCGGTTGATTATTCTACTATGGCTAAATCATTGCGAGTCAGTGATATTACACTTGAAAATAGACTACCATCTATAAACCTAGTAGAAAGTGGTGGAGCTAATCTTCCTGACCAAGCAAGATGTTTCAATATAGGAGGTAGAAGTTTCAGAGATATTACTAATCGTTCAAAACTTGGGATATCTTCCATCTCTATAGTCTTTGGAAATGCAACAGCTGGAGGTGCATATGTGCCAGGAATGTCTGACTTTTCTATTTTTCAAAAAGAATCAGCAAAGGTTTTTTTAGCAGGTCCTCCTCTTGTGAAAATGGCAACCAATGAAGAGTCAACTGCAGAAGAATTAGGAGGCGCAGCAATGCATAGTCGTGTATCAGGTGTCAGTGACTATTTAGCGGAAGATGAGTTAGATGCTATCAGAATAGCAAGAGACATTATGCGCTTTGTTAAAGTAGAAAAACCTCATTTGACTCCTGAAGGAAAAATCACCGAACCACTTTTTCCAGCAGAAGACATTCTGTCTATCGTTTCTGCAAATACAAAAGTAGCTTTCGATATTCGTGAGTTGATCATGCGTATTGTAGACGGTTCAGATTTTTCAGAATTCAAACCTGAATATGGGAATACCTTAGTTACAGGTTTCACACACATCCATGGTTACCCTGTTGGAATCATTGGAAACAATGGAGTGATCTTTTCAGAATCTGCCAACAAAGGGGCACAGTTTGTTCAGCTTTGTAATAAGAATAGTATTCCAATTCTTTTTATTCATAACACGACGGGCTATATGGTTGGGAAGGAATACGAAGAAGGTGGTATTATTAAAAATGGTGCAAAATTAATCAATGCCGTTTCTAATAGCGAAGTGCCACACCTGACCTTAATGGTTGGTAATTCCTATGGAGCCGGAAATTACGGAATGAATGGACGGTCATATAATCCTCGTTTTTTATTCACATACCCTAATGCAAAACTTGGCGTTATGGGTGGCGAACAATTAGCAGGTGTGATGGAAATTGTACAGCGGGCTTCTGCTAAATCTAAAGGCATACACTATGATGAGGAACAAGGTGCTATGGTAAAAGCAATGTTAATAGCTGAAGCGGAATCCAAATCTTCTGCATGGTTTTCTACTTCTGAAATTTGGGATGATGGAGTGATCGATCCTAGAGAAACAAGAAATTATATGGGCTTTGCATTAGCAATTGTTTACAACCAGAAGATAAAAGGGACTGACGCTTATGGTGTTTGGAGACATTAGTGCACCGGAAGGAGAGTTAGGTGGTTTTCAGTTGATAGTCGATGGTTTGGTTGATACAAAATAGTTAGATAGAAAATATTTAATGGTAAATGATGTGAAAGAATTTAATTCAAAAATAAATAGTGTGGCATTTAAATTTGAAGAAATGAAAGTTTGGCAAAGAGCGGTAGATCTGACCGTTGAAGTCCATAGTTTAACCAAGACTTTTCCAAAAGAAGAATTATATGTCCTAACTTCTCAAATTAAAAGAGATACTGATTCCATCGCCTTAAATATCGAAGAAGGATCAATAGGAAGTACGAGTCATCAGTTTCATGTTTTTCTAAGCCATGCATTACGATCGGCAATAGAAGTAGTTAGCTGTCTATATATTGGGGAAATGAGAAAATTGATTATCGATAAAGATTTTGATGGACTTTATGAATAGCTCACAATAATGATAAAAATGATTAAAGCTCTGCGGAAATCAATACGTTGAAAAGACAAGTAGTCAATAGTCGATAGACCATTGACAATAAACATAAACATGATTGACAATAAACTATCGACCATAAACAATTGACCAAAACGCCATGGACCATAAACCTTCAACCATAAACTCCTTACTCATTGCTAATCGTGGTGAAATTGCTTCCCGCATTATTCGGACATGTCGTAAGATGGGAATAAAAAGTATTGCTATTTTTTCTGATGCAGATAGTCAAGGTTTATTTGTGAAAGAAGCAGATGTTGCGATTCATATTGGAGAAAATAGTCCAGCAGCTTCTTATCTTAACCAAGATAAAATAATCAAATTAGCGAAAGAGCATGGGGCAGATGCCATTCATCCAGGCTATGGTTTTTTATCTGAAAATGCTGGTTTCGCAAAACGCTGTGAAATAGAAGGTATCATTTTCATTGGCCCAAATGCGGCAGCAATTGAAGCTATGGGATCAAAGTCTAGAGCAAAAGCCATTATGCGAGAGCATGATGTACCAGTGATTCCAGGCTACCAAGGAGATGACCAAAGCACAGAGAGATTGGTAAACGAAGCAAAAAATCTGGGGTTTCCCTTACTACTAAAAGCGACCGCAGGTGGAGGAGGAAAGGGAATGCGTATCGTACACAAAGTCGCTGATTTAGAAAGTAATATTACTGCAGCCAAACGAGAAGGGAAGTCTTCTTTTGGAGATGATGAATTAATTATTGAAAGATATATTGCTAAAGGAAGACATATTGAATTTCAAATTTTTGGAGATAAGCATGGAAATGCAATTCATGTGTTAGAAAGAGAATGTACTATTCAAAGGCGCTATCAGAAAGTGTTGGAAGAAAGTCCGTCGCCTGTTATGGACGAAGAGTTAAGGACTATCATGGGTGATGCGGCGGTAAAAGCGGCCAAAGCATTAAACTATGATAACGCTGGTACTGTAGAGTTTATCTACGATGATACGACCAAGGATTTTTTCTTTTTGGAAGTCAATACTAGATTACAAGTAGAGCATCCAGTTACGGAAGAAGTGACTGGCTTGGATTTGGTAGAATTACAAATTGAAGTTGCTGAAGGCAAAGCTTTACCAATAACTCAAGAACAGCTAAAGGGGAATGGATATGCCATAGAAGCCCGATTGTATGCAGAAGACCCAAGTAATGACTTTTTACCAGCAACAGGCACTGTCGAATTATGGGACATTCCAAAAGTAGAAGGTTTAAGAATTGAAACTTCGGTTAAAAGTGGTTCTGAAATTTCGATTTACTACGACCCGATGATTGCTAAAATTATTATTTGGGATAAGAGTAGACAATCTGCACATCGAAAAATGGCCTACACATTAAGGCACTTAAAGTGTTTAGGTTTAACTACGAATCAAGATTTCTTGTTGCATCTGTTCGAACAATCAGCTATCCAAAAAGGAGATTATGATACCCATTATATCAAAGACCATTTTGATGTCGACGCATTTAATCAAAAAGATACTTTCCAAAAAGAATTAGCAGCGATTGCAAGTACATTGATAGATTGGTCTAGTAAGGAGCAAAAAAGAACTTTGTTAAAAGCTCTCCCTTCAGGATGGCGGAGTAATCCTTACAGGCCACAGGAATTGGCTTATATTTTTGATGAGGAAGAATTAAAAGTGAAATATACGTCTGACGGGGACAAGCAATTCGAATTTCAAATAGGTGAAGTTAAGAGAATTGTATCATTAATTGAAGTGGAACTAACACGTGTTTCATTTAGAGTAGATGACATTCAATATCAAGCTACAGTTGCTCAAAGTGGAAATCACTTGTATGTTCATTCTCCTCAAACTGGAAATATTTCAATAATAAAGAAAGACCGATTCCCTGCAAAAGAGCAGCTTAAAGTAGAAGGAGGATATGAAGCTCCAATGCCGTCTCAAATAGTTGAAATTTTGGTAAACGTGGGCCAAGCTGTTAAGCAAGATGACGCCCTTATGATTATCTCTTCCATGAAAATGGAGAATACCATTATGGCAGAAAAAGACGGCACTGTCGCAGAAGTATATGCAACAAAAGGGCAGAATGTAGAAGCAGGATTTTTGTTGTTGAAAGTGGATTAGGAGATAGAATTGATTGTAAAATAATGAGTCATCTAAGGCTATTTTATTTTCACCTTAAATAGAAAATATTATGAAAGTGGGGACGAGGCAAAAGATTATCAATAAGGCTGTAGAGTTATTCAATAAGAATGGTTTTGCTTCTGTAACTTTATTTGAAATCGCAGGAGACTTAGATATAACGAGAGGTAATTTGACTTATCATTTTAAAGATAAGGACATACTTCTTAAGGCCATATCCGATGAATTCTGGTCAGCCCTAGACGTTGAAAAAAACAAGAGAAGATTATTACCATCTTTTGAAAACATGCATAATGAGGTGCAGCTATTTTATCGATTTCAAAGAAAATACTCTTTTATGTTTATGGATTATCATGTGTTAAATCATCCTGCAGTAAGAAAACAATTTCGGGAAATGACGAATCAAAATGTCAAAGAAATGGAGGCAACAATTGCATTTGCTATTTCTGCGGGAAACATGCACCCAGAACCTTTTGAAGGAATCTATCAAAACTTAGCCTTTAATACTTGGATGGTTTCTTTTTATTGGTTACACCAACAAATGTTTCATGGAGAGAAACCAAAAAAATCCAACGTAGAAGGGGAAATGAAAATTTGGAGTATGTTACTGCCACATTTAACAGAAAAAGGAATCAAAGCTTTTAGAAAATTCTTCGGAGACGATTATCTGAAAGGCATGGGAAAGTCTTTCAATGCAGATCTTGAAAAATATGTCAGATTTTGATTTAGTAATTTCCTAAGGTTGTCGAAAGTTGATAAAGAAATACGAATTCTCAAATATTTACTAGTGAATTAATTTTTATGATAGAATTACATAACAATAGTTTAATTGTGATTAGAAATAGCTGATAGTGTTTGAGCGATTTCAACAGTAACGAAAAACCCGCAATCATCTTGATAAGATATTGATTGGAATTTTATAATATAGAGACGAATAAGAAGGTTTTAAAAATATTCAAAGAAATAGAGCGACTGCATAATTATGTTAATAGAAATGAAAAGGATTTCATGTTCACAAAAGTAAAATTCAAATAATGAAACAGGATAAAAATAAAATTATAATCTCAGCGTCTTTGACAGGCGGAGCAACCAATCGGTCTCATTGCCAATACATTCCATACACTCCTGTAGAATTAGGAGAAGAAGCTAAAAGAGCTGTTGATGCAGGTGCAAGTATTGTTCACATCCATGCGAGAGAAGATAATGGGGTGCCGAGTTGGCGCACAGAAGTATTTGAAGAAATTTCTAAAGAAGTCAGAAAGCGATGTCCTCATGTTATTATCAATTTTTCAACAGGAGCAATAGGCCTGTCTGTTGCAGAAAGAACAAATCATCTAAAAGCGACTCAGCCCGAAATGGCAGCTTTTAATATGGGAAGTATGAACTATGCAATTTACTCCAAAAGAAGAAAAGAATTTTTATGGAAAGCCGTTTTTGAAAATTCATTCGACACTATGGCTGCCATTGTCGGAGTCATGAATGATAATGGAGTTTGTCCTGAGATGGAATGTTTTGATACAGGTCATATTCGAAATGCCGAACCTCTCCGTGATATGGGTTTAATCCCTGATAATGCCTGTTACAGTTTAGTCATGGGTGTCCTAGGAGGAATTCCAGCTACTGCTGAAAATCTAATCCATCAAAGTAAACAAGTCCCTGAAAATGCATTTTGGCAAAGTATTGTGATCAGTAAAGCACAGTGGAAACTGACTGCACAATCAATTATCCTAGGCGGGAATATTCGTGTAGGTTTAGAAGATAATTTCTATTTGCCGAATGGTGAAATGGCAAAATCAAATGGCGAATTAATTGCTGAAGCAGCAAGCTTGGCTAGAACAATAGGAAGAGAACCTGCAACGATTACTGAGACTAGAGAGTGGCTTAATATCAGTCGAGTAAGCAACAGTTAGGGAGACAGGAGACGGTAGTCAGACTCACGAAAATATTTATAAACCAATAGTTCGTCCCTTGGTATCTGCCAGTTTCGCTCAAAACGGGTCGATCTGTCTTCAGGTAGTGCAGCGGTCAGTTACCTTTAATAATAATGCCCCTTAGTTAAACTGGATTATAATCTTCATGATTATTTGGAAATTTGATTAATATTGATTTAGTAAATAACGAGATGACATTTCAAGAATTTAAATTATCAATTTCTGAAGACAAGGCTCCTGCGATGAGTGACTACTTAACAGCATTATGGCATGACCACAAAGGAGAGTGGTCTAAAGCTCATGACTTAATAGACCCCATGTTTGGAAAAGAGGCAGCTAGAATACATGCATATCTCCATAGAAAAGAAGGAGACAATTGGAATGCTGACTATTGGTATCGAAAGGCAGACACGATAAGACCACAATCTTCACTTGAGGAAGAGTGGGAAGAATTAGTTAATCATTATCTGTAAATAGAGATTAACCTAATGGATCTGCCTTTAATGTGAATGTTCTCGATACTGGATTCAAGGGAGCATCGACTTTATTTCCATCTTTATCAATGAGGGTCAATGTTATCGTATTTTCTCCCATTGGTAAACCATTTAAATAATATGGTTGCCATTTACTAATAATTGTTTCGGTTCCGTTAATACTTGCTTTTACTTTGTATCCACTACCTGATAGATTTACATTCTTTAAAAAGAAATCTAACATTAAATTTTTGGTATCCTTTCCAACATATGTTCCTTTTGGTCTGCTGTAAAATAACATCGGATCTTTGATTGCTTCTGTACTTGTAATTGACTTGTCTTTGACATTGACTTTCACAGCTACATTAGCTCCATTTGACTTAAT
>ENA-ORXT01005113-ORXT01005113.1-marine-metagenome-genome-assembly--contig:-NODE-5113-length-13068-cov-9.529674_pt1 | contig 13068 bp, 4 predicted proteins | sample MGYA00237868_ERZ511482 | MGnify/ENA metagenome assembly ERZ511482 | reverse complement strand
CAACTTCCATTCGTTCTCACTTCATCTAAAGTAACCGTGATAGTTGCATCACAATTATCGGTAGCAGTTAGTACTTGCGCAGTAGGAATATTATCACAACTTGCACTGATATTTGTAGTAGGTGTACTGCTGAAAACTGGTACTTGTGAATCGGTAACAGACACGACTTGTTGAGCGGTTTCTGAATTGCCACAGTCATCCGTAGCAGTCCAAGTTCTAGTTAAAGTATAGGCGTTTGCACAACTACCATTCGTTCTAACTTCATCTAAAGTAACAGATACATTAGCATCACAATTATCCGTAGCAGTTAGCACTTGCGCAGTAGGAATATTATCGCAACTTGCACTGATACTAGCAGTTGGTGTACTGCTGAAAACAGGTACTTGTGAATCGGTAACAGAAACGACTTGTTGAGCGGTTGCTGAATTACCACAGTCATCTGTAGCCGTCCAAGTTCTAGTTAAAGTATAAGCATTTGCACAAGAACCATTTGTTCTCACCTCGTCTAAAGTAACGGTGATATTTGCATCACAATTATCAGTTGCAGTTAACACAGTTGCAGTAGGGATATTATCACAACTTGCACTGATATTTGCAGTAGGTGTACTACTGAAAACAGGTACTTGTGAATCAGTAACAGAAACGACTTGTTGAGCGGTTGCTGAATTGCCACAGTCATCCGTAGCAGTCCAGGTTCTAGTTAAAGTATAAGCATTTGCACAAGAACCATTTGTTCTCACCTCGTCTAAAGTAACTGATACGTCTGCATCGCAATTATCGGTAGCTGTAACAACTGTTGGCGCAGGCACATTATCACAACTTGCGCTGATACTAGGTGTAGGAACACCAACAAGCACTGGATCTTGTGTGTCTGCAACACTTACAGTTTGAGTAGCCGTAGCGGTATTACCGCAGGCATCCGTAGCAGTCCAAGTTCTAGTTAAAGTATAACCACAGGCGATATCCTGTCTAACTTCATTGAAGTTTACATTAATATTGGCATCACAATTATCCGTAGCTGTAACTACTGGTGCTGCTGATACATTGCCACAAGTTGCATTGTCAGTAGTACTAGGCACACCGACAAGTACAGGGGCTTGCGTATCTGTAACACTAATTGTTTGAGTAGCGGTAGCTATATTACCACAATCATCCGTTGCGATCCAAGTTCTAGTTAAGGTATAATTGTTTGCACAAGTGCCACTCGTTTGAGTCTCGTCTAAAGTAACAGTGACATCTGTATCACAATTATCCGTAGCAGTAACTACTGCTGCAGCTGGTATATTACCGCAACTGGCACTAAGTGTAAGCGTAGGCAATCCAACGAGTACTGGAATTTCAGTATCTACGACCGTAACCGTTTGAGATGCACTATTTGCGTTACCACAATCATCCGTAGCTGTCCATGTGCGTGTGATGGTGTAGTTGCCCGGACAACTACCAGATGACTGAGTCTCTTCAAATATAAGTGTTACATCAGTATCACAATTATCTGTTGCCGTAACTGTAGTAGCTTGACCTATTGCATTACAAGATACAGTTTCGTTACTAGGTACACCACTAATAACAGGTGGAGTTGTATCACTTACATTTATTATCTGAACGTTAGAAGTTGAATTACCACATTCGTCTGTAGCCGTCCAAGTTCTTTCAATGGTATAATTTTGAGGACAAGTGCCGTCAATTCTATTATCTGTTGAAACGATAAGGACTTGGGAGCAATCGTCTGCAGCAGTAGGCTCTGCAGTAGGTAAACTCGCATCACATTCTATAGTGCTAGTCCATTGAAAGTCATTCCAAATAGGTGCTAAAGTATCAACTCTAGTAACTGTCACTACAAAATAAACGGGAGCCGTACCACAAGCATCTGTTGCTTGCCAAGTAACGACTCTTTTAGTTTCACCTGGGCAGTCACCATCTATTACTTCATCATTAAACACAGTTACTTTAGCACTACTACCTGTGCAATTATCTGTAGCTACCGGTTTTTGACCTCTTGCAGTTGTATTGGTACAGTCTACGTCTTTATCTAAGCTACCTACTTCTGTTACCCAAGTAGGAGGACTAGCATCTCTTCTGGTAATCGTTTGCGTTCTTGTACGTCTATTGCCACATTTATCAATGACTCTCCATCTAATAGTCCGCACAGCATTTTTTTCTATTTCCACTTTAGGAACACATCCATTCACCATTACATTTACATCTCCTATGGTATATCTTGAATTATTTCCACTCACTGTAAACCAACCAGATCCACCGTTAGCTCTTGTCGTGGCGGTAATATTCGCGCCTGTTCCTAGTTGAAATGGTTTTCCTCTTGTTATTACTGAAAAAGTTCCATAGACACTAGAAGTGAAGGTTCCAGTTAACTGAGGATAATAGAACCAATCATTTTTGTTAGCAGTTATTGAATTATTGCAAACATTATCATAGCCATCATAACCTGTTGAGGTCTTTCCAGAATAGGTAAAATCTACAGAAAGGAGTTCATTAGGATTGGTGCCCGCATGGCCAATAATTTTTAATGCAGTTGCAGTAAAATGAATAGTGCCTTCATCACATTCTTCCCAAGTAATAACAGAGTTAGCTGTTTTTGTATAATATCGGTGAGGATCACTGCCATTAGGATCTCGCAAATAGAAAACATATTGTTCCGCAGTAGCTCTGCAATGGTCCGTATTGGACACCTCTCTAGTACAACAAACAGGAGGAAGACAAGATTCTAAATCTTCTCTATCATCTACAAATTTAAATATGGTATCAATTGCCTCTCCACAAGCACCTGTTGCAGTAGGCGTACCTGATGCAAGCGGTTCTCCACAATCTACTACTTTATTCCATTCAAAACCTGAGCCCCAAGTAGGTTTCCCTTCGTCCCCCTCATTTGTAACTGTAATCGTTTGTTGTCCATCTGTACTATTGCCACAAGCATCTACCACTTTCCATTTTCTTCTTAAAGTATAGCTTGTAGAACATGCTCCATCTATTCTTTCTTCTGAATAATCAATAGTTAGGTTGGCATCACAGTTATCACTTGCTGTTACATTGGTTGGTGCATCAGGTACATTATCACAATTAACCATTATTGAAGTTGGTACTCCTGTCAAAACAGGTGCTTCGGTATCTTCTAAAACAATGGTTTGTACACAGGAAGCTTTTTGATCGGGCATACCGTCAAAGTGAGCAGTCCATGTTCTTGTAATCGTTTGTGCGCCACATTGGCTTGGAGTAGTAACAACATCTGTATGCTCAATAATTACCGCACAATTAGCATCCGCACTAGAAGAACTCGCACTTCCAGTTACATTAGGAGTTGTTGGACTACCCGGACAAGCTGTGTAATTTGATGGACAAGTTATTGCTGGTACACCCGTTCGATTGAAAGTACAATTAGCCGCATCAAAAGTTTCTGTGATAGCTGCACAACTGTTCATCGGTTGAATAGGTGTATTGACTATCTTACAATTAACTGGATCAAAACTATCAGTTGTTAAATCACATCCATCATCAGGATTCGGTGGCGTATTGATAATGGTACAAGAAGCCGCATCGAAAGAATCGGTAGTCAACGGACATCCATCATCAGGATTCGGTGGCGTATTGATAATGGTACAAGAAGCCGTATCAAAAGAATCGGTAGTCAACGGACAGCCATCATCAGGATTCGATGGCGTATTGATAATGGTACAAGAAGCCGTATCAAAAGAATCGTTGGTCAACGGACATCCATCATCAACACTAGGTGGTGTATTAGTAATGGTACAAGAAGCCGCATCGAAAGAATCGGTAGTCAACGGACATCCATCATCTGGATTCGGTGGCGTATTGATAATTGTACAAGAAGCCGCATCGAAAGAATCGGTAGTCAACGGACATCCATCATCTGGGTTCGGTGGCGTATTGATAATTGTACAAGAAGCCGCATCGAAAGAATCGGTAGTCAACGGACACCCATCATCAGGATTCGGCGGTGCATTAGTGATAGTACAAGTAGCTGCGTCGAAACTGTCGGTAGTCAATGGACATCCATCATCAACACTAGGTGGTGTATTAGTAATGGTACAAGAAGCCGCATCGAAACTGTCGGTAGTCAACGGACACCCATCATCAGGATTCGGTGGCGTATTGATAATGGTACAAGAAGCCGCATCGAAAGAATCGGTAGTCAACGGACAGCCATCATCAGGATTCGGCGGTGCATTAGTGATAGTACAAGTAGCTGCGTCGAAACTGTCGGTAGTCAACGGACACCCATCATCAGGATTCGGCGGTGCATTAGTAATGGTACAAGTAGCCGCATCGAAACTGTCGGTAGTCAACGGACACCCATCATCAGGATTCGGTGGCGTAGAAACACACCCACAAGACGCTTGGTCCCAACTTTCAACAGTTAGTGGGCATCCATCGTCACATAAAACGGCAGCAACGACATACTCACATTCGCAAGTAGTCGTATTAATAACACCATTAGAATAGATGGAAGTATTGTCGCAATAATCAGGACAATCGGCATTCGTTTTTGTACAACATTGATTCGTAATACTATAATTTATATCTGTGCAAACAATGCAATCATAGCCTTGCATAGCAGTTGCATCGAAACAATAAGTATATTTGATTACATCCCCATTATTACCAGAGATGGTAACAGTAGAAGAAATATTATTACCTGCTGCATCTTTCCATTGACCACCAGTAAAACCAGCAGGCTCAAGGCTCGCTAAATTAACAGCAGTAGATAAATCATCTACACAGATAGATTGATTCGCAATTTCTATTACAGGAGGTTCATTAATTTGAACATCTACAATAGAGACAGGACCATTTCCTGGGCGGCAAATAGTAACGGCATATTCTGATACGCCGGCAGGTGCGAGAAAGCATAAATTGCCTTCACCAGAACCAAGGTTTTGCCAAGTACCAGGATTATTAGGATCTTCTTGCCAATAGCAGGCATTGCCTTCTGCATTACCACAACCTTGCTTAGGTTTAAAGCAAAATTCTGTTGCGCAGCCAAGCTGTCCACCAATTAGGTTTTTGAAGATAAAAGTACCACAACCATCATCTGTTTCATCGGCACCTGAATTACCAATACAAAAATCATTAGTTGCTGAATTATCAAAAGTGGCAGCATCGATTTCTATATAAACAGGAAGCCCTGATTTGGCTTCAGTTGCCCTACCTGGTGCTGCATAAGGAGGGGGATCGTCGTTGTTGTTTTTACAGGCGGAAAACTGTCCAAAACTATCTTGGGCAAAAAATGCCAAAGAGAACAGTAGCACACCTATCAAACGTAATTTTGATTTCATATTGAAATAGGGAGTTAATTGTTGAAACGTCACACAACATTCATTAAGGGTTGAGAGTCGCATAATTTCGATGGATTTTTTAATACCTAATAAAGTCAGATTGATGGAGCTTTAGCTTTAGAAAATACTAAAACTAGACATAGCTTCGCTTATGTTTCTGTGAGGTACAAACTAACAGAAAGGGTAATTTTATAGGTATTAATGAAATAAAATGATGATCAAAATTGGAATAACGATAGTAATAGGCGTAGTAATGATAGTAGTATAATAGAGCAATTAATAGCCAATTTTGTGCATCTTTAGTACAGTTCGTTCTCTTACAATACAGTAAATAGTAGTCAAGTAATATGAAAGCTTATTGTTTTATCCATAGTTCATGAGCCTAAACAGGGTAGGGGATGAGTTAATTCCGTTTGCTAACCTAATAATGGAGGCGATGGTTTTTTTAATACGAATGTGAAGGGAATTTTGATTTCAATAGAACTATTGAAATGCTTTGCTCCATTGTAAAATAGGTGATCGCATATACATGTAAATTAGTCAGGCAATTGTTGATTAAGCAAGTATTCTTGTTTAATCCTTTTGAGTTTGGTTAAAGCCTTTGTTGCATCTAGTAGTTCAATCGTTTTTTCTTGTACTTATAATCGGTTGTAAAATCTCGGTAAATGGGTAAAGTCAGTTCTTTCTTATTGCTAAGTTACAGTAAACAACTCTTAATTCAGAATAAAATCATTGTATTAACGAGGTTTTGCTAGTTGTTGTCATTTTTATAGACTATGATTTTTATTCCTGACAGTTTAATAAGGATGACCTCTTTCTTATTCGCTAATAGCGTAATGTGTTCATAGTCTTGTGTCTTTAATCGTATAAAATATGACCAAAAAATAGAAGGATTCCTATTGAAAGAACAAAAGTGTGGTTTTGAAAGTATTGAATGTATGCCATTTCGTGAAATAGATTCTTTCAAATAGGCTCCTTCTACATTGTTGTCAAATACAGTTTGATAGATTTTATATGGATTTTTGTGTGCGGTTTAAAAATCATCTATTCTTTAGGTGATTTTAGAGGTACATACGAAAAATTTCCACATAGTATTGATGAAAAAATAAATCTGCTTTTAGATTTTTTTATCCTTACATAAATCCTAAATTTTAAAAGAGAGAAGCAAGAATAGAGTAGGTACTAGTAGCAAGATTAAAAATTCAGTTAGCGACCTATTTATAATTTGTTGTCACTGTACTTATTCTCTATTCTTTGCTTTCTCGTCTCTCAGCTTTTGTTTTTATTGAGATTGTTTGAAGAATAAGGAATTAATATTTTTTTGTTTTACTAAATTATAATAATGTAAGAAATCGGTTTTGGAACGGCCCTTATCTTTTAATCGTAATATTGTTGTAATTGGCAAGTATAGGTGATGATAATAAGACGATGTGTGGTGGTAGTATCTGCCCAATACTACGAAAAGACTTTGGGCCATATCTAGGCATTGCAAAAGCAAATTTTCTCATGTTAAGTTCGTTTTTGTTAAAGAATAGCAGTGTTAATTCTAAAAGAAAGTGTATTGCAAAATTTGATTACTGAATGTCAAGGTTTTTTAGACATTCAAAATTCAAAATTCTTCATTCAAAATTAACGCTAGTGTAAGATTATCGTTTATTGAATACACCAATAAAGAGTCAAACGCTTTTCTTATTCCACACAGAAAATTACTTTTCACATTACCTTAACGAAGAATGGCTGATTTTATACTATTTGGGCTTTTTTTTAAGAATTGTATAACTATTTGACGGTAGATGACATCAAAGTGGATGGTTAAAAAGTGTATTTGGCAGAAAGCTTCTTTAGAGGGAGTAAATTTGATTTGTTTTTTTGCAAAAAAACAAATCAAATTTACTCCCTCTAAAAAAATCTATCCCATCTTCTCCATTTTCTTTTTCCAATAGCGCAATAAGCCCATTACGCTCATCCAAGAAGGATTAGCATTTTCGTAAACTATTAAATCTTCTTTTGAAATTCCGTGATTAATTAGTTGACCTTTTACATAGGCTACAAATAAAGGGGTGATTTCTTGTGGCGCAGTGCCCTTATCAAAATAAGGACGTATCCAGTTCGCCCAATCCAATAAAATAAAACGCAGTGCCTTAAAATGAGCTGGAATATCAGTTACTTTTCCGAAATGGGTAATATATATAGTGTCCAAATCTAATTGTTCTAGTAAATCAATAGAACTCATCCAATGTTCAATATTAATATCGGGTGGTGGACAAGGTGGAACAATCATACCTTTACCACCTATTTTTACACCAGCGACATCTCCTGCAATCAATTCCTTATCAATTTGCCATGCGATATGATGCACTGCATGACCGGGCGTATGCCAAGCGATTAAGTCTGTATCGCCGACACTAATTTTTTCTCCTTGTACAATTGTTCTAATTTGTTCTTTTGGAATAGGTTTGAATTGTCCCCATAAAGTGTCCATCTGGTCCTGATAAATTCTTTTAGCAGAACTAACCAGTTTGGAGGGATCTATTAAATGCTTTTCCCCAAAAGGATGTACATAAATAGTTGCGCCCTGTTCTGCAAATGCCCAGGCTGCCCCTGCATGATCTAAATGTATATGGGTTAAGAAAACATGTTTTACATCTTTTAAGGTATAATTTTTTGCCGATAAAACTTTTTTAATTTGGGCGATAGTAGAATGCGGACCCGTTTCTATAATGATGGGGCCAACACTTGTTTCTACTAAAAACGCAGCAATGGAACGTGCTGTATTTTGAAATTTTAAATCTATTATTTCAATCATAATATACTTTAGTATTGACAAAAAAATAAATGTTAGGTTTTTCAATTGATTATTTTTTCCATAGGTTTTTAACCCATTGAAAAAAGAAATCATTTGAAAAACATAGCATTTATTTTTTTGTTTAGGGAAAGTTTTAAAAATAAGCATGACTATTCAGCAGAATAGAGCGTAGAGACCATTTCATTTAGAGAAGAGGGATTTACCACAAGAATAAACTAGAAAATTGACAAGTTTATCTAGATAGTAAAAGTAGTTGACACTTTTAAACTTCAAAATCAACTTCAATCTCAAACCATGACGTAACCAGACGTTTGGGGCAACGTCACAGTTTGAAATTGAAATTGAGATTGAGATTGATTTTGAAATTAAAAACTGTCAACTGATTAGATAAGCTTGTCAAAATTGGATAAAAATCTAAAGAATTATACTAGTTCTTACGTCTTGTCTCTGTTCTCTTAATCTAATGGTCACAAGATTCAAAGATATAATTTTTTAGGATTCTTAAGGCGATAAAACAAAAGAAGAAGGACGTGACTTTTTCTAAAAGATATGGTCTTAATAAGTGTGTCATTTAAGGATGTCACTAAAATTGAAATTTAGAAAAATAATCTAGAAAATATAATCTTCAAGAAGATTATGGAGTTTGTGACACAATAAATATTTAAAAAAAAATGTTTGTTTCTGAAATAGATTCTATCTCTTTGACTCATGGTTTATTAAGTATTATTGTTTTTTGCAATTAATAAATACATTGTCAAAAACATGACAATTTTCTTTCAAAAATTGATTTTTTTTCTTACATTTGAACTCAGAAAAGAAGCACTTCCCATAATCTTGTAAGAACAACCCCCTTACTTTCAAGAATTTCACCCCCCCTTCGTAATTCTACAAAGTATTCCTCCATTATTATCTACAAGCTTTAAGTCTATACACCCCTCATTATAACTTAACTTAAGTGCTAATTTTCAAATTTTAGTCACTAAAGTTGAGTTTCATTGCATTTTTTATTAAATGATTAAGGGGATTATGAACAAAGCAATTAAATTATTGATCATTGAAGACAACGAAAGTTTGTTGCTTTTAATGAATCATTATTTCAAGAAGCATTATGATGTCTATGCTACTAAGAATGGCTTAGATGCTATGAGTTGGCTTAATAAAGGAGTTTTTCCAGATTTAATTCTATTGGATTTAGATATGCCAATAATGAACGGAGAAAAATTTTTAGAAGGAATAAAGACAAGTAGTTTCTTCCGAAATATTCCTGTTATTATTATTTCTGCTAATACAATACAAGACTTGAAGAACAAGGAATTATATGCAGAGCATTATTTTCCAAAGCCTTTTGATCCAAAAGAATTAAACGAAAAAATCCAACAGACACTTTCTCTAGCTTAATAGTATGTAAATAAGGTACGAAGGAAAAATAAAATGTACATTTTGTTTTTAAAAATCCTGCATACGAAAAATTTGAGAATAAAGTCTAAAGGAAAGAAGGTAGCACATTAAGTTGAACCCTAACAATACACTTAACTACACTACACTATACGGTAAAAATATACAGAAAACTATTTTATCCCTGAAAAAAAGCTTTATTAGGTTCTATTCATTCCCCTAAAGTTTGGATATAATAAAGGATTTACTAACGTCACCACTTTTTAAGGATAGAAAACAAAAGCTATGGGAATTTCTACACTGTTGGGTATTTCAGCAGAAGAACAACGCAATCTTTATGCAAAACACGCTCTAAAAGGGGATAAAAAATTAAGCCTCGATTTGCCTAAAGGATATTTGTTCTTCTCTCTTCCTTGTCTTAATAATCTCGAAGAGATTTTAGGAAATTATGATCTATTGCCAAGTGCTATTATCGTTGATTTAGATGCCTTTTCTTTAAGTCAAGTGAGTTCTGTACTAAATAACTTGAAAAATCATAAGCATTTCTCAGGTATTCCGATTATTGGATTAGCAAGCCATCATGAAAAGATGGATGTGACTTCTTTGCTCGAAGCGGGTTTAGATGATTGCTTTTTTAGTCCTTTAGATTGGATAGCTATTCAGAAACGAGTTCGTTTTATTACAGAATTTAAACAGCTGCAAAAGCTGGAAGTTGTTGATAACACATCTAATTTGTATAGCATGCCTATAGGTAAAAGGGCTTTTGATATATTAGTTGCCAGTACAGTTCTAATTTGTCTAAGTCCAATCTTAATACTTGCGTCAATACTAATCAAGTTGGAATCGAAAGGACCACTCTTTTATACTTCTAAAAGAATAGGGACAGGCTATCAAGAATTTGATTTTATTAAATTTCGCTCCATGAGGGTCGATGCAGATATACAACTACAAAAGTTAGCGCACTTGAACTCGTATGACGAGAAATCTACGAATACAAATACTTTCTTTAAAATCAAGAATGATCCTAGAGTTACAAGGATAGGAAAAATAATACGCAAAACAAGTATTGATGAACTACCTCAACTAATCAATGTACTTAAAGGAGAAATGTCCATCATAGGAAATCGACCATTGCCTTTATATGAAGCTAAACAATTAACAAAGGATGATTGGGCAAAGCGATTTCTGGCACCTGCTGGTTTAACGGGTTTGTGGCAAGTAGACGAACGGGGTAAAGATAATTTGAGTGCGGAAGAGCGAGTTCGTTTAGATGTGACCTATGCAACAAGTGTTTCTTTTTTAATGGATATTAAAATACTACTGAAGACGTTGCCAGCTATGTGGCAAAGAGGATAAAATAGGAGTGTTTATTTGTTTAATATGTTTAACTGTTTATAATAGTACACGGAGAGAAAGTCGAATAAACAAATAAATATATTAAACAAATAAACAATTAAATAATACCTCCACTTACAATACTACACAAAAATGTACACTAAATCTATCGTTTCCTTCATTACGGTGAATTATAACCAGATGGAGATGACATTGGAACTAATTGAATCTATTTATAAATATGCCACTATTCCTTTTGAAATTATAGTGGTCGATAACCAATCAAAAGTTAATCCGAAAGAAACTATCAATAGGGTATATCCCGATGTAAGAGTAATTGTAAGTGGTGTAAACAGGGGCTTTGCTGGCGGTAATAATATTGGTGTCAATGTATGCAAAGGTGAGTATCTGTTCTTTATTAATAATGATGCTGTTTTAACTAAGGATGCGCTTAAAACAATGTTAAATACTTTTAAGCAACATCCAAAAGCAGGTATAGTATGCCCATTAATTTGCTACTATCCTGAGGAAAATGCAACAGCAGATATTATTCAATATGCAGGTGCAACCGACATACACCCCTTCACGGGGAGAAATAAAATTCTCGGTGAAGGTGAGACAGACCAAAGACAATACCGTCAGTCAAAGCCCACTTTTTTTGCACATGGTGCAGCTATGTTAGTGCCGAGGAAGATTATTGAGGAAGTTGGAAGTATGTCGGAGGACTACTTCTTATACTATGAAGAATTAGACTGGTGCGAGCGTATAAGAAAAGCTGGATACACCATTATTTTTGAACCAACTGCCAAAATTTACCACAAGGAATCTGTGTCCGTAGGACCAGGTAATCCAATGAAAACGTACTATTTAACTCGGAATCGTATCTTGTTTATGGCGATGAACAGGCGTAGAGAAGAGTTTCTTTTCTTTACCCTGTTCCTTTTGTTAGTAGCAATTCCTAAAAATATCTTGGTGTATTTGCTAAAAGGAGAAACGACTCATTTAAGGGCTTTTATAGATGGCATCTCTTGGCATCTAGGTCGAAATTCTAAATTTCAAGTTCCAATTTCCAAACCACAGATTTCAAAGCCTAAGATGGCGAATTGATTTTGGAAATTGTTAGTTTATCAATAACTGTTCAGAATAGAGAACAGAGAATAGAGAACAGAGAAGTGAGAACAGAGATAGAATCGTGCTAAATTTTAATGGAATAAGCTATACTTTAAGAACAAATCTGCTATCTATTCTCACTTCTCTGTTCTCACTTCTCACTTCTCTATTCTCACTTCTCTGTTCTGAACAGTTACGTTTATCATTTGTATTTTAACCAAACATTCCCTCCTATTAATTCTCAATCACAATGGAATGGATTTATGTGCTAATAAGTACGGGGATTTTCTTTTTTCTAATTTTCCCCTTCCTCACTGTTCTTCTTTCTATTTTTAAGAAAGAAACTTTGAAAAGGACTACAAAGCCGAAAGAATTTGATTTTGCTTGCATTATCACTGCTTATAAAAATAGCGAAATTACCAAGCCTCTTGTAGCATCTTTATTAAAACAACAGCATAATAATTTTCACATATATGTAGTTGCGGATGCTTGCGAACCCGTGGATTATGGTGTGAAATCGGACCGCCTAACAGTCTTATTTCCCGAAAAAGCTTTGAATTTAAAAGCTAAATCAATTATTCATGGAGTAGCGCATTTTGTGAGAGAACCAGACTATATAGTTATTTTGGATGCCGATAATTTAGCGCATCCTAATTTCTTATCAGAAATCAATCAATATGCTAATAATGGCTATAGGAGTATTCAAGGTCAACGCACAGCTAAAAATTTAGATACGACTATTGCTTGTGCAGACTCTACAGGCGAATTTTATAAAAACTATATAGAACGATACGTTCCTTATTTGCTTGGCTCTTCCTCCGTTATTTCTGGCTCAGGTATGGCAGTAGAGGCAGAATTATATAAAGCTTATTTATATGGGGAAGACATTCAACAAGGAAAACATTTGTGGAAGAAAATGCTGCAAGAAGATAAAATTTTACAAAATTTCTTGTTGAGACGAGCAGAGAAAATAGTGTATGCTAAAGATGCCATTATCTATGACGAAAAAGTCACAGAGGCAAAGCAAGTAGAAACCCAAAGAAGTCGATGGTTGTATTCCTATTTTCAAAATTTGCCAAATTCTTCTGGATTAATTGCGAGCGGTATTAAAAA
>ENA-ORXT01005112-ORXT01005112.1-marine-metagenome-genome-assembly--contig:-NODE-5112-length-13070-cov-12.276687_pt1 | contig 13070 bp, 4 predicted proteins | sample MGYA00237868_ERZ511482 | MGnify/ENA metagenome assembly ERZ511482 | reverse complement strand
AGTGATTTTTTAAAGAAAACTAGCAAAAAAATAGCTATTTCATATAAGTATTTTTAAAGAAGGACAAGTCTATTAAATAAAGGTAATTTTAAGCAACGTTTTTTTGAAACACAAAAGGCATAAAAGTTTTTAATTTACTAGACGTGGATCTAAACGTTTTTCTGAAACACAAAAGGAACAAAAGAGTTTTCACAAAAGGGCTTTGTATTTTTTTAACGCTAAAATCTAATTACTTAATTTACAGAGTAGTAAAAAAATATTAGAGCGTCAAATTAAAAACTTTTGTGAAAACTCTTTTGTGCCTTTTGTTCCTTTTGTGTTTCAAAAAAAAACGTTTAGGTCCACGTCTAGTAAATTAAAAACTTTTATTCCTTTTGTGTTTGAAGAACGTCTATTATTATTATTTGTGTTAAAACAACAATAGCTATTTACGAAACAACTCTTGAAAAACCGTTTCATTTCCTCGGTCATCCTTCACCACAAACTTAAATACGTGTTCCCCTTTGCTCGTTTTAGCATCAAATTTATGGGTAATTTTATCGTTTTTTTCGTCAAATTCCATTAGTACCCAACGATTATCTATATAGCCATTATATTTAATTCCTTTAGCTCTCCCACCAACAGGCATCGCATCATTTATTTTAAAAGAAATACTGGGTACACCTCGTAAATCATTTTTAAAACCAATAGGTTTTATCGTTGGTGCTTGATCATCTGCCATGATGCAATAATCGCCCAACGAGCGAACTTTAGTAGTCAACCAACCATTTTTCCATTTGCCACCTTGACTTACGACTTCATCACCTTCACAATAGGCTATAATTGCTTTGGATTTAAGATGTTCTGGTAAATTATCAGGTTTAATAGCAATAGTAAAATAAGAATGAACTGGTGTACTGGCTTCTCCTATATGGTACATAGAAGAATAGATACCATCCGAATTATCTATTGTGTTTTGATATTTCAAATAAGCATTTTCATAAAAAACGCCTTTGGGAAAATCTACCTTTAGCGAACCTAATGATAAGCTATTTGCTTCATTCCAAGCAAATGCATAATTATAATTTAAGGCCTCTGGCTCTGCCACCTCTCCTCTTTTCACCCAAAATTCCAGTAAGCTTTCATTCCCGTCTATATCCTTAGCAAGCATCTTAATTGGCACCGCTTTATTTTTATGCAAAGTCACCACGCCTTCTTTTTTATTATAAATGGATAACTTGTTTCCCGGCAATGGGTAGCAACGATTGAAATAGGCTTTATTCTCCTGCTGTTCTTTATAGTCTAAATGACAATTAATATAGCGGCTTTCTGAAAAAGAAAAAGTTTCCATATCAAAACTATTTTCTAATGCACCATCTTTAAACATATCCAACGCATAGATTCCATTCCAATTGGACACCCCGTCATGATGATCATATACTTTTAAAGCAAACCCTGCCCGCCAAGCACCAATCGTAATGGTATCTCCTTTCACCCGATATTTGTTACCTGATTTAGTTAAATTGTATGTCTTAGTACGAATAGTTTCTTTCTTATCATTTAAATAGTATACTTTAACTTGGTGCATTTTGGGAGCGATATTATCCACCATCGGCAGGCCAAATAATAATGGATTGATCGGTTTTTGCGTTTTGTTGTCTCTTATTTCAAAATGTAAGTGTGGTCCGAAAGAGCGACCAGATGTACCTAAACGACCAATTTGTTCTCCTTTTTTTACTTTAAACGTGTCTGGACCAAGATATAAATCCACTTCATAGGATTTTTTTTCGTATTGTTGTTTCTTTACATAAGCAGCAACTTTATCACTGAAATTATGTAAATGAGCATATACCGTCATATATCCTTTAGGATGTACAATGTATAAGGCATTTCCGTACCCAGCAGCAGTAACTTTAATCCTAGCAATATGACCTCCTGCTGCTGCAAAAATAGCCTGACCAACACCGCCTGTACTAGATTTTATATCAATTCCGGAGTGTAAATGATTGGGTCTCAATTCGCCAAAAGTTCCAGACAAACGAATAGGTTTATCTATGGGAGAACGGAAATAATCTTGTGGGTATTTATTATTATCAGATGTTTGTTCAGCAGCAAACCCTAAAGTTCCTAAACAAAACAATAACAGTAAAATGTTTCTCATGTAAGTATTCTATTTTCTTTTCGGATAAAGTATATTGCAGTTTTCGTTGTACTTTATTGCTCTACGATTTTTGTAAAAACTTGTCAAGGTCCTAATTCGTTTTGACTATAACTAGGGGGAAGTAAAAATTTAATTGTCTTAGTAACGAAGGAAAAATAAAATGTTCATTTTATTTTTAAAGAACCCTTTCCTTCAAGGTCTTATAAAATTAAAATGCCGGAGTTATTTTTTGAGCGTTACTTATAAATATACTTGTCTCTCAATAAAACAGCGTGTAAAAAGTATATCTTACAAATTCGCTCCCGCTAAAAAATAGTTCGGTCATAAGTAGGGGATAACTTTAAGTTATCCCCTACTTATGACTCGATTTCCTTCAAGGAATAGCAACTATTATTAATTAAGTACTTACCTTTTGTTACTAAACGGTTTTGTCAACCAACTAATTATAAATTCAAGATACAATCAGAAAATTAATGATACGACAATATTACAAAATTTTTATCATAGGCTTTATTAGCCTAGGTCTCTCCCAAACAGTTACCGCTCAGTTTTGGGAATTACTATTAGACCCCATCTTTATAGAAGGCATCTATTATGCCGCTTTTTCAGGTCCAAATGAACCTACTTGGAAAGAAACCACTTTTACGAGATTCCCCTATGATGAACCGAACTCTGGATTATTCTTGCCAACAACTTTGGTTGGTGATAAAAGTCGCTTTCAGGCGGTTACCCATTTTCAAAATAATGAAAGTCGGACAACAGGTGGTTTGGTAAGATTAAAATATTATCCCATAAGTTTACTTACAACGGAAATCAGTTATTTGCAATTATTTGATAAAGAACAAGGAGCGGATAATAGGATTGGTCTTACTAGTTTTAGTATTAATTATAATCGCCTTAGGCATCACCGCATACATTTTTGGTGGGGAGCGGGTGGTATTTTTATTAATGACAGGGACGATAATTTAGAAGACAACAAAGCATTCAGTCTAAATTTAGGCTTTAATTATTTTTTCAAAAAACCACTTAGTTTATATGGAGCGACACAGATGGGAGAAATCAACGATACCTTTGGAGCTGTTAGCGAAGCTAGAATACAGGTTCATTTAGAACGGTATTTACTCTATGCTGGCTATCAAGATATTAATTTTGGGGATTATGAGTATTCAGGGCTTGCTTTGGGTGCGGGTATTTATTTTTGAGAATAGAGAAACGAGAACAGAAAATAGAGATAAATTTCGATTACCATTAACGAAATTTCGTCTTTTTAAACGAAATCTATCTCTGTTCTCTGTTCTCACTTCTCTGCTCTCACTTCTCTGCTCTCTATTCTCGCTTCTTAATACATCTTACTCACTATCAATTTCTGTGTAATAATTCGAGTGCGATCTATTTTTGTTCTAATCAAATATAAACCATTGGAATATTTGCTCAAATCAATCTTCACTAAATCCGAAGGCAATTCATCCAACTTAATATCTTCTACTATGCCGCCGAATTGATTACTAATCAAGATATTTGCTTTTTTTCCTGCAAATTCCGATAAGTCCATATAAATTACCTCTTGTGCTGGATTGGGAAAAGTAGCGATAGCATCCAAATCTACGCCAAAACTAACTTTTCTCACCCTAGAATAAGCACTTGTTCCATCCTTAAAAACTTGCTTCAAACGGTAAAAATTATCTCCTAAAACAGGATGCTGATCCAAGCCTTTAAAATACGCTATATCAAAACCTTTAGACCTATTATTTACCATTTCTAATGCTTCAAAATCCTCCCCATTTGTAGCTCTTTCCAGAATGTAATAATCACTTTTATAAGTAGTATTTGTTAACCATTCTAAGTCTACTTTCCTTTGATTGGAATAAGCATTGAAAGTGGTGAATTCTGTACTTCTAGATTCCGCATCTAAACAAGCCTCAGCTACACCACTCAACGTAATATTAAAGTCGCCAACTTGGGCTTCTGGATTCTCTGGAAAATTTAAAGTAAAATCATTGGGCTGATTAACAACTGTCAATAAAAACCAGCCACTCGCCCCAAATGGTTGTGGAAATCTGCCTTCTGTAATATTTGCACCATTTCCCACTTGGAATGCAGGTCCATTATTTTGAATAGTCAGTAAGGCACCTGTGGCATTTTCTGTTCCTGTTATTGTTCCAGAAAAACTTGGGTAGTAGTAAAAGGTTGATAAATCTTGAGGTCTACCACAGGTATGTTCTTTAGGACTAGCTTCTCCAGCTACCGTGGTCCTGCCAGAGAGCGTTACATCTATCTCGAATCTGACCCAAACATCTTGTTTGTTTACTAAGGTTCCTTTAAATCTAGCGGTGCCATCTGTATATTCCACAAAACTTCCATCTACTATATCATAAAACACCCCTATTTCTTGATTGAATGTATTTAAATAGGCCCCATACGTACCAAAATCACAAGAGGTCGTATTCGTTGCTGAACGCTCTGCACAGACCTCTCTTGACTCATTATTATTGTCATTACCGTTGCCATTTGCATTACCATTATTACCGTTACCGTTTGCATTGCCGTTATTACCGTTACCGTTTGCATTGCCATTATTACCGTTACCATTTGCATTGCCGTTATTACCATTACCGTTTGCATTGCCATTATTACCGTTGCCATTTGCACTTGCTTCGGTTACATTAGCCAGTACATCAAAGGTACAGAAATTAGCTGCTCCATTATCATTACCAGATTGTTCTATTCTTACAGTATAAGTACCTGCCAATAAATTAGGGATTATTTGAGGGTCGCCACAATTATCATTACAAACGGTAACATACGCCCCATTGGTATTGGGTCCACTATATTGAATTCGTTGCCAAGGAGCAGTTATACCTGTGATACGAATTTGACCTTCTTCCCCAGATACTAAAACCCCTGCACAAAAGTTTATAGTTCTGCTAGTTACATTAGCTGCAATTTCTATTGAACAAGCATTACTACCATCTGATTCGGATTGCTCTACTTTTACAACATAAGTACCAGCATCTAAGTTATTCATTAATAACGGGTTAGCACAGTCGCTACATACTTGTGTATAAGTAGCTGAGCTAGCTAATCTGAAACTCACTCGATTCCAAGGTGCATTTATTCCACCCACACTTATCGTCCCTTCCCCACCTAATACACTTACTTCTGCGCAAAAATCCCTTGCTGAATCAGTCACGGCTGCAGCTATCTCTACTGTACACCTATTACTACCATCCCCCTCTGATTGTTGTACTTTTACGATATAGTTACCTGCTCCTAAATTAGATATTGAAAGTGGATTCGCACAATCATTGCACACCTCTATATAATCTGAAGAACCAGATAATCGATAAGAAACTAGATTCCAAGGGGCAGCTATACCTCCAATATTTATCGTTCTTTCTCCACCCAACACACTTACGTCTGCACAATAATCTCTTGCTGAACCAGTTACAATAGCAAACATTTCCACTGAACACCTATTACTTCCATCTCCTTCTGACAACTCTACTTTTACTATGTAAGAACCTGCTACTAAGTTGGATATAGAAAGTGGACTAGCACAATCATTACATACCTCTGTATAATCAGCAGTACCTTCTAATTTATAAAATACTCGATTCCAAGGAGCATTTATTCCTGTTATATTTATCGTTCCTCCTCCTATAACCTGAACCTCTTCGCAATAGTTAATTGGGGTTACAACGGCGGCTATTTCTACCGAACAAAAATTACTACCATCGCTATCTGATTGTTCTACTTTTATGATATAGGTTCCAGGACTAGTGTTAGATAAGTTAAGTGGATTCGCACAATCGTTGCATATTTCTATGTAATCAGCGGCAGCATCCGTTCTATAATATACTCGATTCCAAGGAGCATTTATTCCAGAGACACTTATAGTTCCTACTCCACCTTGTATATTAACATCTGCACAATAGTCTATTGTAGTGCTTGGGCTAGTCACTATAGCAACTATCTCTCTACTACAAGAATTGGCTGTACTATTATTGTTGCCTGTCTGTTCTATTCTAACTACATATTCCCCTGCTGCCAAACCACTGATTACTTGTGGATCTGTACAATTATCATTACAGATAGTTCGCAATGCCCCTCCTGTAGAAGGACCATATATTTCTATCTTTTGCCAAGGTGCATTGACTCCTGTTACCGTGATTTGTTCGGCTCCGCCTACTACTCGTACCCCTCCACAATAATCAACTGATGTCGTTGGACTGTTTACAGTGGCCGTAATAATTTCAGAAAAACAAATAGGCTCCCAATTGGCAGTGTATTTATTAGCTCTTATATAGTAAATTCCGGCAGGTAAATTAGGAATATTTAAGGGATTGGAACAAGTGGCAGTACATTCATATACCGTTTGCCAATTCGCATCAAATACTTTTACAATTTCAATAGGGGCATCCAAGCCATGAATAGTCAAATATCCATCTCCTGCATCTATAGAAATATTACATGTGGTAGCATTAAAAGAGTTAAAAGATGCCGTAGCATAGGAGACGGATGTTCCTATACAATACAGAATCAATAAACATAAAAAGTGTACACGTTTCTTCATGATTAGGTTTGTTTTGTACAATGCGTTCATATATAAGTTAACAGTTAATTTTTCCAAATTTATTCGTTCCACAAAAAATCCCTATAAGAATTTTCGGTAGTGGTACAAATGCAAGGCTAAATGTAGGGGATACATTAAAAGTATCCCTTACATTCGACTTCATTTGAGCAGTACATTTATGGCACTACCAATTTTTTTTTTAGGACAAATAAACCACCAATTTCCGTGTTGTTTAAGAGCAGTACCTTAACGCTCTAGATTTTAGGAAAATATTATGTTTTTACTGAATAATCATAGTGTTCAAAGAAGAAAGACACGAAGTTTAATTAGAATGTATGGTACGTGAATGTATTATCATGCACATAGCGCTACCCTTTCCGAAAGGTAAAGCACGCTGATAACAGAGGCAAGCTCACATCAGACCTCTATATATCTTGTGAATCTAATATGTAATAATGTGGTGGAAACGTATCTACTTATAGTACAGCAGCAGTACGAAGTAATTGGAAATTCCAATTATAGAACTGCATCTTAGAGAAAGTACAGCATCAGGAAAGGATGTGGAAAATCCACTTTTTAAAATAATACTCAAATTTATAAACAATTCTCTACTTGTCAAAACAATGGCGTGCTTTAATAAACTTTATTTCTAAAATGTCGAGTTTGTAGGAAAACGAATTGGAATGATTAACGACGTTCCTTTGAGGAACGTCGTTAATTGAAAATTTTATGTATTTAAAAACTTACTTGTGTTTAATACATTTTACTAACTATAATTTTATTACTAATAATTTTGCTTCTAGCAATTTTAGTCCGCATAAAATAGATGCCATTTTCATAATTAGAAACATCTATACTCAATAAATCACTGGGCAGTTCAGCAATATTGATTTCTTCCACTATACCTCCAAATTGATTGCTAATAGTAATCGTTCCTTGTTGACCTGCATATTCTTGCAAATTAATAAACAATTCATTTTGAGCAGGATTAGGGAAAGTGGCTACTACCTTTAAGTCAATTCCAAATCTCACAATTCTTACCGCTGAATATTCAAAAGTACCATCTTGGAAAACTTGCTTTAAACGATAGTAGTTATTTCCTAATACAGGATTAACATCTATATTTTGGAAATATTCCGCATCTAAACTAAAAGTCTCATTAGCAACTTGTGTTAATTCCTCAAAATCAACACCATTAGCTGATTTCTCTATTATGTAATGATCACTTATATAGGTATTATTTGTTACCCATTCTAAATCAATCGCTCGGTCTCCTTCAAAAGCATTGAAGTCCGTAAAAGCACGACTTCTGCTACAGGCACCATTCCAAAGGTTAACGTTTATATCTGCATTTTGACCATCGGCACCTGTTTCAATGCTAATATTACCGCTTTCTACGGATATGCTCAACCAACCACTTGCGCCAAAGCTATTATAAGTATTGGTAATATTGGCGTTCTGCCCAACTTGAAAATCAGGTCCTGTTGCCGTTGCTCTTAATACGACACCTGCTACCGTACCCCCTCCAACTAAAGTTCCATTAACATGACTATAGGAGTAAGCAGTACTTTGTGGCAATCCACATTCATGAGATTTCGGGGAACTATTCGTATAGCCTCCAGAGAATTGGAAACTTACATCAAAGAACATATTGGCATTAGCAATATTCACCCATCTACCAGTTAAAGTTGCAGTACCATTATTATTTTGTGTGAATACACCATTTTGAATAGCATAAAAACCATTTTTACCGCCAACCAACAAGAAGCCACCATAGTTCTGACCATAACCCTGACAGAAACTGGTGTTTGATGCAACATAACATGTTGATCCACCTGTTGTGCTACCACCTGTTGTGCTGCCACCCGTTGTGCTGCCACCTGTTGTGCTGCCGCCTGTTGTGCTACCACCTGTTGTGCTACCACCTGTTGTGCTGCCACCCGTTGTGCTGCCACCTGTTGTACTACCACCTGTAACTGTAACCGTTTTCTGACAAACCTCCCAAGCACTGCCATACCAAACTTTTACAGTATAAGTTCCTGCTGCTAAAGGATGAGAAGAATTTGCTCCACACGTACCTTGACAAAGTACTTTATCACCAGTAGAAGATAAATAAGCTATTTTTTGAATATAGTCACCACTGATAGTAATAATACCATTGCCACCCGTAATTGTCGGACAACCTGTTGTACCACCACCCGTTGTGCTGCCACCCGTTGTGTTACCACCTGTTGTGCTGCCACCCGTTGTGCTACCACCCGTTGTGCTACCACCCGTTGTGCTACCACCCGTTGTGCTACCACCTGTTGTGTTGCCACTGCCACTTGCACATGCAGTAGGAGAACCACTCAATAAAATATTAATATCTGCGAATTGCCCATCTCCATCGACGGCAGGAATTAAATTAATAGGGACATTATTGGGATTGCTTCTGATTGTAATAGCTAACCATCCACTAGCACCGAATGCCACCGAATTATGCGTAATATTAGCACCTTCACCAACCTGAAACGCAGGACCAACATTGGAAACCCCTAATACCACACCCGCATTGTATTTTGTACCTGTTAAGGTACCACTGACTGTTGTATAGTAATAAAAACCACCTGTATTTTGGTTTAAATTACAAATATCATCTTTAGGGCTACCACTCGGAGGCGTATTCGTTCGACCTGAAAAGGCAATATTGACGTTAAATACCCGATTAGGATCACTATTGTTCACCCATGTCCCAGTAAGAAGAGCCGTACCATTTGTATATTCTACAAAACGTCCATTATCTAAACGATAAGATGGGTTAAGCCCATTTAAACTTAGATAGCCCCCGTAGTAAGCTCCAGTGCAAGACGTAGTGTTAGATGCTACTCTGTCTGCACAGACTTGAACGCCACCACCACCTGTGGTAGTTCCATTGTTGCCATTGCCATTGTTGCCGTTTGCATTGCCGTTGTTGCCATTAGCATTGCCGTTGTTGCCATTAGCATTGCCATTGTTACCGTTTGCATTGCCATTGTTACCGTTTGCATTGCCATTGTTACCGTTTGCATTGCCATTGTTACCGTTTGCATTGCCATTATTGCCACCTGAAGGTATATCTACCTCTTTTTGAAATAATACCCAACCAGCACCTGTCCAAACTTTCACATTATAACGTCCACTAGCTAGATTAACGGACATAGCTGAGCCACAACTACTAGAACAGTAAGTAGTTTCAACATAATTTTTCACACATGCCACTTTTTGAATAATACCAGCAGTACTACTCACATGTACCGCACCAGGAGATACAGAAATATTAACGGTGCTAAAATCAAAGAAATTAGCTTCAGAACAATCGTCAGAAGCTATTGCTGTAGAAATTGAAATCCCCAAAAGAAATAATAGGGATAGACCAAAAGTAAGTACTTGTTTTGTCATAGTTAAGAGTAAGTAGGTTAAAAAATTAAACAAAAGATTATAAGGCTTCAACTGTACCAAAGGGTATGTTGAAGTTAAATTTAATGTGTTCGACCGAGCCAATTAAGTAGTATCCTTCAGATTTGATATTGGGTAAGATAGATTAGGGAAATAGATTATAGATAGTCTATTTCCTAAAGTTAAATGAAGGAGATTGGTGATCGCTTCTAATGTGTATCTCTATTGAAAGGTAAAACTTAGGAGGATATATTTTTTATAAAAAACTTATCAAAATAGACCTCTCCATCCTCTTTTCATTGAAAAAAAATAAAATAACTATTCTATTTTTAAAACCCAATCCTATAAAGGTTTGAGCATTAAAAATTGTAAATTTATTTTACTCCTGCTCCTTTGGGAGCGAGGGAAATTTTTTGTTTCTTGAAAATTTTTAATTTGCAAGAAACCTCCTAAGTTATTACTCTGAAAGTTCCATAAACTTTGAGGGCGAAAATAACATGCTTTTTAAAATAAGTATAATTTGTGACATACTTTAACATATTAATTTTAATCTCTATTATGTATAATACTTTACTAACCAAAAAATTATAAATTCTTTATTTAAACAAAAACAGACTGAACTAAATTAAATTTAGTTCAGTCTGTTAATAATTTTAGTGACTTTACTAGAATAAAAATAATCAAGACGAATCCGCCTGCTTAAAACAAAGGAGAATAAAACGAACAGTTTATTTTTAAAAAACCAATCCTCATAAGGATTTGAGTAGTATAAAATATAATTTATTTCATTTCTGTTCCTTACATGATTCTAGCCTAGTCAGTTCAATATAATGTGGAAAATTAATACATTTTTCCAATCATAAATTTCTTAGTAAAATAATCACTCTTATCTACTTTAATTTTAATTAGATACATACCGTTCGTAAACTGAGCCAGATCTATTCTAAGCGGGCTACTAGGTATCGTTTCTAGTGTTAGAGCATCTAGTGTCTGTCCGTACATATTCGCAATTTCGACCCTACCTTTTTTACCAGTGTACTCCTTTAAATTAACAAAAAGCTCACTTTGTGCTGGGTTTGGAAAGATATCTGTAGCATCTATGTTTATCCCGAAGTTGATAGTCCGAACCTCTGAATATTCCACTTCGCCATCGCTATATATCTGTTTTAGCCGATAGTAATTAGTTCCTAGTATAGGTTTGTCATCCAAGCTATTAAAATAGATAGGTTCTTCCGTAAATGAATGATTATCCACCTTAGCTAGTTCTTCATAAGAAATACCATCATTAGATTTTTCTAAAATATAATGATCACTTCTATAAGTCGCTGTAGTAATCCACTCTAAATTTACTTGTCGTTGTGCACTGAAAGCATTAAAATTGGTAAAATCAGCACTTCTACCCGAAGCATTCTCATTGTCACCTGTAGCGTTACCACTATTACCGTTTGCATTTCCATTGTTGCCATTTGCATTGCCGTTAGCTCCATTTGCACCACCGCCGCCATTGCCATTTGCATTGCCGTTTGCTCCATCACCGCCACCACCGTTATTGCCATTTGCATTGCCGTTTGCTCCATCACCGCCACCACCGTCATTACCATTTGCATTGCCGTTAGCTCCACCACCGCCACCACCGTCATTACCGTTTGCATTGCCGTTAGCTCCATCACCGCCACCACCGTCATTACCGTTTGCATTGCCGTTAGCTCCGTTTGCGCCACCACCGTTATTGCCATTTGCATTGCCGTTAGTGCCGTTTGCGCCACCACCGTTATTGCCATTTGCGTTGCCGTTAGTGCCGTTTGCGCCACCACCGTTGTTGCCATTTGCATTGCCGTTAGTGCCGTTTGCGCCACCACCATTATTGCCATTTGCGTTGCCGTTAGTGCCATTTGCGCCACCACCGTTATTGCCATTTGCGTTGCCGTTAGTGCCGTTTGCGCCACCACCATTATTGCCATTTGCGTTGCCGTTAGTGCCGTTTGCGCCACCGCCATTATTGCCATTTGCGTTGCCGTTATTGCCGTTTGCGCCACCGCCATTTGTAGAGCCACCTGTCGTATTCCCGCCAGGTATATCAATGTATGCCTCACATAATTGCCAATTTGTCAATAAAACCTGAACTAGATACCGCCCTCCTGATAATCCAGAAATAGTTTCTGAATTAGCACAATTTCCATCATTACATTTATAAACGCCTACCCAATCAGCGGTATTTGTATATTGAATGGCATAAGGTCTATTTCCATTAACATTTACAGTACAACCACCAGTAAAAATCGAAATATATACAGAGCTACATAATTGTGTACCTCCATTACTATTACCGCCTGTTGTACTGCCACCCGTTGTACTGCCACCCGTTGTACTGCCACCCGTTGTAGAACCACAGCTAGTTACAGTTACATACTCGTAACAATATTGTCCATTTGCGCCTAATACGGCTATATAATATTCTCCCGCTGTCAGACCTGTTATGGTCTCTGTCGGCCAGCAATTACCTGCGTCACAATTAAACGTGTATCCACCACCTGCTAAATTTACATATTGTATCGACTGTGGTCTTGAACCATCATTCATCGTCACGATAAATTGTCCACAACTACCTACTGCACTAAAACCACAGGCACCGCCTGTTGTTCCTGTTGTAGAACCACCTGTGGTCGTGCCGCCTGTCGTAGAACCACCTGTCGTAGAACCGCCCGTAGTTGTGCCACCTGTTGTTGAATCACAGCTAGTTACAGTTACATACTCGTAACAATATTGGCCATTCGCGCCTAATACGGCTACATAATACTCTCCTGCTGTAAGACCTGTTATGGTCTCTGTCGGCCAGCAATTACCTGCGTCACAATTAAACGTGTACCCACCACCTGCTAAATTTACATATTGTATCGACTGTGGTCTTGAACCATCATTCATCGTCACGATAAATTGTCCACA
>ENA-ORXT01005111-ORXT01005111.1-marine-metagenome-genome-assembly--contig:-NODE-5111-length-13075-cov-4.028158_pt1 | contig 13075 bp, 12 predicted proteins | sample MGYA00237868_ERZ511482 | MGnify/ENA metagenome assembly ERZ511482 | reverse complement strand
ATATTCGCTTCAGTGGCCGCCTGGAAGGCATCGGTGCCACGCTGCAAAATCACGATATGTATACGAAGGTCTAGACCCTCGTGGTGGGCGGACCCGCCTGGAAGGCCAAAGAGCTCGAAGAAGAAGACCTCATCATGGCCGTGCGCCAGGAAGACGAAGAGGAAGCCCTGGACATCAAGGACATGCTCGTCGAAGACGTCGTGCAGTACATCCGCGGTAAAAAAGGAACCACCGTATTCCTGAAGATTAAGAAGCCCGATGGTACGATCAAGGAGATCAGCATCGTGCGTGACGTAGTGGTGATTGATGATCGTTTTGCCAAATCTCTCATCGTTGACGGTGCGGGCGAGGGCGAAAAGATCGGTTACATCAACCTGCCAAGTTTCTACGCTGACTTCCAGAACGAAGACGGCCGCTTCTGCGCCAAAGACATCAAAATAGAGCTCGAAAAACTAAAAGACCGCGAGGTGGACGGCATCGTTCTTGACCTGCGCAACAACGGCGGTGGATCGCTCCGTGACGTAGTGGACATGACCGGCTTCTTCATCCCCGAAGGCCCCGTCGTTCAGGTCGCCGGCCGTGGCGGCCGGAAGGAAATCCTCCGCGACAAAGACCCCAGCGTAATTTGGGATGGCCCCCTCGTCGTACTCGTCAACCAGTATTCAGCGTCCGCCAGTGAAATTCTCGCAGCGGCCCTGCAAGATTACAACCGCGCCGTCATCGTCGGTAGCACCTCTACCTTCGGTAAGGGCACCGTACAGCGCTTCATTGATCTGGACCGCACCATCCCCGGTCGTACGGACATCAAGCCTCTCGGCACCGTCAAGCTGACGATGCAGAAGTTCTACCGCATCAACGGTGGCTCCACCCAGCTACGCGGCGTGGTGCCCGACATCATTCTGCCCGACAGCCGCGCCCTGCTGGAAACCGGTGAGCGCCAGCAAACCGCGCCCCTGAAGTGGACCAAGACCGACGCCGCTGACTACAGCCAGAACGTCTACCAGATCGACTTCATGGAAACCCTCCGTGAGAAGTCAAACAACCGTATTGCCTCCAACACTACCTTCCAGAAGATCGCCGAAAACGCCAAGCGCGTTAAGCGCCAGCGCGACCGCAATACTTATCCGCTTTCACTCATGGGATACCAGGCCATGGACCGCGCCAACAAAACGGAGGCAGAAATGTATAAGGACCTCTACGACGACGTCGTTAACCCCGGTGTCTTCAACATCGAAGTTGACCTGGAAGAGATACTGGTCGACGAATCCAAAGAAGCCCGTAACGAAGAGTTCAAGAAAGGCGTCGGTAAGGATGTTTATATCCAGGAAGCACTGAATATTATCTCGGATATGCGGGAGTTGGAATAGGCGGAAAGGATCGCTTCGCGCTCTTTCCTTATTAGACACCGCTTCGCGCTTGCAGGCTTCGCCTCCGGTAGATATTCTGCCGGGGGCGAAGTGGTTTTATGAGCGAGGCCCGGTTGAGGAGCTCTGCTCCGAAAATCTGCTGCGCAGCAGCTATCCCACAAGCGAGTTTTGGGGATCTATACCAGACCACTTTGTGTCAGGCATGAGATCTGGCAGGATGCTCGGCTTACGCCTCGTGTTTTCGGAGCGGAGCTCCTCAACCCGGAACCGAACAAGCACGGAGTGCCTGTTCAACATGCCGCCAATTATGATAAACCACCACCCGCAGCGTATCCCCCAGCCGCAGGCGAATAAGATCGGAAAGGCTGGTCCCGGTTTTAGTCCGCGTCATATCTACCTGACTGGATAGTTGCAGCAATTCCAGCATGTCTTCCTGCTGCCGGATGAATTCCTCGATGGCGGAGCGATCCGGTGCGGGATCAAAATTAACGGGATTGGCTTTTTTGAAAGTATTGATCTTACGCGTCTGTGGCCCGGGTTTCATGCCCGCAGCGAAGTAATTGCCGAGCCAGGAAGAAGTAAAGGTTTCAGTGTTAGCGCGATGCTTTGTGGCGCCGATTTGCTTACGGATTTCGGGTAGATAATAATCGCCGTAGTAATTCAGGTGAGCGAAATTTTCCAGGGCATTCCAGGCATCGGGGCGCGGCCGCAGGTGCAAGGTGGCGTCATCAAGCGCAAGGAAGTCGCGGCCGGCAGCAAGGTTGCTACGGGTACGTTCGGTTAGCTGGGCGAGGAGGTCTTTGGCGGAACGGGATTTCATCAGGTACTGTTTTGGTTAAGTATACCGCAAAGTTCTGGTCGCTGGCTTGCATGAATCTTGATTTGATTCAAGATTTCGAGCTAACCCGGTGATTAAACTAAAAAATGAGCTTTACCAGACCCGGGATCGCAATTATTACTCCTGCGATCACAAACGGAATAACACTTGCCAGATACAGGTCGCTCGTCAGTCGGGCAATGGCCGCGTTTTCCAGCAAGTAGGCTACCTCAACAGTTTCGCCCTTTGTGTATGCTTGAATTCCGGAATCATAGACATCCAGCGTTCTGGTGTAGCCATGACGGCAAACGTATTTAACAATGTAATGGTACTGTGCTTCGCGACCTTTCTGCGTTATGGGGCCAAGGTCAACGTCGGGTAATACCTTTTGTAAAGGAGTATCGATAACGTACCCTTCGGCTCTTGCTCCAGTCTTATCGATACGTCGATCCCGCCGGTAATACCATAGTCCGATGAAGAAGGGGATCGCGGCTATCGCCAGCGCCACTGCCTGAAATTTTAAAAATTGTGGATCAACCATAATCGAATATTAAGGGCGGGCAGTAAACCATACATATTGACTCGACGAGAGAACTTCTATGATCGACGAATCCGCGACAGCGTCTCCGCCGTCATCCGTAAATAGTTAGCAATGTACTTGGCGGGGATTTCCTGGAACAACCGAGGGCTGCGCTCCAGCACTCGGCGGTAGCGCTCCGCGGGGTCATTGGTCAGCAGGTCGATTTCCCGGTCCAGCTGACCGAGAATCATCCATGACATAATTTTTTGCCACACGGCCATTAGCTCCGGCTCCTTGGTAATAGCATTGAGGTAGTCGGTTTTACGAACGACTTGGAACGTACACTTTCGGATGGCCCGGGTGTAGAGCATGGTCGGCTTCCCTCCGATGAAGGAGTCAATGGCCGTAAAAAAATCACCCTCATACCCAAAGCGGATGACCTGCTCTTCGTCGTTGACCAGGACGAAGGACTGTAGCGTTCCCCCAACGACATAGTAGATGTTGTCGTCCGTATCGCCCGCCATGTGGAGATAGTCGCCCCGCTTCAGCGTTATTGTTTTTTGCCAGAGCCGGTGCTCATCGATGTAGTCGTGGAGAATCTTCAGGGGAGAAAGCATGGACCAAAATTAAGAAGAGACAGGCGGTTCCTAATCTGGAAGTAAAAAACTTTCTCTTGTTTATGGAATCGGAACGCCACCTACGTCCCTAGTGTGAATGTTGGGCAAAGCGGCTGAATGCAGCCGCTCGATTCCCAAAAAAAGTTGTCTCGCTGTAACGGATGTTGATCCACCCGCATTAAGCAGCAAACGGGGAAGCTTATCCCCGGCTATTACTACCACCTGGCAGTTTTCAATTGCCACCAAACAACACACCCATGCTTCTTCTTCCCATCACCCTCCTCGCTACTTCCATCGCTATCTTTTTCCGCCCGGTTACCCGCATTTTTTCGGCCGACTATGACGTAGCCAACCCTTTCATGGGTAAGATGATTGACGATCTGGGATAGACAAATCTATCCTCCTTTCTACCCATCCTCCTTCTTTCTTCTACATCCCACCCATTATGCACAAGCCCGAATCCTTTTTACAAGCCCTTCAGGAAAAAGGGAATATTCACTACTTCGCTAATGGAGAAGTGAACAACCGGGTGGTGTCTTTCCCCGGCCCCGCCGGGGCTCCGTTGCTGGTCTTTGTCGCTAACTGGCGGGCAAAACTGAAGCACTGGAAGTCTTTCATCAAAGTACTGCAGCAGACGCATCGGGTGCTCTATTTTGAAACCCGGGAGAAGGAAGCCACGCAGTACCGGACGGAAAGCCCGGACCTGTCCGTAACGGCCATGTCGGATGATCTCAGCCGCTTTCTGAATGAAGTGGAACGGCCCTATCATCTGCTGGGCGTGTCCGTGGGCACTTCCGTTATTCTGCGGTCGTGGACCAAGCTGACCAATAAGCCGGAGTCACTGATATTACTCTGTCCGGTGCTGAAGGTGAAAATGCCGGCTTACTTTCGCGTCTTTCCGCTCATTGACATCAAAACCTTCACGCGCTACGCACCCTTGCTGTACCGTTTGTTGTGTGTATCGCCCCGCCTTAAGTCCGTGCAGAAAACCCTGCACCGGGCCATGACGGAAAAAGACTTCACCGAGATTGCGGTGATGAAAGACTCCGTCCAGCAATTACTCACCATGCCCGACCCATTGGCTTGCAGCGACTGTCGCCCGAGTGGGCGGACGCTCATCGTCCGCTCCCTGCAAGACCCTTTACATTCCACTACGGACGCTGACCGGGTGATGCGGGGCATCGGCGCTACGGATGCTTTCAGCTGTCCTGATTTCCGCAGCGTCCACGCTGCAGAGACGGCGGAGCGGGTGCTGCCGTTTTTGCGGCGGGGGAGTTTAGCTGTTTCGGCCTGAAGCTGTAGCAATCAAAAAAGGTTGGGCTCTTTAATCGATACCCAGGTATAGGCCGCCACAAAGGCAACAAGAATCACACCCCAAATAATCGTACTCCTATGGATGGCCAATCGTTGGTCAGGCCGTGCTTTTTCAGGTTTTCCAGCCGGATGCACCAATTTTATGGACATTGAGCTTTTACCTTTTTTATAGGTGCTGTGGAAAACCTTGATTTTTATGTTATGGACAAATTTTTCTTCATCGGTGAAGAAAACCTTGAGGTAGTAATCGGTAGTCGCTCCCACATCTTCCGGATCGCCGGAATCGTACTCCTCTGTCCAGTAATCGGTAACGGTAGCATCGACGCGGACACCATGCCGAATAAGTTCCTGGCCCTTGAAGAAATAGTAAGCCATGAAGGTAAAACTTCCTAAAACTCCGAGTAGCAGCCAAAAGGGTAGGGAAGTGAAAATGTCCATAGCCCGAAAGTACAAAAAGTGCTAAAACCCTAAATGTTTTACTCCCTTGTGGAATCCCGGTAAATGCATCGTCCTTACCCAAAACAACTGACTATGCGCTATTTACAAACTTTGCTCCTTTTACTTTTCCTCTGCACCTGCGGCCGCGCCCAAAACTTTGTCGTTACGGCATCGATCGGACTGGCCTCTGATCACTGCAACCCCATTGTCAACGATCCGGACATTGACTGTACCGGAGTGCCGGGTGGGCAGGATATGCTATATTACCTGCCGGGGCAGGACGGCGACATCGTCATCACCTACCGAGTCTGGAATAATGATACTGAAGACATTGTAAAACTATCCATCGATGACAGTGATCGGGGCGAAATTTTCCCCTTTGGCAGAATTACCATCGCTCCGGGAGAAACAAAAATTTTTAACCGGACCTTCTCCGCCAAAACCTTGCCCCGAATGGTCACCTCTACGGTCTCGGTCACGGTAGAAACCTTCTCGGCGGCCGTTGGAACCGGAACGGGGACTTATGAGTTGGAGGTGGTCGCTCCGAATGCAGGCCTCCGCTTCGGTGTGGAACGCCATTCTAGTGTTTGCGACAACGAAACTAATGCACAGGCCTGCATTTTTCCCTTCGGGACGCCATTAATCGGGCAGATCATTATGGTGGGGGCCATGGATACTTTTGCCATTCGGTTTCGAACGGCAAACATCGGCCTGAGTACCTTTGATCAGGTAACCCTGGTTACCCAGGATGGAGAAACTATTGCTAACCGGTTAAGCGACATCGCTCCGACTGAAAACTGGGTAAAAGCCCACTTCTTCGTCTCTCCCGCCGCGCCTGGCACCTATAATTATTCTCTGACGGTAACGGCTACGGACTTCGCGGGAAACATCTTCGTCGAAACCGTAACTTATGTAGTGGAGGTGGATTGCAGTCTCGGAGATTTCGCGCCACCAGTGGCGAATTGCGAAGACCTGGAAATCACCATTACCCCAGGCGATTCAGAAACGATCACGGCCAATGATGTAAATAACGGTAGTGCCGATAACTGTGGGCCATTGACCAGCGGTGCTATCAATATCACCAGCTTTGATTGCTCCAACGAAGGAGAGACTGAAGTAACCCTGGTGGTATTTGACCAGAGCGACAACTTCGGCTCATGCACTGCGACCGTTACCGTCATTGTTGAGGGCAGCCCCTACGAAGGCTCTCCCGGCAACTGCATTACCGATAATACAACGGTTGCGGCGGGGCAGACCTGGTGGGACATCGCCTCACCTGATGGCCGGCTCATCGCCCAGGTAAACATTGGCGATAACACCAATGCAGAGACGGTAAGATCAGGCGTTTTTGTTACTAATAATCGCACGGAAATCTTCGGGACAACCCCTTATTTGAGTAAGCGAATTTCTTTGGAATTGCTGGATGTGGGGGGGAATGTCATCAGGCAGCTGGGGGAACAGGTTCGGGTACGACTTTATTACAGCCGCGAAGAATTGATGGCTTTACTGGACGCTGCTCCGGGGGCATCACTTCTGGATCTGGTAGTAATAAAAACAGACGGTGTAGACTGCGGCAGCGGCTATACGGGGGACAACGCCACCTTGATGAGCAGCATCCGGGGAACAACGGGCTGTAATGGGGATGACCGGTATTTCGAATTTATCACGGGCAGCTTTTCCACCTTTTACCTTTTTTCCAGTGATGCTATTTTACCCGTAGAACTGACCACCTTCGAAGCTCACGCCATCGAAAAGCAACGAGTGCAGCTTGACTGGATGACGACGATGGAAACGGACAATGACCGCTTCGAGATCGAGCATAGTGTGGATGGGCAGACGTTTGTGCAGCTGGGCGCGGTCAACGGAGTTGACGTTTATGCCGAGCGAAGCCGAGGTACAGGTGCCGGGGAAAGCTCGGAGGAGCAGTGGTACGACTTCGTCCACGAAACCCCCGTCTCCGGCCTCAACTACTACCGCCTCCGGCAGATTGATTTTGACGGTACGGAAACACTGAGCGAAGTGCGGGTGGTAGAGGTGACTGGCGCCAGTCAGGTCAGTGTTTATCCCAATCCGACGGTGGACGAACTCCGGGTCCGCGGCTTCGCCGGCGGTGCCATCCGGGTAATCGATGCGCAGGGCCGCTCCGTGCTGGAGCAAATGCTCACCGAAGGGCAGACGCTTGATGTGCGTTCCCTGCCCTCCGGCATCTACCTGCTCCAACTCCCGACGGAGACGGTTCGCTGGGTGAAGCGTTGATAAATCGCTGGGCGGAGGAGCTCCAGCTCCGACTCATAACAGGGCTGCAAGCTCTCAGAGTGGGAATGCGCAGTAGTGTGCGTGTTTTGCGGTGTGTAATCCGGGCAAAACCGTTTCACACTCCCGTCCATGTCGGAGCTGGAGCTCCTCTCCCCAAAAGAAACACTGCCGTTGGTTATCGTATTGATCAATTACGATTCAGAACATAGTCCGAATGGAGCGACATTCGGTTTTTTCCCCACCGTGGCTTGCTGCGGTGGGGTTTTGTACCGTCGAGTGCGCTTCGCGTCTGCCTGCGGCGGTCAGTCGGCGGTACAAACCACAACAAGCGTCGTCGAAGATTTCTCCTGGAGAATCGAAGATTCTTGCCACTGCTCAAAGCGAAGACGATTTTACCTACTCACCTAAGTCAAAACATCATGGGAGGAGGATCCGCCGCCAGTATGGCGAAAAGCGTACAAGACAACCTTGCCCTACGCCGCAAGCGAAACGGGTTGTTTGACCGCGACCCCGGCTCAGGCTGGGGTGGGGCGGGCGAGAAAAGTAGCTTGCCGGAAGCCCCCACCCAGGTCCGCGAAAAATTCCGCGCCCAGCTGGAACGGGAGGTGCGGGCGGACCGGCGCATGTTGTTGCTGACCGTTACCCTGGTCGCTGGGCTCATCCTGGCTTTTCTCTTGATACTTTAGGATCGGCTTTATACCATCCGCGTACATCGGCGAAATCCGCGATCACTTCTTCTTAAACTTAGCCAGTGCCTGCTTCGCCTCTGCCGTCAGCACCAACCGGCCGGAGATTTCAGCCCGTTCTTCGATAAGATATGGCCAGCCCCGGGTGCCCTCCCAGAGGGCTTTCTTGAGCTCAGCGGATGCCTGTGGGCTGTAGCGGGCGAGCATTGCGGACAGCTCTTTGGCGGCGGTCGTCAGTTCTTCGAAAGTGTGAAAAAGCCGTTGGTACAGCCCTTTCTCGTGCGCCCAGCGGGCGTTGTGCCACTCCGTGTCGAGGCATAGCTCGGAGGTTGCGGCGATGCCCATCTTCCGGCGCAGCGCCGGAAGGATGACGAATGGCCCGATGGCGATGGCCAGTTCGCTGAGTTTGATGCTGGCAGCTTCGGTGGCCAGGCAGTAGTCTGCCGCGGCGGCGATGCCGACGCCCCCACCGATGGCCTTGCCCTGCACAGCTACGACGATGGGCTTGGGGCAGGCCCGCATGGCCAGCAGCAAATTGCCGAAGCCCATGAAGAATTCCTTACCGCCTTTACGATCTTCAATGGCCAATAACTCATCCAGGTTGGCTCCGGCGCAGAAGGTCCGCTCGCCGCCGCTGCGCAGCAGGATGCAGCGGGTGTCTTCGTCGTTGCCGGCCGCATCAACGGCGGCCACAACGGCCCGCAGCTGGTTAGACGGGAAGCTGTTGTGCGCCGGATGAGAAAAAGTGATGTGGCGCACGCCGTTGGGCATCAGCTGGCTGTTGATTTCACCGTTGGGGTTCATGGGGTGGATTTATTTTGCTAGGATGGGTAAAAGTAGGTGTTCCCTGATGCTTCTGGCTCATCCTTCCTCTTTTTACTGTGCCTGTTGACAACGACCGTACCATGAAAATAGAAGAGCGTCGAGATTTTTTCTCATCATTCTGAGCATTATTTGGCTCTCCCAATCCGCTTTTAGCCAGGCGGAGTTATCACCTTACGTTGGCATAGCCTTTGCCAATATCAAGGGGCAAACACTGAAAGGTTACCTCAGGTTTTAGTCGTAAATCCTGATAGCGGGAGTGCTGCTGCGGTAGTTTTTGTTACATGATCATTGCTCCTGAATCCCTCCCATTGCACCTGCGTCCGCGGCCCCCGCTGAACTTGCCGAAGTGCGGCCCTCCGAACAATATCCGTCACTTTGGCCCCGCCAACCGTAACTTACGGTCGATTTCAAGCCCATCTTACTATGTATACCAAACAAAACACTGTACTGAACTTCCGTAACGTCTGCTTATTGTTGGCCGTTTTTATGCTCTTGCCACTGAGCGGTCAGAAAATGGAAGGTGTCGCTACTTTTTACGCTGACCGCTTTGACGGGAAGCTAACCAGCACGGGAGAGGTTTTTCTTCATAAAGGATATACGGCCGCCAGTAAGGAATTGCCCTGGGGTACGATCGTAGAGGTGACCAACGTCGCTAACGGCAGGAGCGTTCGGGTTCGGATCAACGATTGCGGCCCCCACCTCAAGGGCCGGATCATTGACCTGACCAAAGCCGCCGCCACTGACCTCGACTTCATCAAGCAGGGAGAAGCCAACGTCCGGCTGCGCATCATCCGCAGCAGTGACTCCGGGCCAACCTGCAATCGTGGTGCCTGGGCTAAAAAGCTGCGCAAAGCGGCCATTCCCATCCCCGCTCCACCTCCGGCCTGGACGCCGGGAAGCATCAACGGTGGCTATGTGGTAGTCGCTACTCCAGAGCTCCCCGCCGGATCCGTAGAAGGCATGGCGAGCTACTACGCTGACCGCCTCAACGGCCGCCCCACCAGCACCGGAGAGACTTACGACCTGACGAAGTATACCGCCGCCAGTAAAACGTATCCCTACAACAGTATCCTGGAGGTAACCAACGTGGTTAGTGGCGCTAAAACCCGCGTCCGCGTCAACGACTGCGGGCCGAACTACCCCGACCGTATTCTTGACCTGAGCCGGGCTGCGGCCCAGCAGGCGGGTATTCTGGAAGCGGGCGTGGCCCGCGTTCACGTGCGCGTGGTGAGCATGGGCCAGGACGGGCCGACCTGCGATCGTGGCGCCTGGGCCAAAGCCCAGCGGGCTGCTGGCAATCAAGCCAGCACCACCACCCTGAGCCCCGGGCAGGCTCCGCCGCCCGGCCCCACGGTGACGGGCCAGGGCTCCGCTCCCGCAACCTACCAGACCCCCGTACCACCCAACACCGGATCTCCTTCTGCTCCCGTGCCCACCGCCGAAGTGTTTGGCGTGCAGGTAGCTGCTTTTGGCAAGCAGGCGAATGCCTCCAAGGCCGTGGCGGACCTGAAAGCAATGGGCTTTACTGATGCCTACATGATTGCAGAAGGATCGCTCTCCCGCGTCTACGTTGGTAAAGCTCCCACTGCAGATGCCGCCAAGCCCACCAAGCAGGCACTTGCTAAAGCAGGCTTCGCGAAAACAACGGTCAAAAAAGTAATTGTACCCGCTACGGAAGCCGCTCCCGCTATTTACGGGCAGGCGGCAACGCCTACTGCTGCGGCACCGCAACCCGCCACGAAGCCAGTGACCAAGCCCGCAGCAGAGCCCCAATTTGGTCCGACGGATATTTTGTTCGGCGTGCAGGTAGGGGCCTTCAAATCAAAAACGGGTGCCAACAAGGTGGCAAGTGACCTGCGTACGAAGGGATTTCCGACGGTCTACATCGCCACAGTAGGCCAGGTAACCCGGGTTTTTGCCGGTAAGTACTACTTTCAGGGGCAGGCCGAGGACCTGAAGGTCAAACTCAGCGAAGCGGGCTATGAGGATACGTCAGTAAGGCGGGTGCAGTAAACAATGGAAGCTTTTACCCGCCGGGTGTCAGCCCGGTATTAATGACAGCAAAAATGCCGGCATGATGAGCAGGATGATCAGCACCAAAAGTCTCCAGCTTTTATTATCGATGTTCATGCTGATATTGACGAAATCAAAGCCTCGAAGTTGCTTTCCAAAGCCAGTTTAATTATTTGATAACGGTCCGGCCTGCTCCTCTTAACGAGAATTAACGATTGGCCCCGTACCGCATCTCCTCTCCGCTGACATCGCCCGGCAATAGGTGAGTGTGGGGATATTATCTACAACGCCTCCAACGGGCGGTAGCACTACATTAGTACCGACTACAAAACTACATTGCTACCTCTTCACCACCGTCCGCACCACCTCAAACTCATTAAAATCAGTGATCCGGAGGAAGTAAACGCCGGGGCTCGTTTTGCGTCGTTTGGGTTCCAGGTTCAGGGAGTTGTCTCCGGCAGCGACGTGCCAGAGCTGACTGTGAACGAGCTGGCCGTTGGCGTTGAGGAGCTCAATGACCAGGGAGCCGTCTTTAGTAACGTTGAGGTCCAGACGAAGCTCACGGTCGAAGGGATTCGGAGAAACAACGAGTGATTCGAGATAGGCGGCTTCCGGGCGCGGACGCGGGTGCGAGGTGGGTTCTTTTGGGGGCAATGGGAGTTCAGGGAGAATGCTTCGTACCGTATCCTTGATCCAGTCGACGCCGGTAGGTTCGGGGGCTTCCATGATCATGATGCCCATGATCATTGGTTCCAGCTCGTGCGGCGGAGGGACGCTGTCAGGGATAGGGCAGATGATGACTTCCGGCAGGAGGCTGTCGGGCGTTTCTCTAATGACGATGTCACCAACGATTTCTTCTTCGAGGGGAGAGTGCACGGCGATTTTGCCCACTACCGGAGGCCGGGAGGGAAGACTGTCAACGGAAGCAGGGCGGGTAACCATTTCTCCCCGGATGGTGATGAGGGCTTTTTCGTCCGTTGACAGATGAGCAGCGTTAATGGCCCGGATGTTGGCCAGCGTAGCGTCTTTGGTCTCCACTTTGGCGGGGCTGTCCGGGCTTGGGAGGGCTGCCTGGGCTTCCATGGCCGCCGAAGCGAGGAGCAATCCGGCGGTGGCAGCGGCTACCTTGAGGGGGCTTGCCTTGCGGTCGGATACGGCGCGGAGCGGCCGTTCGAGTTGGTCCGGGCGGAAGCGGCCACACATACGGCCCTTGTTTTCCCGGGCGTAGGCATGGAGCTGATCATCGGTGAAGCCAGTAAAGTCGGTCACGTTCTTAGCGCAACTGTCGCAATGACGGGCGGTGGTGCCGGTAACTGGCGTCATGCCGGTCCAGTCTTCGTGACAAGGAGTAGGGACGGATATTTTTAAGGGAGTGTAAGCCATGGTAAAGATGTTCTGGTTGATCTATAGATGCGGGTTGGAGGGAGAATGCACAACGACGGGAGAAAAAAACTTTGCTCCTTTAACTTCCCCCATTAGGGGATGGCGCGAAGCGCCAGCCGGGGGCATTGCACCTGCGTCCGCGCCAACCGGGCGGTCACGGACAAACTTCAAAATGTCGCTGATGAACTTTGTGCGTAGAAAAATCGCATATCAAATATCGAGAATCGCATATCGCATATCTTTCCCCCCGCTATCCGTACCTTTGCGGCTCTTTTCGATATGAGTGAATTGTTGAAACAAGTTGACAAAAGCCGCCTGCCCCGCCACATCGGGGTGATTATGGACGGCAACGGCCGCTGGGCCAAGGACCGGGGTAAGCCCCGCGTCTTCGGTCATCACAGTGCCGTAGAGTCCGTGCGGGCCACCGTGGAAGCCTGCGCTGAACTGGGTGTCGACTGCCTGTCTTTGTACGCTTTCAGTACCGAAAACTGGAGCCGGCCCGAGATGGAAGTAGGCGCGCTGATGCAGCTGCTGGTCGATACGATCGGCTCCGAAATGGAGACCTTACTAAAGAACAACATCTGCTTGCGGGCCGTCGGGGATACGAGCAAATTGCCCGAGGCCACCCGCGACGCGCTGAAATTTGGCATCGCCAATACCGCAAATAACGAAGGCATGGAGCTGATCCTGGCCCTCAACTACAGCGGTAAGTGGGACCTGACGCACGCCATGCGCCGCATCGCCGGCGAGGCCGCCGCCGGTAGGCTAAACCCCGCTGACATTGACGAGGCCATGATCGATCAACAACTATCCACCCGGGAGTTTCCGGACCCCGAACT
>ENA-ORXT01005109-ORXT01005109.1-marine-metagenome-genome-assembly--contig:-NODE-5109-length-13079-cov-5.594370_pt1 | contig 13079 bp, 10 predicted proteins | sample MGYA00237868_ERZ511482 | MGnify/ENA metagenome assembly ERZ511482 | reverse complement strand
GATAAAATCAGGCAGATACAAAGTGATATGGAGCAGCTGAAGCAGGCTGATGGGAATAAGTATCGGGCGCAGCTGAAAGCGGCTGAGCAAAGGCCGTTGTTGCTGTCTGGGCATTATGTGGAGCTGGTGATTGAGGGGGTGGAGATGTGAATGGGGTGGGACTAACGTATGATTATATGCGGAGGACTATCCCGAAGGGTAGTCTTCCGTCATATATATTGTTCTCTGCTGGCTTTCCTTTTTTCAAATTGCAATATCTCCTGTTTCAGAAATAACATTTTTATGATTAACCCAAAAAAGAATTCCTCCTAATGCCAAAAATCCTATTCTTCCAATAAACATAGTAATAATTATTAAAGCTTTACCAGCTATTCCAAGTTTGTATGTTAATCCCATGGTCAAACCAACTGTTGAGAAAGCAGAGATTGCTTCAAAAACTATCTTTTCGAAATCTTCATGAGGATAAAAATATGTCAAAATCAAAGCACTTAATGACAAAGTTAACACGTAAAAAGTAAATGTAGCTAAAGCCAATCCTACTCTGTGAGCAGGAATAATTGTATTTTCAAGAACAGTTTTATGCATTCCTTGAAAACTACTTTTCATATGTGCATATATCGTGGCGAACAAGGTTATTTTCAGCCCTCCTCCAGTTCCTGATGGACTTGCTCCAATAATCATCAATAAACATAAAAGAAACAAGTTGCCTATGCTTAGCAAATCAAAACTGATGGTATTAAAGCCAGCAGTTGAACTTGCAGAAATAACCTGAAAAAAAGAGATGAGTAATTTTTCAGAGATGCTAAATCCTTGAATTGCAGGCTCAAGAGTAAAGAAAACAACTGTACCTATAACTATAAGAATACTACTGTATTTTAGAATTATTCTACTTGTAAAGGTTAAGGATTTTCTTTTACCTTGTATCAGTTGCCACAAATCTGTAAAAACAATAAAACCTATACTGCCGATATAACAGAGAATTCCAATTATAAAATTAATTCCATAATGAGTCGTGAAATTTTCAAGTCCATTTGAAAATAAGCTCATCCCTGCTGTGCAAAAAGCAGAAACACTATGAAATATGGCATTCCATAATGGATTCTCGATGCCTAAATCTTTAAAAATAAAAAATAAAAATGATGCACCAATTGCTTCTACTATTAGGGCTAAAAAAAGCTTGATTTTTATGAGAGTAATAAGACTATAATGGGGAGGAAGTCCTAAATCGCTTTCTATCAATTCTTTCTCATCTGATTCCCATTTATGATTCATTCGATGAATGATGTATGCAGCAATAGACATAAAACCTATTCCTCCAATTTGGATAAGTATTAAAATAACAATTTGTCCACCTAAATTGTAATTTTCAGCTAACTGAAAAGGGACTAAGCCTGTTGTTGATATGGATGATACCGCAACAAATAGGTTGTCTATTGTACTAACGTCCTGAATTTGAAATCCCGGGAAAGAAAGAAGTGTGAAACCAACAATACAACATATAAAGTATCCAATAAGAAGTTTTAGACTTGCCCTCATTCTTCTCTTTTTTTAAGCCAGTCTTCAATATATATGAATGAGCTATTAATACTGATTATCGCTGCGGTACAAATAAGTACTTCCCAAGTAAAACCTCCTCCTGCCAAACAGCCTATTGCAGAACTACACCATATCGTTGCTGCGGTTGATAATCCTTGTACATCCATGCCATTGTGCAAAATGACTCCTGCTCCCAAAAAACCAACGCCAACTACTATCTGACCTATTATTCTGGTTACATCTCCATTAGTTCCAGTCATTTGTATAGACAACAGCACATAAGCTGCCGCTCCTATTGCGACCAATGTGTTTGTCCTTAGACCTGCTTTTTTATGATGCCATTGTCTTTCAAACCCAATTAGTGCCCCTGCAACAATAGCAATTCCTAATCTTAGACAAAAAGTAGATAAATCCATAGTTTATGTATTTATAATTTTAGATGCATAGTCATATCCTTCTTGCCACCATTGCTGCAATATTTCTGAATCAAAAACAAACGTGTGCTCAGCCAATATTCTTGGTGTATAAAAGAAATTAATTGAGATATGTTGATTTTTTGCTTCAAGTTCTCCAATTAAAATGTCATCATTCCCAATTTGTCGTAGCATAAATTCATTGGTTCGTAGCATCAATTGCAGAGGGTTTATAATTGGAGATAAATTAAATTCAGGTTTTGTAGGTCGTAGAATAATTACATCGATGGAGGTCGCTCCCATTGCAATCGCTTGTTTAATAGGAATAAGGTCTCCAAACCCTCCATCTCCATAATCGCAACCGTTTTTTGTCAGCAAACTCATAAATGGAACAACATTGGCTGAAGCCCAAATCCAGTCACAAAATTCAGAATAATTATAATCTAAAATAGATTTATATTCAATGGTTTGTTTAGTTAGGTTTGCTACTGTTGTAATGATATTTATATCATTTGAAATTATGTCAAAAAAGATTTCTTCAGGAAAATTATCTGAAATGAATTTTCTTAAATTGCTGCTATCCCCAAGTGTTTTTTCGTGTTTGAGTAACATTTGAACAATTGCCAAATGATTAAAACTGGTTATATTAATTCCTTCTTTTTTATCAAATGAGAAAGGGCAAATAGTAAAAATATCTTCTTTCTTGACATTGGTAAAAATAGACTTTGCTTTGTCAATGTTACCAGAAGCTAAGAAAGGCATGAGCAAACTACCTGTGGATGTCCCTATGAAAAGTTTGTATTGCTTGCCGCATTTACCAATCAAATATTCTGCAACACCCCCTGCATAAGCTCCTTTCGTGCCACCTCCTGAAATAACTAATGCTTTCATATTGTTGATTTATGAATTTTCATCAAAATGTATCAAGTGTAAAAATCTATGTGCAATAGGAGCAAAGAAAACAGCAACGGTCGAAAGAAATGCAATACCTGAAAATAAAGCATAACATCCAGAAAATAGTTTAGATGCATCATCGGGCATTTCATTTGCAGGTCCCATTCCTGTTAATATCATAGATGCATTATAAAAAGAATCCACCCAATTTAAATTGGCAAAATTTCTATAACCTACTATTCCTATCCCAAGAGAAAACCCAAGTATAATTGAAGAATATAGAAAATATTTTACCATTCTTTTTTGGAAGTGATATCTTGATATTAATGGCTTTGATTGATTTTCAAACATAAATTTTAGTTAAATCTTTTTGCTTGTAGAGAACAGGCGGAATATGATCGTCAAAAGTTTAATTTCCAAACCCTTCCAATAGTAAACTATAATTTCAAACTATTTTTAGATTTCAAAAGGTTAGTATGGAACGATCCTGAATCAATTGCACTTCCCCATGAAGGAAGTATTTCTTTTAATTTTTTCTTGGTCTGTTTTGAAGTTAAAATGTCTGGAAAAGCTTTTTCAATAACTTTCATCATGATAGAAACAGAAGTTGATGCGCCAGGGGAAGCCCCTAATAAGCAGGTGATTTTCCCATCTTTACTACTTACTATTTCAGTACCAAATTCTAATTCACCACCTTCAAATGCATCTCTCTTAATCGTTTGGACTCTTTGACCTGCAACAAGTATATTCCAATCTTCATTTTTAGCCTCTTTTACAAAAACTCTCAAAGCATTCATTCGATCCTCAAAAGACATTGAAACTTGTTTTATAAGGTATTCAGTAAGTGGTAAATTGTGCCAAAATACGCCCCACATAGAATGCAGATTTTTAAATTTTATAGACTTAAACAAATCTGAGTAATTACCTTCTTTTAAAAATTTTGTACTAAAACCAGCGAATGGACCAAATAATAACTCTCTTTTACCATTAATAAATCGAGTGTCAAGATGGGGGACTGACATAGGAGGGTCTCCAATTTCAGCTTTACTATAAACTTTTGCAAAATGCTGATTAATGATTTCATTATTTTTACAGACCAACCATTCTCCTCCTATTGGGAAACCACCATACCCATCTTTTTCTGGAATCTCTACTTTTTCAAGAAGTAATAAACTTCCACCTCCAGCTCCAATAAAAATATGCTCTCCTTCAAAATTGAAAACTTTACTATTTAATCGGTTTTCAACCATAATTGTCCAGTTTGTATTTTTGCTGGGGTCAATTTCTACAACCTCCATGTTACATTGAACCTTTGTGTCAAATTGAGTTTCTAAAATTCCAAAAAGGTGTTTAGTTAGTGATCCGTAATTTACTTCTGTACCTCTGTCAATTCTGGATGCTGCCATTATTTCTCCTTCATCTCGCCCTGCCATCATCAAAGGAAACCATTCCTTCATTTTCTCAATTTCTTTTGTGAATTGAATTGAGTCGAACATAAAATGTTCCTTCATTGCATGGTAACGTTTTTCTAAATAATAGGCATTATTAGACCCACAAACCCAACTATGGTGTGGAACTTTAGTGATAAATGAAGACGGATCTTTTATGTAATTTTGATTCACTAAATAGGACCAAAATTGCTTGGATGTTTCAAACTGTTGGCAAATATCTATTGCTTTACTAATATCAATTTTGCCGTTTTTATCTTCAGGGGTATAATTTAATTCACAAAGAGCAGAGTGCCCAGTTCCCGCATTATTCCAATTCGCAGAGCTTTCTTTTGCGACCTCATCTAACCTTTCTAAAATCAAAATCGTCATATCAGGATTTAGAATTTTGCAAATCACAGCCAAAGTTGCACTCATAATTCCGCCACCAACACATATTAGGTCATATTTTTTAACTTCCATAATTAGTTATTTCTTTAGTCTTCAATTTTGGTTGAAATATGAAAAACTGCATCGCCTTCATAGATCATAGGTGCTTCATTAATGTTTATAATGAATCCGTCATTACTCGCTTTTACAACCTGACTTTTTGAGCCATAAGGATCGGATATGGTGGCTATGCTTCGGTCTTTTTTAACCCAATCGTGAATATTAACTTTTGGGTGAAAAAAGCCTGAATTTTCTGCACGAATCCAATGATTATCTGTAATAAAAATGGTCTGTCTCTTTGAATCTGGAATTTCAAAATTTGAATTTAGCATTTGTAAATGAGATAATACTCTTTTAATGCCGTCTGTTGCTTCTTTACAAATCATTTTATTAAGACTTAAGCTTTTCCCGCTTTCATTCAATAAAATAGGAATGCTTCTTTTGGCGCAAGTTTCTCGATACGAACCAACAATTTGATCTTCATATAAAGTAAAAGGTGCATTAAATATTTTTGCTAATTGCTTTACTGTTTCGTTATCCTTTTCAATGCGAATTTGAGCTGCATTAAATCGTTCTCCTCCACCTGTATGAAAGTCCATGCACAAATCTGCTACTGGTAAAATTTCATTTACGAAATGATAAGCAAATCGGCTTGCTAAAGAACCCGCAACACTGCCTGGAAATTCTCTATTCAAATCACGTCCATCTGGAAAATATCTAGATTTATTTATAAACCCAAAGACATTTATTATTGGCACACATATTATAGTCCCTTTAGCGGGAATATTGATTTTTTGCGAAATGACTTCTCGTACAATCTCTATTCCATTCACTTCATCACCGTGAATGCCTGAAGTTATCAAAATGGTTGGCCCTGGAATTTCTGAACGTTCTACAAATACGGGTACTTCTACCGTTGTGCCAGTAAACAGGTGGGCAATATTAAAAATGAGCCTATTGCTTTCTCCCAATTTTATTTCTTCTCCCAAGATTTCTAAATTTCCAATATGTGATTCGTCAATCATATTTTACTTTAACAGTTTAAGTAATTAACTATAGAAGAGAACGTAATTCCTTTGGATTGATTCCTAGATGTAGGATCCTACTACCAGTCTGATTGATAGGATTGACGCTCTTGCCAATAACTATTCCATCTTCTGGCGCAAAATATTCTTTATCCACTTTACCAAACACAGTTTGGACTTCTGCAATTTTATCTCCTTTTTGGATCAATTGTTTGACTTCAGGATATACTTTTAATATGCCTCCTTCATCAGTATAGATCCAATAAGAACTATCACATAAAAATGTTTTTTTAATCGGGTAAATGGCTTGACCTTCCATCATCTCTAGATCATACATTACATTTCTCATCCCCTGCAGAGCTTCTGCGATGACATCTATCTGAAATAGGTTAGGGTCTTTTAATTCTAAGGTTATAGAATGTATGCCCATCCCTGTTGCCGCCGCTCTAAATGTTCCATCATGTGCTGGATTATTTAAGATGATGTCTGGATCTTGTAATTGAGCCATCTTAAAAGCGATATCATTAGAAACATCAGCTCGAATATAGTATGAGTTTATTCGCCCAAAGCTAGCCGTATGCAAATCAATGTGATACTCAAAAGTGCTCAATAATCTATCTATAATCCTAGCAATAAAAATTTGTGACATATCGCCATTAGCTTTACCAGGAGCAATGCGATTAAGGTCTACACCATCATTAAATTTTCTTTGATCTAGCAAAACTCCAGGTACATTGGTAGCTAAGCAGCCGATCACAGTGCCATTCAGCTTATTAATGTCTAATTCCTTAAACAATTGCTGAATTATGGGTATACCATTTAGTTCGTCCCCATGTATAGCAGCAGTTAGCCCTAGGACAGGTCCATCTCCTTTACCTCGAGCAACCATTATAGGAAGACGAATTGGTTCTCCGATACCATTATTAATTAGGTGCAACCAATATTCCTTAATGGTCCCTTTAGGTGTATCGTTGATTTGAATTTGGCTTATTTCTTTAATCATACTTAACAATTGTTTTTGCAGTTCGAGTAATTAGAGCTTCTTTCATATCCTAGAATTTAATAGTTGTAGTGGTTTACTAATTGTTGATTAAAAAAAAATATGGTATAGATATGATCAGTCATTTTTTATGGTATCCGAAAAGACCTTAGGGAACATAAGGAGATCATAATCACTTGTGAAAGCTAAATATCTCATGCTCCATTCTGGGTCGAATTTTTCTTTGAAAAATCTAAGACTCTTATAATGTGATAATGTGCCTATCTTTTCGTAGGCCAATTTTATTCCTTTTTCGAGGTTAGTATTTGGGTCGTCTATACCAGACATAGGAACCATGCCAAGATTAACAGATTGGAAGCCTTGCTCTTTAAGAATTAAGAACATCTGAGCAAATAGTGCATCCATGGCACCATTAGGTGCATCATCGGTTTTCCGCATCAGATCAAAATTGGCTTCCACATTTGCTACACCAGGTACTTGATTTAAAAATGCTACTACCTTACCACTCGCGTTTTCAATGCTGAATATATTATGGTTGATCAACTCCTTAGGGTCAAATAGCCCTTGAGAAAAAATGATCTCTTTCCTTCCATTATATCTGAGCCAATCATCAGATACTGACTGCAGTTGCTGAATAAAGGAATCACTAATCGGAGCGGCTCTAAACTTTAGCTCCCAGCCATTCTTTTTAAGTCTATTAATGGCATTTCTCTGATCTTTCTTGGCAGAACCATCTAGAGTATATGTTGCTAGTGACAACTTAGCCTCTTCTCCTATTGGCAGTATCTTTTTACCCATATTGAGATAATCGTGCTTATCCTCTTCAGGTATTCTGTAATAGATCGGCATTAGACTACTGTTCTTACAGTGATCTTCAAACTCTTCTAAAATGCTTTGAATTATATGTTCTTCGCACACAGGGTTTTCGAGCACTACGGCGTAATTAGCCTGTACTTTATAGCTTACGAAGGCAGAATGCTGACTGCTAAAAAATATTTCTTTATCAAAATAAGTCTTGTAATAATCAAGTGAAGATCTTCCGTACTTGGATGTGATCAAATTAGCTCTTTCTTTAGATTCTTGACTTAGCTGGGCAGGAATATATCTAAATGGTCTAAGCACTAAATAGATAGATGAGAGTGCCGTACCTGCGCCTAAGATCTTAAGACCCATAAGAAATTCCTTACCAAAACGAGTAATCGGATCATAAGCAATGTCAATCATAAAAAACTGCTTAATGGTGCTGAGCATAGATTCCTTCAAAGTAAAATCAACCCCAAAGTGATTATGATCAAGTAAGTAAAACCCTAGAGTACCGATCATGAAAACACTAGCAATCAAGAAACCGAGAATGGGCAATATTCTAGCTAGTTTGATTGGTTTAGATTTTCTATGGTAGCTATCTCTAAAGATGAACAGCGGTATTAAAACTAAGCACGCCAGCACAGCTTCTTCATAGTCGTATCCTTTTACTAAATGGATTAGCAGGGAGGAAGCACTTAATATAACCGCAATGACCCATGCTGATCTCATGCCCCTGATGAGAAATATAGAACAGCTAAGCGCAGTAATACCTAAAACTATACTCAGGTAATTAGAGCCATGGATCATCTCAATAGGAATCATCGCTTGCAAACTGTTAAATCGACTAGTAAGGCTTGGCGTCAAAGCCGATAGTATATTTACTATGCCTAATAAGAATAGTAATAGGGGAGGCAATAACCTATAGATCATTTCATCTCTTCTAACTAAAAATGTCATTAATCCCAGGAATAGGAAACTCCAAAACTCGAAGATTCGGAACATAACCGCGATAGCCATTGCATTAGAAATATCGTATCCTATAAACTGAAGTGCATAGGTCATTCCCACCTCGATCGCACCTACACCCTTTAAGAATGGACTAACAAATATTATACTTAGGACAACTGCATAAATAATACATGCCTGTAAGATAGAGACCGAATGACCAAGGCTATAAAATGCTATCAATACCATAACTACACAGATGATCTCTATCAAGATAGATAACAGAAAGATGATGGCGATTTGTCTTCTGTTAACTTCTCCCGCTACTACTTCATCATACCGATTAGTGAGCTGCGGAAATTTCTTAAGAAAAAATTGGTATATCGAGCCACGTTTGTAAAGATTGGTTATTGTATAAGTAAGAAGGATCAGAAATGCCAAGCTTAGCATAAGCCACATCAATGAAGACCCTTGTAAATGGCTGGACCTAATTACATAAAGAAGAAAAGGAATAATAAAAATGATCCCTGTAGTAACAGATATTGAAAGAAAAAGACTGCTCGCTTGTAAAACCTTAGGTGCACTTACTCCTTCTCGCTCCACATCTTTACTAAAAAAGAGAAGATTTGCTAATCCACCACCAGGTATAAATATCCCTACTACAAATCTTTTCAAATAGAGTATAACGCATGTAATAAGTGATACCTCAGAACCTACCGCCTTGAAACTGTGCTTATACATCAAGCCCTGTACAAGAACAAAACACAAGGACAGACAAAGACCGAGTATAATGTAAATAGGATAGGCCTGGGACAATATACCTTTGATCTGTAGTACCTCTGCCTTCTCATGTCTAACAAAAAGAAATACAGTTACGAAAGTAAGAACACCGATAATAGATTGGAATATTACTTTGCGGCTAATTCGAGGAAGATTAAAAGGAGTCGTCATTTATTCGTATTTAAAATATTTCTAATAATTAGTAACCACTATATCAGCTATGTTGAACCGCTTTCTTAACGATATGTATCAACTACAAAACAATCAATTTCCTTGGATACTTGTTGCATATGACCTTTAAAATGATGGCCACCAGAGACCTTAACATTATTGATTCTCATGGTATTCAATCTTTCATGTATTGAAAACTTACTATCATCAGTGATAATTAAGGTGTTGTCCATTGGCATGGTAATGAGCTTATCTAAAACATCAACAGATCCAGGAATATCAAATACCACTGATGAGAGCTTGATCTCAAAATCAATCTTAGCAGAGGGGGCTAATAATATAAACTTAAGTTCAGCAGCGACTTTATTTTCTAACTCTTTAAAGAAAAAAGGGATGCAATTAGCACCAAAGGAATATCCACAGATCACCAATTTGTTAAAAGGAGGTAGTTGATCTAGCTGGGTTATAATGTCACTTACTATTTGACTAGGAGCCTTATAGCTCCAGCAATAGCGTAGCATATCGATACCTAATGTATTATATTCATTTGAGTAAAAGCCATCAGTGATTTCCTTGGCAAAATTTCGCCATCCACCATCACCGCTTAATACAACTGCAGCAGTATCAGTGGCACAATCATTTTGGATATGAAAAGCAGCCTCATGTCCATCAGCACAAAACATACTCTTGACAAATAATGTAGCACTTTTTAATCTATATTTTAAAGGATGCATTCTGTAAAGCTTTATTATATATTATTTGTTCCAAGCGATCCATCGGCCAATACCAAAGAATCTCTTCTCCAGCACCAAAAGGTGATTTGTAGACTCCGCCTGTACAGCGTCTACGGAGGACCTACCTCCATCTTAATTACAGCATTGGTCGCCAAGCTTATTTGAGCTAATCAATGGTCTTGGTTTCCATTCAGGGCACACGCTTGTGCCTATCGTGTAATTATATCCAGCGTCTCTGGTGAGGAACGAGCCAGATATGCTGTGATCATATATTGTTATCATTTCGTGCTTCACTCTAGAGCTTTCATTAATCTATGGTTGATATAGAGTTTCTCTCTTCCTACTTTTTTCGAACCTAATATCCCTAGTTTTTCCAATTCGATTAAATAATTTCCTACTGTTTTAGGAGTTCCAAGTTTGGCATCGATTAGGTTCTTCCTTTTTGTGTATGGTAGTTTGAAAATGATTTCTAACAGTTCCTTATTGAAAAGTTTAGGCTTTTTCTCTTTTATCAGAGCTTCAATTTCATCCATCAATTTAATGATTGACTTTAGTTTGGATATGACATTTAGTGAAGTCACCTCTATCATATCAAGCATATACAGAATGTAATTCTCCCATTTACCCTTTTCTGTGACCTCACGTAGGTAATTATAATAATTTGACTTGTTTTCAATTATGTACTCACTTAAATATATGGCTGGTATATCTAATAGTTTTTCAAGCTTAAGATAGAGTAGTAGCAATATTCTTCCTGTCCTTCCATTTCCATCAGCGAAGGGATGAATTGCTTCAAATTGATAATGCATTATTGCCATTTTAATTAGAGGGTCAATCTTCTCATTTTCATTTATGAATTTTTCAAGATTGGCCAGTTTTTTGCGAATTATATTTTCTCCTGATGGTGGAGTATAGACAACTCGACCCTTTCCATTAAGCAAGGCTGTGCCTGGAGTTACTCGGATTGATGATTTATTGTGTTTAATTTCTTGTACTAAGTTTATGCATAAATTCGTCGAGATGAATGGTCGTTTTACTATTTCTTCTAAACCTAAAAATAGAGCTGACTTGTAACTTAAGATTTCTTTAGCAGCGGAATTGGTGTTTTGCTTCTCGCCAACAAGTGTCTCAAATAATTCATCATTCGTTGTTATGATATTTTCTATTTCAGAACTAGCCTTTGCCTCTTTAATTTGTATTGTGTCTATGAATAAATTAGGATTCGGCAAATTGCTCAAAGCTCCATTTAGTTTGCCAAGTGCTCTACTTGCTTTGATAGTCTTTTGTAGTATTTTCTTGGTTTCAACATCTTCTTTGGGAGGTAATGCTGGTAGAGAATTGTAAGGTTTTGATCTGTCAAATTTGGCCATATTACAAGTGTAATGATTACTCTTGTTTACTAAACAAGGGTAATTTACGCAAATTATTACTCTTATCCTATCAGTTGGTGTAATTGTTACCCTCTTTGTTCCTGCATGAATGATAACGGATGATAGTAAGCTGCGTCTCTGCGACCGAAGGAAGCAGATATGCTGTCTTACTTATTGTTATCTGCAGAATTTCCCTTTACAACGAACCCATTACCTGCTTTTAATAATGTATTTTTCTCACTCATAATGGGTTCTGAAACTCCCCACCAATTAAATAATAAGTAGTATTCGTTTTTATTCGGAAGTGACAAATTAAAGGACAAACTTTTACCATCTTCTTTCCAAATTAAGTTATTGGTTTCGTTTATTCTCTTAGTCTCTGAATTCCATTGGTCAAAATAAAGTATAACATCAAATTCAATGCTTTTTTTCATCGTTTCGGAAAAATTAACAGTGATTTTATTGGTTTCTGAATTCACAATCAATGTATCTGTTTTATTTATTATAACGGGTTTTGTGAGATGTTCTTGGACATTTCGAGTCCATTCTAAAATCTTTGGATATATATCAGAAATTTTTGAATTTGGTTCTTTTTCACTTAATTCAATGAGTTTTGATGCAAAAAGATTTGAATATTGAAACCCTCGTGAATCATTTTGAAAATGCCAATTCAAATTGATTTTTTCAGCTTTTGTGGGGTATTCAATTCTATTGAAGATGTCAAAAACCGCCCAAGTCATGTATTCATTAAATACGTCTTTCCCGTTTCCTGCATATCCACTTTCATCGTCCCATTTTAATTCATCGAATTTGTCCGTGATCAAAAACCTGTTTGTTGTAGGGTTGACATAACCGTGGTCCATTTCTGTAAACAAAGTATGAACTTCTGAAGATTTGTCTTCAGGATTTCCAAATCCTCTTCCTTCGATAATTTCTTTTGCAACTGCAGGGAAATCTGCAGTCCAAGTAGAATCTATATCCCTGTGTAAATTTTGAGCATACACAAAAGGGGAAATGACTATTGAATATTTTTTATTCTCAAAGTAATTCCCAAAATGGTAATTGAGAAAATCTCTCATTTCTTTTAACATGTATTCATTCCGATAATTTTCAACAATTGAATCATAGAAGGATTTATTTTCAACATAAAACTTCCTGAAGTTTGACTGTTCCGCAAAATCCTCGGTTAATTCCTTATACTTATCAAATGTTTCAATTTCGAATGACTTGAACTCATTTATTCTTTTTAGTGAGTTATCATCATCAAAAGCAAATGCATAAGCATCTGTTCTATAACTTAGGTATTCTTCCCATCTTTCTCGGGAGAAATTTATTGAGTCAATTAATGGGTGCCTTTCAAAATGACTGAAGTATTCTATTGTTTTATCGTAGTATTCGATATCTTTTCTTACTTGCCATTTATCGGTTTTGCCGTATTCTGTTAGAGCAAGAGCAATATTAGCTAATTCATAAACTTCAGGATATTCTATGCTGAAATTATCCTCTGGTTTTTGAGTATTTATACTCTCT
>ENA-ORXT01005105-ORXT01005105.1-marine-metagenome-genome-assembly--contig:-NODE-5105-length-13085-cov-13.058118_pt1 | contig 13085 bp, 7 predicted proteins | sample MGYA00237868_ERZ511482 | MGnify/ENA metagenome assembly ERZ511482 | reverse complement strand
ATATTTAAATCTCTTTGATATTTTAAACAAGTAGCTGCAAAAGCCTCTGCAAAATTGTGTAGGTCTATATCCTGCATCGTTAAGCCCGCTTTTTTAACCGCCTTTTCCATAGAAATTTGTCCACCTAATAACATGACAATGGGTTCACATGCGGTGCTATCATAGGAAACAATTTTAGCTCTAGGTGTTAAACCCATTGCCTTTCCTTTTTCCAAACTGCCAATCAGCATTAAACAAGCCCCATCTGCCATAGCAGGGGAATTCCCCACATGGTGAAAATGTTTTAGCGTAGCTAAATTAGGATAACGTTCTTTAATTTTTTCTCGAATACTAGGGCTAACATGCTCACCAAAAATGGGTTTCAAAGTTGCCAAGGATTCAACGGAAGTTTGTGGTCGTACACATTCATCGTGTGCTAATATAACGGCTCCATCTGCATTTTTTACGGGAACAATCGATGCTTTGAAATGCCCATGTTGAGTAGCAAAAGCAGCTCGTTGGTGAGATTGTGCCGCATAGGCATCTAGTGCGGTTCTTTCAAAACCTTCTATACTAGCGATTAAATCGGCCGCTACACCCATGTGGGTAAAATGACTATTTTCGACCACCTCTTTATCTGAAAACCAAGCACCTTTATCCGCAAACATTGGCACTCTCGACAACATCTCTATACCACCCGCAATAGTCATATCAGACATACCCGAACGAATTTTTGCGGTCGCCATGCCAATAGCAGTCAAGGCAGAAGAACAAAAAGTATTGACCGTTGCGCCATCAATATGGTTGCCCCAACCGTGATAAACAGCAGAAATTTTAGCAATATTTGCGCCTTGGTCTCCTACTTGTCCGACACATCCGAGAATAATTTCTTCTATATCTTGGTCATTGAGGTTGGTTCTCTGTTCTAAGGCGGTGTATAATTGAGATAAAACATCTATTGGTTTAAGGTTTTTTAAAGAACCACTTTTGGCAGAACCTTTACCTCTTGGTGTTCTAACAGCGTCGAATATATAAGCTTCTTTCATAATCGAAATATTTTCTCCCTCTAAAAAAAAACATCAAACTTGTTCTCTTAAAACCCGACGTAATATTTTGCCAACTGGATTTCGTGGTAAGACCTCAATGGTCTTTAATTTTTCAGGTAATTTATAAGAAGCAATTTTCTTTCCTCTTAAATGGGCAATGACTTCTTCTAAAGTAATTTCCTCTCCTTCTTTGGGCACCGCAAATAAAGCTAATCTTTCTCCCAAATCTTCGTCAGGATAACCAACGATAGCACATTCCGCAATTTTAGGCATATCCACTAATAAGGCTTCAATAGTTGCAGGAGCTATATTCGCCCCACCTCGAATAATGATGTCTTTACAGCGCTCAACAAATTTGTAATACTTCTCTCCCTCATCTTCTACTAATTCAAAAACATCCCCTGTTTTAAAATATCCTTCGCTATCAAAAACCTGTTTATTCGCTTCTGGTGCTTTATAATAACCTGCGAAAACAGCAGGTCCTTTGACGCATATTTCGCCTGGTTTATTTAAAGCGGTAATGGTTTCACCCGATTGAATATCGACTAATTTTGACTGCAAACCTTGTACGACTTTAATATCGGGATACTCCCTTCCCGGTGCGCCAAAGGCAGGGAAAAAAGTGGCTCTTTTTTCTAAATCTGGAATACTATTAGGCGCACCCAATAAGACAATGCCTTCATTAGACCCGAAGAAATTAGTTACTTGTATGCCATATTTTTCATGCCAACCTTTTATCATCCAAGGCGATAAAGGCGCAGAACCAGAACCTAATACTTTTAAGGAACTAATATCTACATTGGCTAAAATCGCTTCATTCTTTAATAAAATATTGAGTAAAGCAGGAGGGGCAATGGAATAGGTCACCTTTTCCATTACAACTTGCTTTAAGAAGACAGGTAATTCAAAAGGTTGATGCAAGACAAACCGACAGCCCGCATGTAGCCAAGGAACCAAAGCCCCACCGATACCCCCCATATTGACAATGGGAAATGGGCATAAAAAGATATAATCGTGATCAATACCTGCACCTTCTGTACTTGCATAAGCAATAAAGGTCCATAAATTATGACTTCTTGGTACGCCTTTGGGCATACCCGTTGTGCCAGAAGTCCAACAGATGGTAAATATATCATTGGGTTCAACTGGATTATCTGGCAAATAGACACTCAAAACTTCTTTATCATAACCCGTCGAAAAAATAGTTTCTAAGGATTTTATAGTAGCGCTGTCTGTTACGCCAGTCGCAAAAATAGCTTCTAAAGTAGGAATATCTTTTTGAACAGATTGTACTAATTCAACTAAGTTTCGGTCTTTAAATTGCGCAGTAGTTATCATTGCCTTGATACCTGTAAAGCCGCCCATTTTGGCAATTTCATACTCTCGCAAAGAGGGGGGATAAGGATTGGCAATCGCTCCAATTCTAGCAATGGCTAAAAAGCTAATCACTAATTCGAATACATTGGGTAAAAACACCCCTATTATATCGTCTTTGCCTAAACCTGCATCTATAAAAGCAGTAGCCAATTGATTGACCTTTCTATCCATTTCCTTAAAGGTAAATCTTTGTGGTTCCCCAACCGTAAAAGTTGTTCGATTGACGGGGTCTACTAAGGCGACAAAGTCTGGATATTTTTCTACATTTTTTTTAAAAATATCGTCTATGGTGGTATTGTCCCAATAGCCTTTTTGGGTGTATTCTTTAATACGTTGTGGGTTGTCTAATATCATTTTTCGTTAGTTTTGGTAACGCAACTCTCCGAGTTGCGCAAGTGGTATTCATGGCGCAACTCGGAGAGTTGCGTTACCAGTATATATTGAACGGATTCAATTTTAGGGCAATCGCCTTATGAATGTAAGTTCTCAATACCACTTAAATGTCCGAACAGGATTTGTAGGATCTAAAGATTGGTAAGATTTTGGACCGTGCTACTGCTTGAAATCCTGCTAATCTTTAAATCCTACAAATCCTGTTCTGGCATTTAAGTGGTACTGAGAACTTACTTATAAATAGGCGAACCTATTTACTATAAAGGTACAAAACATTACAGAGCATGAAAAACAAACTACTTTTCTTTTTGCTACTACTGCCCATAGTCTTATCCGCTCAACGCACCCAAAAACCAGCCCTCCACGCTAAAGAATGGTTAGCCATAACGGGCAAACCTTTAGGGGCTACTGCGGGTGCAAGAATCTTTCACCAAGATGGCAATGCAATAGATGCTGCCTGTGCTATGCTCGCTGCTACCTCTACGATGTGGGATGTTTTGAGTTGGGGAGGCGAAACGCAGGCTTTAATTTATAATCCCAACACGAAAAAAGTAATCGGCATTAATGCCTTGGGCGTTGCGCCTACAGGTGCTACCCCTGAATTTTTCTTGGATAAAGGCATGAACTATCCGCCTAGATATGGTCCTTTAGCAGCTGTAACGCCTGGCACGCCCGGTGGTTTAATGACGATGCTGGCAGAATACGGGACCATGAGTTTACAAGAAGTATTAGCCCCTGCTATGGAAATGGCGGCGGGTTATCCAATAGAAGCACAAGCCGCCGATGCGATAGAAAGATATAAAGATACCATCGCCACTTGGCCTTATTCTAAAAAAGTATACCTCACTAATTTTGGCGAAGAAAGAGCGGCCCCTCACGCAGGAGAAATTTTTAAACAACTGGATTTATTAGCAACTTTAAAAAAATTGGTTAGCACGGAAGCACAGGCTTTAAAACAGGGGAAATCTAGAAAAGAAGCGATTTATGCGGCATACAACCGATTTTATAAAGGAGATATTGCGGAAGAATTTGTTAGGGGTTGTCAAGAACAAGGTGGTTTGATTACCAAGGAAGATTTAGCCAATTGGAAAGTCTATATTGAAGAACCTGACCAAACCAATTATAAAGGTATTGATGTCTATAAGTTGACTTCTTGGGTGCAAGGGCCTGTGATGCTGCAAGCCTTAAATATGATGGAACAAATTGACATAAGCTGCATGGGTTTTAACACAGCCAAATACTTACATGCCCTTTATCAGGTAATGAATATGACTTTTGCCGACAGAGATTTTTATTATGGCGACCCTTACTTTGAACCTGCGGAACCTATGCAAGGTTTATTGTCTAAAGAATATGCCAAGAAGCGAGTCGAGCAAATTAATTGGGAAAAAAATGTAAAAGATATTCAACCAGGTAATCCCTATCCTTTTCAAGGGAATAAAGCAAAAAATCCTTATTTAGATTTATTGGATACATGGAATAAAAGTATTTCTGCTGCTCCACCCATTCGCTTTAATGAAAATGAGGAATTCCCAGCAGATGAAGATTTTTACATGGGTACTACCTCTATACAAACAGCAGACAAAGATGGTTGGGTGGTCTCTATCACACCTAGTGGTGGGTGGATACCTGCGGTCATTGCAGGGAATACAGGTGTGGGCATGAGTCAACGGATGCAAAGTTTTGTATTAAAAAAAGAAGAAAATCCTTTTAATGTGGTAGCACCTGGAAAGCGACCGAGAGCAACTTTAACGCCTTCTATGGCTTTGAAAGAGGGGAAACCTTATGTGTCTTTTGCGGTACAAGGCGGAGATAGTCAAGACCAAAATTCTTTGCAATTCTTATTGAATATAGTCGAATTTGGTATGAATGTGCAAGAGGCGGTAGAAGCACCTAATATGAATAGTTTTCAAATGAGGGGTTCTTTTGGGGAGCATAAAACTCGACCGGGCGTAATGCTCGTCAATGAAAATACACCGCCATGGACTAGACACACCTTAGAGGATATGGGCTATAAACTAGAGTACCGTTCTCGTACTTCTGGTCCGCTGAATGCGATTTATTTTGATTGGGAAAATGGTTCGATGTGGGGTGGGTCTAGTAATTATGGGGAAGATTATGGGATTGGTTGGTAGGTTGTAAACTCAAATCAATTTTCAACTCAACTTCAAATTGGGACGTGCCCCCCGTATGAAATACGGGGGTTCACGTCCCAATTTAAAGTTGAGGTTAAATTTGAATTTGAATTTTAAAAAGACATCACCCTTTCCTCTCTTCCTACACTAGCAGCCGTTCTCAGGCTTAAATAATGTATTAAAGAAGTAGCATTAATTCTTTGTAAGGCTTCTTCATGAGAAAGTCTTTCGATTTCTCTGGTATCTGCGCCAAACCATACCCGTTTGTCTATGCAATGAGGTTTAGGAAAACCAAAGGTTCGTTCCACGCCATCGACATAGTAATTTTCAAAAAATCGGTATTCACCTTCAAAGGAATTAAGAACTAGATTGGGATTGCCTTGAATTTTTTTAGATGGGAAAATAGGTCTTTTTGTGCTGAGTGTTGTTGTAGTTTTTTGTTCTATAGTTTTATCATTATCAAGACTAGAGCTAGAAACACTATTTAAAAACCAAGCAACTACGCAGACAATACAAATTAAAATTAATATTGACTCCATGAGTATTACTATTGTTATAAAATTACTACCTTAGAAATATAAACAGCCGTAGGGCATGTTAAAATGTATAAAGGAGTAAAAGAGGTAAAAAATAGTAATCGGTAAATGGGTAAGTGAATTCAAATATATTTATTTTTAATGTGAATAAATATACAGAAACAGCATTTGGTGGCTCTATTTTAGTAATCGGTATAGTTTACCTAATAAATGGTCAACAAGATTCACATTTCAGAACGAAACTTATTAAGGTAAAATGAAAAGTATCAACTACGTAAATCTGTTGGCGTTAAAATCCGTTAGAAATAACACCGTTTTGTTTCCAACGGATTTTAACGCCAACGGATTTATCTAGTTGATGCTTTTCCTAGGCATTAAGCACAAAACATCAAAGCCACTATTGAGATTATAATACTCTTGAGTTGAGGAACTATCCAAAACACAAAATCGTTATATCCCCAAAATTAAATGCTTATACTATGCTCCAATATCCTACATTAGAAACGGACAGACTCCTTCTTGGCGAAATTTATGCCGCAGACATTCCCAATATTATAAAGTATGCTGGCAATAAGAAAGTAGCCGAAACAACGCTGAATATGCCGCATCCATATCAGGAAAAAGATGCTATTTTTTGGATAAATATGGCACAGCAAGGTTGGCAGGACAAAACAAAAAACATTTTTTCTATTCGGCTTAAAACCAATCAAGAACTCATTGGTGGGGTCGGTTTACATATAGATGCTCGATTCAATCGGGCAGAATTGGGCTATTGGGTAGCTGTTCCTTTTTGGAATCAAGGCTATATGACGGAAGCCGTTCAGACAGTTATTAAATATGGGTTCGATACCCTTGAGCTAAATAAGATATATGCGGTACATGAAGTAGGGAATCCTGCTTCTGGAAAAGTCCTACTCAAAAATGGAATGCAAAAGGAAGGCGTATTAAAACAGCATGTGCGAAAAAATGGCGTGTATAGAGATTTGGTGCAGTATGGAGTTTTGAATGGAGAATTGAGAATTGAGAATTGAGAATTGAGAATTGAGAATTTACTAGACGTAACTAGACGTGATTAGACGTTTTTTTTTTTTGAAACACAAAAGGAACAAAAGGAACAAAAGTGTTTTCACAAAAGTTTGTTGTACGTTTTACAAGTATGCTTCAAAAAATAAAAACCTTTTGTGAAAACACTTTTGTTTCTTTTGTTCCTTTTGTGTTTCAAAAAAACGTCTAATCACGTCTAGTTACGTCTAGTAAATTCTCAATTTTCAATTCTCAATTCTCAATTATTCACCTCGGTATTGGAAGTATTTTCTTCATTCGACCATCTAAAAAGTAAAAATCATCCCCTGTAAAAACCCCGTCCTCTTCCAACATAATCCGTACAATTTTACCCCATTCTTTTACTTCAGAGGCAGCGAATAATTCTATGGAATAAGCCGTATTACCATAGAGTGGATAATCCCCTTTTCCCTTTACCCCTTCTTGCTGATCCCACATACCAATAGTGGGTCCTGCTGCATGGCCATGCAAGCCGATTGGATGCGTATATATAGAACCATTGATGCCTTCCGACTCCGCTTGGGCTAAAGCATCTGCTAATATTTGATTGCCTGTTTTGCCCGCCTTAAATTGATTGACTAAAATATCTTGTAAGCGATTTCCTTTGTCAAAAGCTGCCTGCAAATAATCAGGGACACTTGTTTCTCCTGCCTTTAACACATAGAAATGTTGTTGTTGGTCGGTATTTAATCGAAGGTAAGTAATGCCAAAATCTACATGTAATAAATCTCCTTGTCGAATAACTTCTTGTTCAGGTCGTCGAGAAAAAGAACGCAAAAATTCTTTATTTCCCTCTAAGGACCGTTGCACAGAAACAGAAGGATGAAACCAAGTATCCAAGCCATATTCCGTAACCAATTGTCGCAAGGTCCATTCTACATCTGTTGTTGTCGTAATACCTGGATGAATGTGTTTTTCTGATAGTCCTTCTTGCAAAATTTTGTGTCCGAGGTGGCAAATCATCGGATATATTTCCAATTCTTTTGCAGAGCGGGTTTCCAGCCAAGCTATTGCTAAATCTTCCGCAGAAACCATACGTTCTGTTAATTCTTTGGGCAAGGCAGTTACAAATTCTTCATATTCTGTATGCACCAAACCATCCGCTAAAGCAAAATCTTTGGAATAATTGAGCCCTAGTTTTTTAGGATTTTTTTCTTTGATTATTTCTACTAAGGCATCCCACTGATCGGGGTATACATTTAAATCCCATGCCCCCTTTAATAACTTACCTACATTGTACCGGGCTATGGCAATCTTCTCTAAAGGGGCCTCTCCTCCTGCATCATAAAAAACTAAAATGGTTCTTCGGCGGGCAGATAACCAAGTGCTAGGCAGCATGGTTTTCATGACTGGATCTTCATTGTATTCTCTAGAGATAATTACCCACATATCTATACCTGAACGGCGCATTAATTGCGGTAATAGGTTATCCAGTCGATCTTCTAAAATTTCATCTACAACTGCAGCTCGTTCTTCTTGGTTTAAAATTAAAGTGCTGGGTACTTGGCTATTTAAAACGATAGAAAATAGCAAGAAAATGGGTAGGTATAGTTTAGTCATTTGTTTGTTTGTTCGTTTTAAGTTGAGGATAATTGATTAATCAAAATAGCAGGTAAAAAGTATATTTGGCAGACAGGGTTCTTTAGAGGGAACCTTCCCATCTACTGTTTCCTTAAGTTACAGAGTAATTTATCTCTCCTCTCTATTCTCACTTCTCTATTCTGATTATTTTTTAAACCACCAAAGTAATAAACTTCCCAATAAGCCCAAACCTAAAGTGCCCAATAGGCCACTCGTCCGATAGGGAAACGATTTTGGTAAGTCCATTTTTTCCATATCCCCGAAAATTAAATAGCCAGACCAATAGTAAGGATGTGCATCTCGATTGTTAGCGATAAACGCTTTTTTGGCCAACTGCAAGGCAACCTCTTTAGAATGACCTTCTTGTAGATTTCTATAAAATTGCGGCATTAATTTAGCGGTTGTATTATCATTAACTTGCCATAGGGTAGTAAGAATACTTTTTGCACCAGCGTAAGAAAATCCTTTACCTACACTAACAACGCCCTCCCCTTTTTGTAACTCTCCAATTCCAGTTTCACAGGCACTTACTACCACTAATTCGGCAGGAATGCGGAGATTTTGTAAATCTTTTACATAAAACAAAATATTTTCTGTAGAATCTGGAGATTCCGAAAATGCAATAAAAGAATAATGACCTGCTTCATTATTAGATTTCCCATGCGTTGCTAGATGTAATATCTGGCACTCCCCTGCTACTGCTTCAAAGTTAGATTTGGTGGCAGCTGGTCCTGGTAAAATTTCTCCTCCAATTAAATTCCGAATCTCGGCTACCTCCTGAGTATTGTATTTTAATTCCGATAATAATTCCTTACCCCCTCCTCTTACGATACTAGTCTGACCTGAAAACCCAGGCGCAATTCCAAGATAAGATCTATTGTAGTTTACTTTTTTCTTGTCCTTGACCGTTTGTAACCAAGTAGCAGAATAAGCATAACTCAGCGCATGTTTATCCATTAAATATTCGTAAGAACGAAAGCGAGAGATATCTGTTCCTGCCTTTACAACCAAAGCATCAAAAGGCAAATATTCTAAAACTCCATTTGCAACAATTATGGTATTAGCCTGTAAATCCGTTTTAAAAGGCGCAACTAAATCTTTGTATAAAGAAGTCCCTAATTGAGCATAATCTTTAATTAAAGTATCATTACTTTTATAAGGCTGATAGCCATAAATACTATTTCTAAATTGTTGTATCTCTTTTGCTAGGTTAGGTTTTTTTGGGATTTGTAACAACTTAGCTTTCGATTTATCTATGACAAAAGCATAAATACTCGTATCGCCAACAAAATACGCCGCCAAAGATTGGTTGGGCATTAATAACTGATTTTGCACATCAGCAATCGTAACAGCGTTAAGATTATATTTTAATTGATAATATTCTGGATAAGTCGTTTCTATATTATTCAATAAAGCTTCATACCTTTCTCGCAAATTGAACAAATCGCTATTCAAGCTATATATCAATTCTTGATCAAGGATAAGATTTTCGTTGGCTTCAAATAGTGATTTTTCTTTATAGCAAATCGCTGCACTTAATTCATTACAATGATTAACGACCGAATCTGGAATGCCTACAATTTGTAAAGCCTCTTCATTCTGAAGGGTTCGCATCAGGGTAAAAGTTTTGCTTTTTTCTGAATACTCAAACGCCTTGTTGATGTGTTGGTGCTCGTTTGTTGCTTGGTATAGCAGATAGTTAACATCTAGGGCGTATTGATAAAATTTATAAAAATGTTTACTTAAAGACTGCCCCGATTCTATACTTTGAAAATGCCGTTTTAAATAATCTAATCTACGCTCACTATTATCTAGTAAACTATCCGCCTGATGAAGCGACTTTAAATCCGCCTCTGCATGATACTCTTTGATTAATGAACGAACCATTTGTAATTCCACCTCTACTATTTCTTTATGTAGATAAGGCAAGTTCTTATTACGTTCAGAAACAGCTAACATAGTATGCGCTTCCCTTAGATATTTTCTTGCCTCTTTTCTATCTCCCATATTTAGGCACGTACTCCCCAAAGCTATATAGGCTTGTGATAGCTGAATCGGGTTCTTTTTAAAAATATCCTGACCTATATGTAATGCTTTCTGTAAATGAACTAAAGCGGCTTTTCCTTCCCCTGCTTTACATAAAGCATCTCCTAGCGATAAATAACAATCATAGATAAAATGGTGCTTGTTACTAAATTTTTGTTGATAGGTTTGAAGCGCTTTATTATAAAATGTTAATCCTTTTGCTTGTTCTTGCGTCGCTAAATGAATCTCGCCCAAATATTGGTAAGCCATTGCCACCAAATAATAGCCTTCTTCTTCCCGCTTTAAATAATGCGTTATTACTGATTTTAAAATACCTTCCGCTTTGGCATACTGTTTCATTTCAACATAAGACACGGCCATTAAGTATTTTAAATAATTAACTTTTTGGTGGTCCTTACCATATACTTCCTCAAAAATACCTACCGTTTTTGAAAGATAAGACAAGGCTTTTTTATGATTACCCATATCCCCGTAAAGCTGGCCTAAATTATAATAAACATAAGAAGTGTAGAAATGATCTGCCCCAAATTCTTCGTGTAGGATATCCCATGCTTTTTGTGCATACTCATTGGCAACAGCATAGTTTTTCAGCACTCTATGGGTTTCTCCCATTTTTAGGTAGGTATCTGCTACCTCAGGATGCTGCTCCCCATAATTGGCAACTATAATTGCCAAAGATTGATCATAATAAGTAAAGGCTTCTTCAAATAGGCCTTTGTCTTCCGCTATAATCGCTAAATTATTATACACATATCCTACTTTTATATGGTTGACCCCCAGTATTTTTTTTCTAATGGCAAGCGTTTTATTATAATGCGCTATCGCCTTGTCAAATTCTACAAAGCGCAAATAACAGCTTCCTATCCAAGAATTTATACTGGCATATACTAAATCTTCCGAAGCACCATGTAAAGCAAGAGTTTGCTCAAATTCTATTGATGCCTTATCAAAAAATCCTTGATGAAAGTAAATTTGACCGAATAGTAGCTGCTGCTGTACACGTAAATTTTTCTGCTGTATATGGGGTATATCTCTTAAGTAGGCTAAAGCATTATCATACTTATTCAGGGCTATCAAAGTAGATACGGAATCTAATTGTTTTTCTACCATCAAGCTAGTGGAATCTTCTTGCAATACAGGAGGATACATGCCGAACGACAGCAAGGGAAGTAGTAAGCAAAGAATGAATAAATTGATTCTCATTGCAATGGAAGTAGATATTTTGTGTGCAAGTGTATTATCAGCTCTTAGGTCTTTATAAACATAAAGTTAGTGAATTATGCTGATTTTAGACAGCAGAATAGCACTTATGCTTATTTTTTGTGTATAAAAATACTATTTTCCTAGACAAAAAGTGTTGCTGATGATTGTTAAGTAACAGGAATAAAATAAATTTATACTTTTTGATGCTCAAACCCTACAGAATTTGGTTTTTTAAAACAAAATAGTCATTTTATTTTTCCTTCGTTCGCAAGAAGATTTTTTTATAAGAACTTACGTTTTTCTGAAGTTAAATTCAAAAACTAAAAATCATTTCTTTGATAATTGGATGATTTTAATAGTTTCAGCTTGGCATCTGGTAAAAAGTATATTTAATAGTTCTCTTTAGAGGGAGCAAATTGGTTTTGTTTTTTTGCAAAAAACAAAACCAATTTGCTCCCTCTAAAAAATTATTCAAGGCTAAGCGTACTGAGGACTAAAAGCTTTATTCTACATAATTTTGATTGTAGAAACCTTAGTTTGTTTTTATTTGAATTTAATTTCAGCGAAGCGTAAGTAAGAAATCTACAAAAACAAATCCTCCTAAGTATTTATAATTATTGCTTTGTAAACTGTACCTTTGGATTTAAGACAAGCACAATTATTGATAAACAAAAATTCTTATACAATGCCTAAATGGTTAAAATGGATTCTGGGTATTCTCGCTACTTTAGCGCTACTTTTATTTCTCGCTTTCTTATTTATTAGTGAGTCTTTACCAAAAGGGCAGACAGGTCCTGAAGCGGAGGCATTAGCGAATAAAGTGCTAAAAGCTATCAACAAACCTGCTTGGGATAATACGGGTATTGTTCAATGGTCTTTCCCAGGTGGGCATGATTATATTTGGGATAAAAAACGACACTTAACAGAAGTAAAATGGGGCAATAACCGCGCTTTAATTGATTTACAAAAGGTAACGGGAAAAGCATGGACGGACGGAAAAGAGGTGACAGGTGCAGCAGGGGAAAAATTAGTTAAAGAAGCGTGGGGCTATTGGTGTAATGATTCTTTTTGGTTGAATGCACCAGCTAAAGTATTCGACGGAGGCACAGAGCGAAGTGTGGTCACGCAAAAAGATGGCTCCAAAGCATTAATGATTACTTATAAAGGTGGCGGGGTTACGCCGGGCGATTCCTATTTATGGAGCTTAGATGAGAATGGCTTGCCAACGGGTTATAAAATGTGGACATCTATTATTCCTATAGGCGGTGTGTCTGCTACTTGGGACGATTGGCAAACTTTACCTACAGGTGCTAAAATAGCTACTTCGCATGAATTAAGCATGGTCGGTATGAAAATACCTATCACTAATATAAAAGCAGCAGCTGACTTGACTAGTTTTGGAATGACGGAAGATATTTTTAAACCTATTTTGTAATTTTAGATTGCAAACGTGACGCAAGGGGTTATGTAAAAAGTATTTGCGTCCCACGTAATTGCCAAATTTATTTGGCAGATTCCACGTCTCACGTAATTTTTCTGTATAAGTCGAATAAATTTGGTAATTACGTGGGACTTGGAATCTGAAACGTGAAATCTGCCAAATAAATTGGGACTGTAAATTATCTGGATCATCTTATGTTTTAGGGTCTTTTTTTTTGTGAAATATAGGAGCGTAGCTCCGACCACGTCTGTAGAAATGGGATATGGAACCACGTCAAAGGAGCGTA
>ENA-ORXT01005104-ORXT01005104.1-marine-metagenome-genome-assembly--contig:-NODE-5104-length-13088-cov-3.215664_pt1 | contig 13088 bp, 13 predicted proteins | sample MGYA00237868_ERZ511482 | MGnify/ENA metagenome assembly ERZ511482 | reverse complement strand
CTTTGAAGATGAAACAAATGATGGTTATGTGGTATTTAAAGTGAAAACAAGAGCTAATCTAGTTCTAGGCGATGTCATAGAGAATACAGCAGGCATTTATTTTGACTTTAACTTTCCAATTATTACGAACACGACAAGTACAACCGTTGAAATTGAGAATGATACCAAAAATCATCAGATGGACACGGATATAGAAATCTATCCTAATCCTGCACATGGAAAACTGTATATAGAATCCGAACACGCCATTTTAAAGCTTAAGATAATGGATGTGCAAGGCAGAATAGTGGCAGAAAATCAACAAATAGCTACAAATTCATTACAGTTAAACTTAATGGATTTTCAAACAGGTTTGTATATAATTCAGGTGTTTACAGAGTTTGGAGAGGAGAGTGAGCAGGTTTTTATAGAAAATTGATAAAATTTCATATCCTTAGGCAACACAATCGCTATTTTTATGATATTAGGAAGTAGAAGCAAATAATTTAATAATGAAACTTTCAAAATCTTTACTTCAAGCGATCTTAGTGGGTGTAACGATAGGCACGGCAACCACATCATGTTCTATGTTGGACTCAGTAACAGGTACTGATGAAGAAGACTGTAGGGTAGAGCATAGACATCTAAGAGCGGATTCGCCAGATACATGTTGGGATTGTCCAGTATGCGGTATGGGTTAAATAAAATTACAAACAACTAAATTAAGAATAATGAAATTATCAAAATCACTTATGCAGTCTATATTAGTAGGTGTTACGATAGGAACCGCTACTTCTTGCTCCATGCTAGACTCCATCACAGGTGGTGAAGAAGAAGAATGCACAGTTCTATGCGGCGAAACAGACGATCTTAGAAGAACAGCAAACGGCGTCAATACGTGCTATGATTGTCCAGGCTGTGGATTAGGATAATGGCAAAATTACATGCAACTGCTGCTTGTAATTTAGACAAGAATCTATTATTGTCTTCCTTGCCCCTATTCGCACAAGAAAAAGTAGAAGCCATAGAGTGGTCCTTTGACACACTCTATGGCTTTTCTAATATTCCACCCTGGTTTTACGAACTGATAAACACGTTTAGTGATGCAGATCGCTTGATTGGTCACGGTGTTTTTTTCTCCCTCTTTTCTGGAACATGGTCGGTAGAACAAGCCAACTGGTTGGAAGACCTAAGAGCGATGTCCAAAAAATACAAATTCAATCATATTACAGAGCACTTTGGATTTATGACTGGAGAAGATTTCCACAAAGGTGCACCTATTAGCATTCCGTTCAATGCCTCTACTCTTAAACTTGGTCAAGATAGACTCTCCAGAATCCAAGATGCATGTAACTGCCCAGTGGGCTTAGAAAACCTTGCCTTTTCCTACGCCGTAGATGAATTGAAAGCACATGGTGCGTTTTTAAACGAACTCGTCCAACCCATCAATGGTTTTGTAATTCTAGATCTACACAATTTATATTGCCAAGCAATGAATTTCAATATTCCTGCGGAGATATTAATTGATGCATATCCCTTGGATCGTGTTAGAGAGATTCATATTTCAGGAGGATCATGGGAAGCATCGGAATATTTCCCAGATGTAAAAATAAGAAGAGACACACATGATGATTCTGTACCTGCAGCTGTTTTCAATCTCTTAGCCACGGTTATTCCTAAATGTCCAGAGTTACTATTTGTTGTAATGGAACAACTGGGAACAGGACTTAAGACCGATCAAGAAAAGGAAGCGTTTCAACAAGACTTTTTACGTATGGAAACAATCATACGACAGAATGAAACGCTAGAATCCTCGAAAAAAAATTTTTTACCTTCAAAAAATGATGTTTCTTCAACACCGTATGAGGATCTAAAGCTAAGAGAGCAGCAAAAAGAACTTACGCAGATATTAGAAAGCGCAGAAAACTATGAAACCGCACTCGTGCAATTACAAAACTCTAGCTTAAATGATAGTTCTTGGAATGTAGAACAATGGCAACCCCACATGTTAGAAACGGCAATTGCGATCGCTCAGAAATGGAAACAAGGCTTTGATAAAAAGTAAATTGTTATTCTTTTCTCTTTAAAGATTGTATGATCATTAAAATTCCAAAAGCAACTTCTACACCAGCACCAATTAGAGCAGTAGGGTAAAATGCTTGATAATTAAAGATGCAATACATACCTATTACTATCAGGAGCAAGCCTATCACCCAGTACATTTTCATTTAAAAGAGTGACTGGAAGATTAAATATCTACCACCAATAGTCATAAGCATGATAGTGTAGAACCATAAAGGCTCTTTAGAATTAACAACATAAGCGATAAATAAACCAATGAACAATAGAGCCGTACTCTCCAATGCCAATCTACTTAATGGATTCTTACTATCGTGTTTTCCTGATCGCTTAAGCACTTTCGAAATCAAAATACTGAACGGGAATATCAACATTCCGCCGAAGAAGAAAACAAGAATACTAATTTGTTCTGTGGAATAATAGGCAACGAGTCCAGTTATCATCCAGAGGGAACCTGACGCCAAACGACCACTCCCTCCGCCTAATAGGCATCTCGCATATCTTTTTGTGATTCACGTATATTAATACTTTGGATTGAAAGTTTGAGTCTACAATAAACTACTTTAATTTATTTATTCACTCACCTTCCGTCTTAATAGTCAGGCTCTTCATCCAAAACATTCTTAACTCTGCCCACTTCTCCGGTTTCTAACATCACCTTGATCCCATGCGGATGAAATTTTGACTTGGTCAATATCCGTTTAACCAAGCCTTCCGTCAATTCTCCACTTCTCTGGTTTTGCTTCTCCACTATTTTTACAAGTGTATCTAGTTTTATATTCTCTCTTTTTGTTCCGTCCATTTGTTTCGTTTAGGTCGTTTGTGTTGCTCACTGTTAGATCGCTTGTTTCACTCGCTGTTAGATCGTTCGCGCTGCTCACTGTTAGATCGCTCGTTTCACTCGCTGTTAGATCGTTCGCGTTGCTCACTGTTAGATCGCTTGTTTCACTCGCTGTTAGATTTGGTTTTCGTAATAACTATGCAAGAGGAGGGGACTCCTTTGCATGTAGAAGTTCATTATCTGCAGTGAAAGGACTCCTGTCCTCTTCACGGGTTTTGCACATTGTCCCTATTCACTATTCACTATTCATTATCAACTTCATTCCGAATTTCCTGCCCATAAATCAACCTACCCAACTCCGCCAAAAACGCAATGCCGTCATCATACTCATACGTATCATCATTAAAAATACCGTTTTCGTTTACAAGTAGAGTAGCACTTAGGAAGAAACGCACATCGTTTTTCTCATCTTCTATAAATGCACAATCAGTTAGTGTTCCGTATGCATAGCCAACTTTATTATATATTTTTATGTGAGCAGGCATAGGCTTCTTGGAGTCGCCATACATGAAGAACTTGCCATAACTATCGTAATATTCCTTAGCATCATAATTGGGATATCTATAGCTAGAAGGTAGTTTGGATAGAGCTGATTTTAAAAATGAATAATCTTCCTTGCTTAGGTCAAATTGTTGTTCCTTTGCGTAAAGCTTAGGTACAATTATACGTTGTAGACTTTCTTGTAAGTCTATTAGATTGATAAAATTCTTTTTGCTCATATCAAATGGCTCCATGGTGGGCGTATCTTCCCCGCTTTTAACGTATCCTTTTCCTTTTATCTCCCCGTTAAGAGCGGCGAAATAATTTCCAGTTGATTGCTCCGCTGCTTTCTTGTAAAGAACTTCATCGCCTGTGTAGAATTCTATCGCATTACTATAGGCGTTTTCATCATAATCAAAGCCTCCTACGCCTACCCGCGTAACTATCCGAGAATTCGAAAAAATTCGCTTCTTACGAAGTTCTTGGTTTATGTAATCTCTGCCCAAAAATTCATACAGCCGATTATAAGCATCGTTGTCACTTACTGCAAATAATTTATAGATGTAATGTCCAATGCTTGCATTACCGCTTTGACTTGTGCTGTCTGAATTGACAGGTGATTGCGCATACCTACTCTTGAAAACACGAAGTGCTGTTTCCTTGTCGATGTCATAGCCCGCATCTCGCAGTTTTTTAAGCCGCTCTAATGCTAGAAAAGCCACAGGCATCTTTACCGTGCTGGCAGGATAAAAATACTTGGTACTATCTATGTTAAATCTCTTTTGCGTTGTACTCCAATTTCCAGTGGAATCTTTTTCCAACCGTGTATACAAAATTTGCAATTCGAAAGAATCTGGATTAGACATGTACGTTTTAAAATCTTCGGAGCCGTTTTCCACTAATTGGCCCCAAAAATCTTTCTCTTTCTGACAGGAAATACACAAACTAAGGAGAATAATTATACTCCAGAGAGACTGTTTGCGTATGCGTATCCTTCCTACCAAGAAATTATATTATAGGTTTTTAAAATTACGAATACCATGATAACTACGAGTAGACGGTACGCCCAAATATCCGCATTCTTATATTTTGAGGCAAACTGCGCCGTGAGATAACCACCCAACGCTTGACCAATAGCAATAATAGATCCTAACTTCCAGTCGATCAATCCTTTAATTTGAAAAATACCGATTACGATAATTGTATACAAGAAAACGACAAAGGCTTTAACAGCATTGGCGTCAATAATATTATAACGGGCAACTAAAACCATAGCAGCAAGGAATATGACTCCCATGCCCATTTGTATAAACCCACCATAAAAACCTATGCCTAGAAATAGCGGGACATAGAGAAAAGGAGAGAGATCTTTTTCTATGTTGGAAGCCACGAGCCATCGTTTTGGCTTGATAAGAACAACAAAAAATAAGATGGTAATTAAAACTTTGAAGACGAACATAAACTGTTCATTGCTCACACGTACCGCCATCAATACACCCGCTACAGCGCCAATGCATACTAAAATAATAATGTGCTTACTTTTGCTTATGTCCAGCTTCTTATTTTGGATAAAAGCAAAATTCGACGTAAGACCTTGCGCAAAAACGCCTACACGATTGGATCCATTTGCCATGCCGCCGGGCAGGCCTAATACTTCCGTTAAAATAGAAAGCGTTATAGCCGAACCATTCCCCGCAAGCGTGTTAATACTTCCGGCTATAAAGCCACCAAGAATGGAGATAACTATTTCAAACGTGCCTATTTCCATCTAAGAAATTTCTTGACAAAGTTCTATGAGAATACCATTTGCACTTTTTGGGTGGATAAAACAAATGAGTTTGTTGTCCGCTCCTTTTTTAGGTTCTTCACTGAGTAATCTAAATCCCTCCTTTTTCAGACGCTGCATTTCTGCGCGGATATCGCTTACAGCGAATGCAATATGGTGCAGTCCTTCGCCGCGTTTTTCTATAAATTTTGCGATAGCACTATCAGGTGATGTTGCCTGTAATAGTACCACTTTGTTAGGACCATTTCTGAAGAAACTAGTCATCACATGTTCAGAATCTACATGCTCATCTTTATAGGCAGGACTCCCTAAAAGTTTTTCAAACAAGCTCTTAGATTTTTCTAAATCGGTTACGGCTATTCCCAAGTGCTCAATTTTCTGCATATTGTACTACATTTGTTGCGGTTAAAACTACGTTAAACTAAGAAATTCCAAAATCCTGCTGCTTAGATTTGTAGTTCAGTTTTAAAACAATCCATGAATAAGAAAGCTATTTGGTTGATTATCGTTCTAATGAGTGCAGCACTCATTGGTATTAGTATCATCCAATTGATATGGTTGCGTTCATCTGTAAGGCTCCAAGAGCAAAATTTCAATGATCGTGTGATTATGGCATTGAACAGAGTAAAGGATCGCGTTGTAGAAGACGATAAAATCAGAGAAAAGACGTTGGAGTATTTTGAAAACAATAAATCAGCTAAGCTTTTCAGCACAAGCGAGAATCCAATCGCCAATTTCTTTAAGTCCAAGCCGAATAGAGAAATAGAGCGCCTGCGCTATGAACTTTCAAGCCTACCTAGCCAAATAGACCCCAATAGATCACTGGTCAATCTAAATAAAGATAATCTTGATTTATATATCGCGCAGGAATTAAAAAATCAAGGCATAGATTTAAAATATGACTACGGCGTCTACTCTTTTGAAGAAGAAAGCTATCAGATTATAAACGGCAATTTCGCTATTCAGATTTCCGACGAAGGTGCCTACAGCGGGGTAGAGGCAGTTCTTGATGAAAGTACAGCAGAATATCAGGTAGATTTATTTAGCAACGAATTGGGTTCACCGGGGTATCTAAAATTATTTTTCCCGCAGAAAACAAGTTGGCTATGGTCAGAGGTACTGCCTTCTACACTCAGTTCCATTTTGCTTACAAGTCTGATACTATTTTGCTTTAGCTATACTATTTATGTTATCTTCCGACAGAAGCAGATCTCAGAAATGAAAACTGACTTCATAAATAACATGACTCACGAGTTCAAGACGCCTATCGCTACAATTTCTTTAGCGGCAGATTCTATTAATAGTCCCATGGTTAATACGGATGTAAGTAAGATAAAACGATTTGCAGGTATTATAAAGCAAGAAAATAGAAGAATGCTAAACCAGGTAGAAAAAGTTCTACAGATGGCACGGATCGATAATAGTGACCTAAACCTGAGAATTGTAGACGTAGATCTGCATGAGGTGATAAAGAAAACAGCTGAAAATGTTAAATTAAAGCTGCAAAGTAGAAATGGGTCACTTTCCACACGACTAGAAGCGAACCAATCAGTCGTCAGAGGAGATTTAACCCATATTTCTAATATGGTGGCAAATCTATTAGATAATGCAGAAAAATATTCCAAAGACAGTCCCAGGATTGAGATTACCACAAATACGGTGTCAAATGGAGTAGAAGTACACATACAGGATGAAGGAATTGGGATGAACAAAGAGTCCCAAAAGCACATATTTGATAAGTTTTACAGGGTTCACACGGGAAATATACATGATGTTAAAGGGTTTGGACTAGGTCTAAGCTACGTTAAAGCACTGATGACAGCACATAAGGGAACGGTGGCTGTAAAAAGCGAATTAGGCAAAGGAAGCACATTTACGCTATATTTTCCCTTCAAAGAAAGTGACTAAACTGTAACTTTAACATCTTAATAGTGGAATCATATTGAAAAATAGATTATAAGAGTTGATCATGATAGAAAAACCAAAGATTCTCCTAGTAGAAGATGACCAAAATTTCGGCGATGTACTTAGATCTTACCTTGAGATGCACGATTTTGAAGTGGTATTAGCGCAGGACGGGGAAGCCGGTCTTGAGGCTTTTAACAAGTCTAAATACGACCTATGCATTTTTGATGTCATGATGCCCAAGAAAGATGGGTTTACACTAGGGAAAGAAGTAAGAGAAAAAGACAAAGTAACCCCGATAATCTTTTTGACGGCGAAGACCCTAAAAGAAGATGTTATTGAAGGCTTTAAAATTGGCGCGGACGATTATATATCCAAACCATTCAATTCTGAAGAACTATTATACAGAGTCCAAGCAATTCTCAAGCGTAGCCAAAAGAAACCAGATCCACAAGAAGATGTGAAAGAATTTACATTAGGGAAATACCATTTCAATTACCCCCTTCGTATTCTTACATTTGATAGCGACAGTAAAGATAAACTATCACCAAAAGAAGCACACCTTCTAAGACTGTTTTGCATCCACAAAAATGATGTACTTGCAAGAAGCGAAGCCCTCACCAAAATATGGGGAGAGGATAATTATTTCACGGCAAGAAGTATGGATGTATTCGTAACTAAGTTGCGTAAATATCTTACCAAAGATGAGCAACTCGAAATCGTAAATATTCACGGTAATGGATTTAGACTTATAGATAGATCCATGGGTGAAGTAGACTAGACAATAGTTAATCCTAATATATAAAAGAGGGACGTGTTTACATGTGCCTTTTTTTTTATTTGGGCATCTCCATTGCGGCGCAATGGTCCAGACTATTCATGACTTCACATGCGTTGCGGTCACTGCGTGACTCCACCTCCGGCGGATCATTACTATCCCTTGTTGAGGATTTGAAAAGATTGTTCTACAGCTACACTATAGCGTTTCAGCCAATGGAGTGTCACTGAAAGACAACGCATTCGCAAGAAGAAATATAAGAAAGTGAATTTGTATAATATTTCCGAGCCAGTCCTCCGACATACTAAAAATTGTTTATGAAGAGGCGCAGGAAAAAACCATAACTATTTTTAATATAATGGCCCTACTTGCTGCACAGAAATCATGCGACAGTCTTCAATTCCAAACCAGCTTAGCGGATAGGGAATTATATGCAATAAGGATAGCAAGCCAAAACACCACCATGAGTAAAAAAATCATAATCCAATATCTCCTTTAGATATTTTAAATAACCAAAAAAAGCAGCCAAGATAACTTGACTGCTTTTTTTATCGTTAAAACTTTAAAATATTGATTCCCACAGTATGTACTTTGCACCTACATACCCAAATCTTCATACCACCCAATCCCCGCACACGCCACTCTCAAATTCTCGATATCCTAATTGTACATTACTAATTATTCCTTATTAATTACCTCCAAGGCCCCTCCTTCTTCACATGCACAAACCTCTCTCCCTCCATCCGATACAATCCACCTCCGCCTCCAACCCAAATCCGCCCATCTATATCCTCAAAAACATCCTGCACAGCCTTCACACCTAGGCCTTCTCTTTCTCCATAGTTAGTAAAGTCTTTCCCATCAAAGCGATACACACCAAACCCCTCAGAACTCATCCAGATATTCCCCTGACTGTCTTCATAGATAATGCAGACTTCATCATTCCCGATACTCCCCTCGCTCAGTGAATAGTTGGTAAACGTTTTTCCATCATAGCGACATACCCCACCAAACCGTGTCCCAATCCATATATTGTGATTCTTGTCTTCCATAATAATGTCAACACTATCATCGCTCAACCCACCTTTCTTCGTGTATTGCGTAAAAGATGTACCATCATATTTATAAGCACCAAAACCGTTAGTACCTATCCAAATATTGCCCTTGCTATCTTCAATGATAGAACAAGATGTGGCATCAGTGATAAAATTGCCAGAAACGGGTTCTGGATATGGGATCTCAAAAGACTCCCAGTCTTTCCCATCAAATTTAAAAACTCCTTCTACCGAACCTCCCCAAATATTACCCTGAGAATCAGCACAAATACTCCAGAAACGCTTCTTTTTAAAATATCGATCAGCACTATAATTAATAAATTGGTTGCTGCCTTTCTCATCACTTTCCCAAGCATATTTAACAATCCCTTGGTCCGTAGCAAACCATATATTTTTTTCCTGATCTTCGGTGATCCCGGTTACCTGCTGGCCATCGAATCCATTTTTATTGGAGAAATAAGCAAGACTATCCCCATTGTAGTGTGCTATGCCACGGCCATTTGTTCCCATCCAAAAATTCTCATTTTTATCCTGGTATATATTTCTGACGAAATCAGCTATTTGTTTGTCAGCATTTAAATACGCTTCTACTTTTTGACTCTCTATTAAATCAAATTTTGTTTTGTAAGGCATTTCGCGTGCCTCGCCACTATTGTTTGTTTGACTACATGCACTCATAAGCAATACAGAGATTACTAGGAGATAGCTGTATGGAAATCTGTTCATATCCTTTAAAGATAAACTTAACTAAACAAAAAAAGCTCGTCCTCTTCACGGGTTTTGTTCCTTGCTCCCTGTTCCCTGTTCATTGTTGCCTGTTAAACCTATGCAAGAGGAGGGGACTCCTTTGCATGTAGAAGTAATTATCTGCAGTGAAAGGACTCCTGTCCTCTTCACCACTCTCTGCAGCGCCCTCTTCACAGGTTATTGTTCACTGCTCACCCTCCGCCTTCTGTTCACCATCAAACAACTCATCATATTTCTCACCCTTTCCATTCGTAAGAATAATCTTATCTTCTTGGAACGGTCTTAGGCCAATAAGCTTGATAACATCAGATTTAAGGAGCACTTCTTTTTCTAATAAAGCCTGCGCCAGTAAATTCAATTCTTCTCTTTTTTCAATCAACAAGTTTTGAGCACGGATATACTGCTTCTCTATCAGCTTTCTAACCTCATCATCTATCAATGTTGCGGTATCATCAGAATATGGCTTGTTAAACTGATCCTGTTGCATGGCATAGAAAGAAACATTTCCCACCTTTTCATTCATTCCGTAAATGGCTATCATACTATAGGCCATTTTAGTGACCTGATCAAGATCGTTTTGCGCGCCTGTGGAGATCTTATCAAATACGATTTTCTCTGCTGCTCTTCCCCCTAAGGTCATTGCTATACGATCGAGCATTTGTTCTGTACGTGTAATGTATTCCTCCTTTGGAAGATATTGGGCATAACCCAATGTACCCACGCCTCTAGGGACGATGGTTACCTTCACAAGAGGGGAAGCATGCTTTAAAAACCACCCACAAATAGCATGACCTGCTTCGTGGTAAGCAATGATTTCTTTCTCTCGCGGAGCAATTAATTTATTCTTCTTCTCGAGACCACCTATGACTCTGTCTAATGCGTAGTTAAAGTCATCTAAGTACACACTCTTCTTATTTCTTCTAGCAGCTACCAGGGCAGCCTCATTACATACATTCGCAATTTCTGCACCTGCAAAACCCGGTGTCATCTCTGCAAGTATATGTGCCTTAACCTCTTCGTGTGTAACGATGTTCTTAAGGTGAACTTTAAATATAGCTTCTCTTCCTTTTAAATCTGGTCTATCGATTCCTATCTGTCTATCAAATCTTCCAGGACGTAATAACGCATTGTCTAGTACGTCGGGTCTGTTCGTTGCAGCCATTAAGATTACTCCTTTGTCTGTGCTAAACCCATCCATTTCTACAAGCAGTTGATTGAGTGTGTTCTCACGTTCATCATTTCCTCCTTGTACAGCTCCCTTTCCTCTTGCCCTACCGATAGCATCTATCTCATCAATAAAAACAATACAGGGCGCTTTTTCTCTAGCCTGCTTAAAAAGGTCTCTTACTCTAGATGCACCTACTCCTACAAACATTTCTACAAAATCAGATCCCGATATAGAAAAGAAAGGAACACCCGCTTCTCCTGCTACAGCTTTTGCTAATAAGGTTTTACCAGTTCCTGGAGGGCCTACTAATAGTACACCCTTAGGTATCTTACCTCCAAGTGCCGTATATTTTTTAGGATGCTGCAGAAAATCTACAACCTCCATTACTTCTTCTTTTGCTTCCTCTAGTCCAGCAACGTCTTCAAAAGTTACATTCACAGCAGCGTCATTATCAAATAACGTCGCTTTTGATTTACCAATATTGAAGATCTGTGCTCCAGGGCCACCCGCACCGCCACTCATTCTGCGGAAAAAGAATACCCATAAACCTATAAGAAGCAGAAAAGGAAAAATCCAACTGAGGATGGAAGCCATCCAATTTGTTTCTTTATCAAAGTCAAACACAAAGTCAGAACCACTGCTAAGCAATTTATCTAAACGCTCTTCAAATTTTCCAACATCTCCTATCTCCATCGTATAATGCGGCTGCTCCGCATTGAACGAATTTTCTTCAATGTTGTATTTGCCTAAGCTTTCTTTTTTAATGAAAATTTTGGCGAAGCTGTTGTTGATTATTAACACTTCTCTGATGTCATTCTCCTGCGCCATTTTAACAAACTCCTGTGTGTTTACCTTTTCAGTTTTGTTATTGATAAATGCGAGTGCATTTACAGCGAGAACAAAAAATATTATCAACCCATAAATCCAGTATGTATTATACTGCACCTTCTTAGGGTTTTTATCATTCGGGTTTTCATTACTCATGGATACGTTATTTCTAAATTAAGAATGTTACCTGTGCAGGCTTAAAGATTTTCATATTCAGTAAACTTAGCGTCGCCCCAGAGTTCCTCTAACTCATAGTAACGTCGCGTCTCTGGATAAAAAATATGAACGACAATATCAAAGTAGTCTAACAGAACCCAATTTGCACTTTCGATGCCTTCTCTAGAAGAAGGATTTAAGCCAAGTTCTCCCTTAATCCGCTTATGGATGTTGTTAGCAATTGCCTTGATTTGCGTTGTGGAATCTCCCTCGCATATAATAAAGTAATCGGTTGAGGCACCATCTAGTTCCCTCAGATCCAATTTTACCAGATTTTTACCTTTTATGTCTTGGATAGCATCAATAATGACATCTCCTAGACTTTGTTCTTCTTTTAGTGGCTGTTTAGCCTGATTTAATCCCAAATTCTCTTATTATTTTGATCAATTTCTTAAAATTACATAAAATCTGATAGTCGCGCTCCTTTATTATGCCAACTGAATATATATATCTAGAAACGGTAGAATCCACCAATGTGTACGCTTCTAAACAGGTATCAAAAACCAATCCACAGCACCCCAAGGTGTATTTTACGACTAATCAGTCAGGTGGTACTGGTCAATTTGGCAGAAAATGGTATAGCGGAAAGGATAAAAACCTCAGCTTAAGTATCGTCTACCCGTGGAAAAAAATGACAGCAGCACAAAATATCAACATTTTGATGACTGTGTCGCTGGCAATACAAAATGCACTTATGGTGCTTACCGGATTGAATAGTACAATTAAATGGCCAAATGATATCTACTATGATGATAAGAAATTAGGAGGTGTGTTGATTCAGAATGTACTCAAAGGCTCTAAGGTCAATTACAGCATTATTGGTATTGGAATTAATGTCAACACTAAACGTTTTCCAAGATGGGTACCTAATCCGATATCCGTAAGCCAAATTGAGAATAAGGACTACGAACTGGATAATTTTGCGCGACTCCTAAGTTCTGCAATCATCCAATACCTAGATATCCGTGAATCCCTAAAATTTAAAACCATCAAAACAAATTATCTTAAAAACCTATATAAGTACAAAAAAGAACTTAAGTATAAGAACAAAAAAGGAGTGATCAAATGGGGAACCCTGCACGACGTAAATGACAACGCACATCTTGTCATCAAAGATTCCGATGGAGAGCTACATAGCTTTGACCATGGAGAACTTTCGATGATTGTTTAGTATTCTATAAAGAAATTTTAGGGCGTGCCTCTTCACTAATGTTCAGAGTCAGGCT
>ENA-ORXT01005103-ORXT01005103.1-marine-metagenome-genome-assembly--contig:-NODE-5103-length-13088-cov-17.043579_pt1 | contig 13088 bp, 8 predicted proteins | sample MGYA00237868_ERZ511482 | MGnify/ENA metagenome assembly ERZ511482 | reverse complement strand
AAATACATAGTAAAATATATCAATCGCTGATCTCTTACATAATCCCACTCATCAGCAAAATCGAAATGGCATAGAACCTATCACCTACTTGGATACGCTTCGTCCAACTATCCTACCGGCGAGCAGGCAGGACCGAAGATTCATTTTCAATAGAATCTTCAGTCTTTAATGTTATGTCCAGTTTTCCATTCATACCTACCACCTCTACGATTATATTTTTCTACATCAATATCAATGCTCTTTGCAGCCTTGATAATTCCTTCATCTAATATAGGGATACTATATTCATAGCGAGAATTTGTGTTTTGATAAAACCTACCTGCTGGATCAATCATCAAATATGAATTCGTCATATCATCATTTGATTCTGTAACTATTATAACTTGCTGATTGACGTTTTGACTCTGAACATAATTTTGAAATTCACTATCACTTATAGTAAATTTAGATATACACAAATCATTTTGCCCTTTTATTGGTAATGCTTGTAATATTTTCCATCGTTTCGGGTTTACCTTATTAATAAATTTGGAAAGATTCTCATTTTTATTAAACGCAGATACAACTGTGTTAATCTTTAAGCGAATCTTTGATTCCATGATATAATTGCAAATTGTTAAATATGATTTTACGTTAATAGGCTTTTTGCCAGTTATAGCTCGTCCAGTATAAATATTTGCCTTATCGTTAATTGAGTCTACGCTTAGAGTAATCCAATCTAGTACCTCTTCATATTTGTTTATCCATTCTTTATCTATTCTACTGCCATTTGTGACTACCATTGTGGTTTTATTATGGCTTTTTGCAATCGCTATCAAATCATACAACCACGGGCATAAGGTAGGTTCGCCACCAGCAAAAGTGATCTTCTCGACATTGGTTGAACAGATTAGATACATCAATTTGATTGCCGATTCTTTTGGAAGATGACCTTTGGGCAAAACTGTTTGTTTTACATCTTGAAAAGTTGCAAAACAAAATTTACATCTCATGTTACACGGTTCCCATAAATGGAAATTAAGACTTGGAATAGGTAACTTAATTGTTGAAAAACTCATACTGTGATTTTAAAATTATTAAATGGCTAATCGCCAAATCACAGAACTTTCAACTAATAACTTATAACCTGTCTAAATACTTATTATTATACAAATCATCTAAAATTGATATTATAGATGATGGTGGTTGATTTATTCTAAATGCATTTTCAAAATTCTTAATTCTATTAAGTACTTTTTCTTTTTGCAAATCTTTCTTATCTAATTTGGTAATTGCAAAATATTCTTCAGTCCAATTGATGTTATAAAACCATGTTGCATCTCTTAGACGTAACAGTAGTGTAAAATAGCTACACTTAAAAAAAACTCTTTCCGCTAAATTATCCCATTCAAATGAAGTCGTGACTATTAAATAATTGATTTTAGGCTTTGTTCTAGGTTCTACTTTTAGAGATTTAATCAACCAATCATATTCTTTATTGCCTTGTTTAAATTTGTATCTAATTTTTTTTAATTGATGGTTGGCTTTGTTGATAGTTGTATCCAGCAAATTTTTTCGATCCTTCAAATTCATCCTAACAGAACTTCCTTTCAATTCTATTATCAGGATTTCTGTACCATCATAAATAGCCAAATCTAATTCTCCTTGACTTTCTCCATTCTTTCCATTAGGAAGTTCTTTTTCAATCAACCATTCTAACTTTGGAATATTAGACTTAAATTCATTCAACAAGTTATCTGCTTGGTTAAATGCTACTTCTTTACTAATAAAATTATTTTTGGTCGGCTTAAATATGTAATTGGTTATTGGTACAAAAAAATTAATTCGCTGTAGCAAGGCACTAGGTAAAATTAATTGGTTGCTGTACTTGAAAAATACTTTAATACCAAAATGTAAATATCCATTTGTATAGGTGAGCCATTCTAAAATTTTTTCGATTTTTTCTCTATGGATTTTTTGTTTAAATATGTTATAAAGTGTTTCAACAAAGCCTACTTTCGTATCTACAGTTAGAATGTTTTTTCGGTATTTTTCTATATGTTTTAAACCTAATATTATAGCGGTTAATTCTTCAATATCAAAACCTTTGAAATCGTATTCCGAAATTCCTAGGTCCTGATAATACAAAATAGCTTGACCATACTCTATTTGAAATTGTCTAACTGAGTTTTTGTTTAAAGCTAAAAAATATGATTTGTTCAGATAGTATTCATGCAATAAATTGTATTTGTTGCCATTTCTTCTCCAAATTTCATGTAGCTCAGTATCTTTATAATTAATGACAATTTTAATATCATCAACTATAGACAGATTTACATTATTATCGAATCGGAATACTTCGACACAGTCTCTGTTAAATTTTATTTGATCGATTTTTTGCTTTAGTAAATCATAAGTTAATGCCAACAAAGGTTTTTGTATTTTATATTCTATTGAAGAATTTAAGTTAGAACCATTCTTTAGCAAATAATAGAATAATTGATTCACTGCTTCTATTGTGTAATCAAGATCCTTTTCATTTTCTGGTAAGTAATTTTCTATGTTATGTAGTAAATGACATAGAATCTGTAAGGTTGGTTGTTTTAGGCATTCTTTAAATAGTATTTGAATTTGGTTTTTCTTGCCTTCAATATTCTTTCGAATGACATTTTCAATTTTAGTAAATGATTCAATTTCCGGGTTCTGTGAATCTTTCAATAATTCATTTATCATGTAATAGTCATCCCGTAAAAAATTACGACTTATCTTAATTGCAGTAATTAGAATTTCTGGTGAGGTCCGTATAAGAAATTTGACTACTTTCTTTAATACATCTACCTTTTCGTGATAGCTATTCTGAAGTTTGCCTTTGTTTAAATATTTTAAATCGAAAATGTAGCGAAATAAAGCACCTCGTCTGTAAATAAGCAACTTTTGGAGATAATCTTCCTTTTTGGCAGCAAATTGCCAGAAATACTGAAATTGGTAAATTTTAATACCGAACTTTTCATCAACTTTTTCAAGTTGATAATATTCATCATGCTTGTGATGTAAGACTATGGCTGTATCTATAGCCTCTGATAAAGAATTTATATTCATGATAAAAATTTTAATCGCCATAAGCAAATCATGAATAGAAGTGAAAGATAGAATAAATTATTTCAATTGCCAAATGAGTATTTTGCATTTTTTTAATTGGACATAACGGCAGTTTGTGAATATACTACAACTAATTTAGGTACTTAATTGTACCCTGCATAATAGCAGCTTACAGAACTGACTTATTAAGTTATTAGTATGGTGCTTTATTATCGATGAGACAATCATAATCTTTGTTTTGTCGACCTTTAGGGCTTCTCTGAGCCCTTCTATACCTAATATTGTCATTACTCTCTTTAGATTGTAGCATAGCATGATGTCTTTCCTAAAGTTGGCTATCGTCATATATCCTGGTCTTTGCATCCCTGTGAGCCACCACAGTTCGGAGTTAACCTTGCATGCCTTTTCTAAAGTTCTGCAAGAGCGAATCTTATTCAAATAACCATAGATGTAGATTGCGGTTAGCGTTTTAGTTTCAAAGGCAGGCTTGCCCTCGTGAGATTTTCCTTTAACTGTAAAACCTAATTCTTGATAATCAATACATTTACAAAACAGATCTACGACTCTTACAACACTATCCGAATCCACAATTTCATCCAGAGAAAAGAACTGTATTTGACCACGATCAACTTTTGATTGTAATGGCATAATACTAATGTTGTTATCCTATTAAGATAAGACTTTTAGTCCAGAATCTATAACTCAAAAAAGAGTATTTTCACAGTCTGATGAATTATGCATATCCAGAGTGCTGACGAAGGAAGCATTCTGTGATCATGCAGTGTTAGCAGCTGGCTTTCTTTTATTCAATTCTCTCAAATAAATGATAATAGTAACTAAACGGTTTGTTGTATTTTACTATTTGTCTTTGCTTTGAAATTATTTTATCATCGCCAATTGCAATTTCCTTTACTATATGCTTGAAACGATGAATTATTCGATTTCTGTTTCTGTCAAGTTTTTGAACTTGCTTTGTAAGATAAGGGTTATTGTTAACATTTCTAAAGCCATTTTTCCAACATAAGTCGTTTTGGGCTGTAGAAAAATTGGAGATTGAGATTCTGCCAACTGACATTCCTATTAATTTATGTATTAGAGATTGGGTAATTGATCCAGGACTCTTTCTTCTATCTTTTTGAATTGCAACTATATATCTCTTTTCTAATTCGTTTTGTTTTTTTAATTCTTTAAGAAATGATTTCTTTCTGACTCTAATATATCCCTTAGTTGATATTTCATATCCAACAAAGCTTATCCATTTTAAACCTCCATACTTTTTGTTGTCCCAAAGATATGGGCCTTTAGATTTAGATTTCCAAAATTGTTTTTTGTTTGGCATTTTGGTTATGTGAGGCTTGGTTGCCACGTAGTCTTTATCAAAGTTATGAGGAACTAGTTTGAGTTTTTTTAGAGCTCTTAAATATGTATACTTTGCTTTTCTACATTTTCTGAAATTGGGACTAATTATTAGCATGTCATCACAGAACCTAACATAAAATACATCATTATTAAGTAGGAGTTTGTCTGCTACATCAAGAACGATGTTTGCTATTAATCCTGATAAAGCTCCACCTTGAGGAATTCCAATTTTTTGCTTTTTGAAATCGGGATAGAGGTTATTAAGTTCTTTTTTTATCCAACCAAATTTTCCATTCGGAATGTTATATTCTTTCCAATACTGTTGATCAGAATTATATGGTAATACAGTATGATTGAATGAATAGCAATTTAAATATTCTATGAATATTTTTTTCGGAATACTAAAGTCCCAAGCTGAGTTTTCAATAAGATTTTTCTCTATTAGTTTGTTTAATAGGTCAATTACAACGTTGTGATTGACAGCGTCAAAGAATTTTTGCATGTCACATTCTGTAACCCAAAGTTTTTTGTAGGAGTTTTTTATTTGAAATTTTTGAATTGAACTTATACAATCGTGATGTGACAAAATAGATTTTGTAAAAGTGCTCTTTTTAGATCTAAATGCATACGAAGAGTCTTCAAAGTGTTTGTCAAATGCTTTTGTGAGATATCTATTTGTAATACTTAAAATTAGTCCATCCTCTAGCGGGAAAAGAGATATTGGTCTACACTTGTTTTCAGAATTTGGCTTAATCGTATTCTTTGGCTTAGGGTAGATTTTCGGTTTGTTTATTTTGAAATTTGGATTTAAAATTCGATTTCGAATCTTTTGTATAAATGCATCAAGTTTAATTAAATAAGGTAGTTCTGGATTCTTTATTTTATCTCTATTTATCGTTCGTTTTAAAGAAATAAGATTTTTTTTGTTTGAAGGAATTGGAGAATGATTTGATTTGTACTTTCTTGACTTTTCTCCAATGCTAACCCATCTTTTCCTCGGAGGTAATAATTCTGATAATTGGCTGTTGAATTTTTTCTCAAATTCATCCCCATATTTTTCATCATTTACATGATAGTTGAATCTTTGAGATTTTGTCACCAAATGTAAGACGTGTTTTTGACTTCTAGTACGTGCTAGACTGACTCTTTGAGTACACAAAAAGTTGATTATGCTTTCGCTGTTAAATTCTAATTCAAAAGATTTCATAACTAAATGGAAAGGCAGGTTCCTGTATATGGATTAAAACCACATTCTGGCAAAGATACTGACATAGCAGTTCCACAATTATTAAGTCCTCTTAGCCTGTGGAGAAGCTCTTTGTTGTGAGGATGAAATTTACAAAATGAAATCAAGAAGAATTCATTCTGCCTCGGAACCCACCTTTCGTTTATATTTAATAGAATATCCATATTTGTTAGCAAAATGTATAATAGTTCCAAAAGTTATTTTTTTGGATTTTTGATAATAGACGTCTTTTAAGAAATTCTTCGTTTGTACTTCATCAAACTTATTTTTATCAATTGCACTTATCCTTAAAAAGTATCTTTCTCCAACATCGTATGTGAAAGAGTTCGAAATGGCTAGAGCAACTTTTAACCATTCGTCATAAGATCTTGTAATTGAGTGATTCCTTTTCTCTATAAATTTAGTAATTACGCTAATGTAATATCGCTCATTTGGATTGTTTTTTCCAAAAGGATTAAATAGAATGTCACGTTTACTTTTATGAACAATCTTTTCTTTAATTTTTTGTTCTCTTGTTTTTGAAACTACGACTACATCAGTTTGTGAAATTGTGAAAGTTTTGAATTTAGTTTTAATCACTATGTTAGGATCGTGGGAGAGAAAACACAGTCTTGTTGTATCACTCCCGCTATTATCAAGCACGATATCATATTTATCTTGAAAGTATGTTTTTAATTTTTTGAACGCAGATTTATGAGATGCATCTATATCAATTATATCGAAATCAAAATTTAGTTTTACTATTCCTTTAATTCCTTTTTGTGAAGGACTTTCCCAAAATGACAATACAAATGGATCTGTTGCTAGTTTATTTTTGACAGCTAAAAGTGATGCAGAGGTTAGATCATCAATATCTAACACCATTACTTTGTTATAAGTAATAATGTTTTCTTTTAATCTTCGTTTGTCAAATGTTGCAGCAAATGTTACACAAGGCAGATTTTTTTTATGACTTGTGTATTTTTCATATTGATCATTGGCAATTAACTTTCTTAAGTTTTGTGTTTTAATTTTTAATCTTTCGCTTTTTATTATGTCTAAAGCTCGAAAAAGTGTAATGTCTCCATGAATAAGTTTCCAAGTGTTCTCTTGGAGTGAGATGTTGATGTTATTTAGATTTTCCTTGGTTGTCAATTTATTTTGTGATTTTTGCTTGCTGCTAACTAACTTATACTTACACCTTTATTTCCATAAAAACGCTATAAATCAATAAGTTAATATTTGCTATTTATGCGTGATAAATAAATTTATAAATGACTATAAACATATAGACACACATAATTTGATTAAAATAACACAGACTGCTAACAATTAGAAATGAAAAACCCTGCCAGGCACCGATTCCTCTATTGTCATCTTATGGGGTAAGAATACCTAAGATAATAAATTTGAAATTAATCACGCCTATAACGTAATAGGTTTTTGATGAACGGTAAGATATAGCAGATAATCGGTTAATATATATGAAAACGCTGTTTTCATATATACTCCACTCAAGATGGAATCTTGGCAACATGCAAGCGTAGGCGGCATAGGCGCTTATCCCTTACTTCAGACTACGCTTAATGGGTATCGTTTATCGCCGAGAGATATGCTTACCTCTTAATAAGACGCTGGGTATGCGTACTGCCCTCAGAAGTATAGGTGATGAAATAAATTCCTGATGGCAAGTGACTGATATCTAATTCATTTGCATTTCTATATGATTGCAGCATCACTCCATTAGCATTATGGACAGATACATCAGATGGAAGTGAGGCGTCTATATATACTCTGTCTATAGCAGGATTGGGATATATTCTAAAGTTGTCGTACTCTTCTGTTATGTTAGAGACTATTTCAGAAAATTCTACCTTGAATCGGTAACTGGTACTAAACTCAAAATGATAAGCTGTTGCTAAACCATATATCGCATTACCTGACAACTTAGCTTCTTCGAGCCAGCTGCCCCTGCCTGGCACAGTAATTCCTTTTTCGTTAATCTGGTTCAGATCCTTATCATACACAACTATAAATAAGCGATGATTAGCATTAAAGTTGTCAGCATTGTAGTGATCAGTACCTATAGCGATTACATTATCATCATAAGATATAAGCTTAAAAAAAGTCAACTTTATCGTATACCATTCTGCTGATGATTCATTTGTTATTTCATGACTATTCAGTGCTGCTCCATTACTATCCAGTTGCATAATCCGAGCTGAGTATTCATCTTCTCCAGGAGATCCGTTACTGCCTGCTATGTATATATTCCCAGAATGATCAGCAAGGACGTTCCTGACAAATATATCGGAAAAAGTTTTGTGCCATAGCATATCGAGATCAGAGCTGTACTTAGTTAAGTTAGAATTCGTATAGCGAAGAAATGTACCATCAGACAGAAAACAGTAATCACCATAAAGCTCAGGCAACTCTTGCATATCCACGATCAGCAATGTCTGAGAATCATAAGACAGCCTAATCCTTTTCTTGTTTTGATTCTCAGTAACAGTTGCATCTATGATAATCTTATTTTCTTCTATTGTTATCTCGTTTAAGTTATTAAATTTAAAATCTGTGCCCAAGGCAAGAAATCGATTTAATCTAACATCCTCTAACTGCTCACCTACCGATATAAAAAAATGTCTACCATGTACAGTATCTGTAGCTATTCCAAGTGTCCTACCATCATTCATCTGGCGGATAATAGTGAGGTAAGAAAACTGAGGATATGATAACGAATCTATGAGCTCACCATCAGATCCAATTAGATGTAGCATAGGGTCACCACTATATGTAATATAAGGCACATATATACCTTGGTAACCGGACACAAGAACATTGTCATTATCTAATGGGCTTATTCCATTGATATCGGTGACACCCAATAACCTATCCTGAGTAAGAATAATATCCTGAGAAATAGAAGCTATAGAAAAATTAAAAATGACTATAAGTATACCTAGCACATGTCTCATATAAGCCGCTTAAGTGAAAGTGGAATAAATTATAATAGAGGGTAGTTGTGAGACAAGGTATAGAATCTCAACACTCTGTAAATTACACATAATTCTATAGAACCACAAACTACATCATATGGGAGTGTGTAGAACAAAATGCACTTTTATATAAAATTTCCATACTTGTAGACCCCGAAGTTTGCCAATATTGCAATATCCAGATTTCTTTGCTTTTATATGTCGAGGCATGTGAGGACACCTGCCTTCCGAACAAGGTTCAGTTTCTCGGCAAAAGAAACGAGGCAAAGGTGTCCTAACATTTGCCATAACGCTAAGCAAGGTCTATCAAAGTTTGCCAATAGCTACAATGACCCCAACAAACACATCAGTGTGTAGAGTGAGTTCCACTTTTAGATAAATAATTACATATTTGAAAACTCTAAATCAAGCTATATTCCAAGGGCCTGTAACTATTTGGACATCAATTAATACAAGGTTTAGTACAAGATATTATTATACATCATACGGAATAGTTGTCCCTCAGTAATAGACTTTTGATATAATAGAAGCTATTCTCATTATAATTATTATTAGCCTTCCGAGATCTTACTATATGTATTAAGTTACATTTGCCCCTTCTTAAGATTCGCATTTACCATAATACATAAACATAAGCTATAATTCTCATGCTAGAAATACTTAATAATTGGATAACAGATCAGAGCGTAGGGATAGCTACTGCAGACATTGTAGCAAGAGGCTTACTCCTGGCGATGATTCTTATACTGAGTTTTATAGTATACTTCATTGCCAAGCACTTTATACTTAAAGGCATCGCAACCATCATAAGCAAAACGGCTACTAACTGGGACGATGTCATACTCAAGAAGAAAGTATTCAGTAGGATAGCACATCTTGCACCAGCTATCGTAATCTACTCTCTTATATCTATCCCATTCGAAGGGCACCATCTGTTGATCGCCATTATTAATGGCGCTGCATTGATCTATATGATCATTATGGTTATGCTGGCTATCGATGCATTGCTTAATGCTTTCTTAGCCATCTACAATACTTATGAGGTCTCTAATAGGATTCCCATCAAAGGTTTCATTCAGGTATTCAAAATACTTATCTACTTTACTGCTGCGATATTTGTCATTTCAATATTATTGAATAAAACGCCTTTAGTTTTATTTACAAGTTTAGGTGCTCTGACGGCGGTATTGATGTTTATATTTAAAGATTCCATTCTGGGATTCGTTGCCGGTATACAATTATCGGCTAACCGAATGGTAGCCTACGGCGACTGGATAGAGATGCCTAAGTATGGTGCCGATGGTGAGATCATCGATATCGCTCTGACGACTGTCAAAGTCCAGAACTGGGATAAGACGATAACGACAATCCCTACCTATGCATTGATATCGGAATCATTTAAGAACTGGCGTGGGATGGCAGAAGCTGATGGCCGTAGAATAAAGCGATCTATAAATATCGACATAAGTACAATACAATTCTGTACCGAGGAGATGCTCAGCAGATTCAGCAAGATCCAATATATCTCTGATTATATAGAAAGTAAAAAAACAGAAATCCAAGAATCTAATAAGCAAAAGAATATCGATGACTCCAGCATGGTCAACGGCGTAAGGATGACTAACATCGGCACCTTCCGTGCATACATTAAAGCCTACTTAGATAACCATCCTAAGATCAACAAAGACATGACATGCCTGACAAGGCAACTCGCTCCTACTGAGCATGGACTGCCTATTGAGATATATGTATTCTGCAGTGATAAAGTCTGGGCTAATTATGAAGATATCCAAGCTGATATTTTTGATCATATATTAGCTGTAGTGCCAGAATTTGACTTGAGAGTATTTCAAGATCCGAGTGGTGGGGACTTTAGGAAGTTGGTTGGCTAAGTCAAATATTTATTTCTTGGAATGGAGGTGAGCACTTAATTTAGAAGCGTACTACATCTTAACAAACTTACGTGTACCCTTACTCCTCGATTCATTCTGGAACGAAAGAAAGTAAATGCCATTAGTCAGTTCCGCAATGTCAATGTTGAATTTTAATTTCTGATGTTGCGATACACTTACAATACGACCAGAAATATCTGATATCGTTATAGTAGAACTTTCTCCATCACTAATACTTATATGAAGCACCTCAGAAGCTGGATTAGGAGAAAGCGTAAAATCAACATGCTCTACATTTGCTGTAGAAGTGGTTATTCCATCTGTGACAGCACGTAATACTCGACCATCCTCTACAGCAATAACAAGTCTGTTCTGTGAATCGAAATCTCCGTCTATGAATGTCTCAAATGATTTGTTTTTAATTTCTACCTTATCATAATCTATGGCATAATCAGATCTTACATAATGAGTGCCATCAGACTGAAGAATAAAAGCTCTATCGTTGTTGTCGGTTTGCATAAATCTACCTTGGGGAGCACGACCAACGGGTTCTATATCTAACTCAGAGATATTAGGAGAATAGTATACTGGATATGAATCCGACCCCCTACCCCATGACTCTAAACTTTTGGGATATACATATATTTCACCGCCACCATTAATAATAGAATAATAATTAAGACTTGAACTCGAGGATGTAACATCTTGTATCTTTTCAATCTTAAAATTATCGTTTACATCGATGATGTGGTATATTCCATTATCAGAATGCTTATCACCAAATAAATAAATTTTTTCATTTAACAATACAGCACTCATATTACGAGAAAGACAATGCTCAGGATTTAAAAAATACTTTTCAAAAGGTAAATTATCTACAGAAATGTAGACATGTGTTGAGACATCAAAACAATCCGAATTGCTTGTCACAACTCTATAACGTCCATTATCTAATGAAAACACTTCATTGTTGTTTGACAATAAATCCCAATAATCAACAACTCCACTTTGAGATATTTGGGCTACACTATTCGTTTTATTACTTATAATATCATCAGTACCTAAAGTAATGCTACCTTCTTCAGTAAGAGCCCACGCATTAATTCTTCTATCACGAGAGTCAAATAGTTTAACCCAACTATTACCTTCATCTTTAGATTGAAATAAAACATGCTCAGTACTCGCATAAATAATATCTTTATCAATTTTGAATTTTATGATTTCTGAATTTAGGAAAGGAAAATCATTTATTTCAATCTCGGTTCCTAATTGTCTATCAATTATCCTAAGGTGATTACTTCCTGTATACAATAAATATTTGCCATGGAAACTTAATGATTCAAACGGAGAAATTGTGTCAACAGGATTAATATTTTCTGTCAAATGTGCACCCCCCAGTTTTAATGAGAATAAAGTATCTCTTGATCTAAAATAAAAATAGTTATTAAAAATTGAACGGCCATTTAGACTTCGTCCGTTCAAATCTAAAGTTTCAAATGTTTCGCCTACATCTGCAGAATAATGCAACTCTATATCATAGCTTTTATGAAGAATAATCTGATTTGCAAAAAAACCAATGTAGTAACCTGACATAGGACCTAATCCCTCAGGCAATACTTTAGAACTAATCCAGTTAAATTCATCATCATACTTTTCTAAAAGAAATCTATTAGTTGATGACGAGGAATCTGACATTGTCGATACTAAAAAATATTGCTCATTATAAACATGCAAGTAACTAATTAGACCTTTATCTGAATACCGCTTAAATGAATCATAGGTCCTTCCTTTATCAATTGATCTAAAAATTGAATCAGTTTTTACATAGTAAGCTTCATTACCTTTTAAATGCCACCTCCCAAGTGAAAAATTTTTAGAAAACAATCTATTCCAACTACCATCTCTAAATATTAATGGATCTCTAATTATACTAGTTACACTACTTCCAATTATAGCAGATCCATCAGCCAAAAAAGAAACATAACCTGGAACAAATCCTTCCGGAAAACCATTTACTTCATCCCATAACTTCCCATTATCGATACTCTTATACAATTTAGAATTACTAATTACAAATATGCCACCATATGGTGCTATATATGCATTTCTAACATCTGTTAATGGTATTCGAGCCAGCTCCTCATATTCTATTGATTGTCCACGACAATCACTTGATAAAATCAGCTGAACTAAAAAGAAAAGAAACCAAATTGAAATTCTCATACCGACGGCTTTACATTGATCATAACAAACCCTAACACCCTAATGACAAAATAAAATGCTACTACCCCTACAACATATTAATTTATTTTCATGTGTAAAGGCAAGTATATCAACAATATGGACAGTATCCAAATTCGAAAAAAAGTATAACTTAGTTATACTACACTATCCGAAACCGATCAGGATTATCCCGCATATAACTCAACTTAGACTCGAATAAGGCCCCCATATTCTTAGCACGCAGCACAGCTTCGTCTGCTTTGGGCCCTTCAAAATTTTCACTAATTACACTCTCAAATAAAAGTAGCCACC
>ENA-ORXT01005102-ORXT01005102.1-marine-metagenome-genome-assembly--contig:-NODE-5102-length-13089-cov-3.877959_pt1 | contig 13089 bp, 15 predicted proteins | sample MGYA00237868_ERZ511482 | MGnify/ENA metagenome assembly ERZ511482 | reverse complement strand
GTCAGCTGCATTCTGAGATTTTAGTTTAGAACTTGTTCTCTTTTAATATGCCTGGGATTCTATTTATCCGCAAGTCCTTAACCTCTCATCAATTAGGGACTAACTGGGGAACAAGATAAATCGATTCGGGAATTTTCATCAAAAGTAAAATCTGTCTTTGAAGAGAATTAAGAGAACTCAATTCAACAGAACCATCAGGGTAAAGATACAAAGTTAAATCAGAAAAAGCTGCTAACAATTTTTCGGTAGTAGGATGATTCGTAGTGCGCTGGGGATTGCCTGAATAAAGTCCAGAGAGGAATTGTCCTGTTACCGCTAGTTGGCGACGAACCACAAATTCCATCAAAGTAAACAGAGTCAAGGCAATCGTGAGCAAAAACATCAGTCCTCGAATCCGTTGCTCATCCTGGAAATAAATAGGTAAAGCAGGAAGACGACCTCGTTTAAAACGATGAAAGCCTCTCTCAGGTTGCCATTGTTCCCGATAGGAATTAACAGCTTGCTCCAAAGAAAGATGCGACTCTTCAGCATTAGTCGCGTATAGTCTCCAGCCAGCAACAGATTGTTGTTCGGAGATTTTTGCCTGGCAACGTTGATAAGTCAAAGAAAAAGTTGTTTGACGAACACGACGACAAGAACGATTCCCTCCACCTCGACCAGCACCTTGATAGACCTTTTGATAGCTAATTTTCTTCTCTATCGAAGTTAAGATTTGCTCATTAACTCGATAACGTTTCAGGATACTTTCGACTTTGGTTTGTAGAGTCATTTCATCTTGCGGTGTCTTTTTCACAAGTTTTTCCAAAGCCAGTTCTGCTTTACTCAGGCGAGCAGACAAACTTTTGAGTTGACGTTGTTTTAAAGCATAGGAACAAACTACTAACCATCGCTCAGACCAACGAGACCACTGCTGCTTTTCTTTGTCCCACCAGAGACTACCTAGCGGAACTTCAAAACCTTGACCAATAGGAGATTCTGACTCTGTTTCGGAGTTGAGATAAATTTCTGACACGGTTGTTGGTGGCAAGGCAACCCATTCCAATAATAATTTCGGACGAGGCTGACACATAGCTAGAGGAAAACAGTAAATTCCTCCTTCATGATTAATTGAGGCTCGATTCTTCCAAGTTGAGCCTTTAGAATCTGCTAGAAACAAAAAGTCTTTGTGACCAATGATCTTTGCGCTCCACCAAAATTGAGTAAGTTTTCTCCCTCTGTTTCTTTTACTGGTTGATGATAAACGCTAAAACTTGTTGTATCGCTTCTAGCTTTGTCTGTTGGTAACTCATAAGCTCTGATTGTTTTTTGTCCTAATCTTAGAGCAATCTTTTCTCTTTCTTGTTCTTCTGATGTCCCGATTACACTTAATAAGTCTGCTAGACGGTCATCTGTGGCATCTTTGACTCCAATGTTCCATCCTGTTGCCATTTCTAAGGTTTTCTGATGTTTTTCTACCCAATTTTCTACTGCACACAATCGATGCTCCGACTGGCTCACGACATAAGTTAAAAATAAAACCGATAATTGACCGTAACTTAATCCTTTTCGATTTCCATGAGGTGGTGGTAACTCTTGATCGATTATTGGTGCTATATCCATTTGCTTTAGCCAATGGATAATTAGAGGTAGATCATCTGCTCGTTCTGATTTGGTTCCTTTCAAGACTTAGAAGCTCTCTTTATTCTCTCAACTTTTTTAACAGCATACATTTGAGTCGTTTTATTTGATTAAAAATATTTTATTTAGGCGAACCGTGAGTCCTGATGATAGCAATGATGGTTGGTTAACTTCTAGCGAAATTTTCGATCTTCAACTCAATGCAGACTTGGTTGTATTGAGTGCCTGTGAAACAGCACGAGGCGATGTTAAAGATGATGGAGTAATTGGTTTATCTCGCTCTTTTATTTCTGCGGGAACGCCCAGTGTAGTAGCATCTTTGTGGACTATTCCCGACGAACCAACTGCTACATTAATGAAAAGTTTTTATCAAAATATTAATCAAGAAGCAAACAAAGCTCAAGCTTTGCGGAGTGCTATGTTAGAGACGATGAAAAAGCACAAAGAGCCTTATAACTGGGCTGCTTTTAGTTTGATTGGAGAATCGAATTAAAATGCTCTTTCGACTTCTGAATCTGTCTCTTGTAATGATGGTGTTTCATTTTCTTTGTTACTAAAGCTTGGGGTGCGAGTGAAAATAAAATAGCCTGCGATCGCAGCCAAGGTTAATGACGCTATTGATAAGATTAGCTTTTTACTAATCTTGTTTTTACTATCGTTGGTATTTTGTCCTGTAGAACTATCATCAATCACGAAAGTTTCAACGGGTTGAAAACTGGCTGGCTGATTATTAGGCTTGTTTTGTAAGGCGTGAACTGCTGTTAAAGCTTCTTTGGCTGATTTGTAGCGTTGGCGAAAATCTTCAGCAATCATTTTGTTGAGGACTTTTGCCAACTGAGGATCGGTTTCAACACTATCTTGCCACTGGATTTCTCCCGTCATCGGATCGCTAGGAATTAAAGTTGGATATAAACCAGTTAAGGCTTGAATACCAATTATTCCCGCTGCATAAACGTCACTACTTAAAGTAGGCTTGCCGCTACCCTGTTCTATTGGCATATAGCCAGGAGTACCGATGGCAATTGTTCTAGCGGGGCTGTCTGTAATAGTGGTTTGAGAAATAACTTCTTTAACCGCGCCAAAATCAATCAAAACAATCTTGCGATCGCTATTACGGCGAATTAAATTATCGGGTTTTAAGTCTCGATGAATAACCTTATGCTGATGAACGAATGCTAGAGGGGTTAAAATCCCAATTAGTAAATCGATTACTTCTGCGGGGCTTGATTGCTTGTCTGATATTTCTTCTCCGACGTTTTTACCTTCAATCAATTGTTGAACGAGAAAAAAATCTTGCTCTTCTTCAAAGTGACCAAAAAGCTGGGGAATTTGGTCATGTACTCCTAATTTATATAAGGTTTGGGCTTCCTTCTCAAACAGGCGTTGAGCGATATGAAAAGTAGGATGATCTTTTGGTAGAGGAACAATTTCTGAACCACTGGTAGTTAGTGGCTTGAGGAGCTTCACCACACACAAAGGTCGATCTGGAAGATGAATGTCTTCGGCGATATATGTTTGACCAAAACCTCCACTAGCCAACTCTTTGACTATTTGGTAGTGTCCCCCAATTATTTCCTTCATCAATCATCTACCCTACACATCTTCTTACTATAAAGCCTTGTGCTTCTTTCTCAACTCGACTAAATATTAAAAAATAATAGTTTTGTTCTTGGTTTTAAATAATTGAATTGTCAAGCTTTAATACAATCTTTAGTCGGTTATCAATAATCAAAGCCTGTTTTGTACTATCTTTAAGTTCTATTAAATCTACAAATATGTATCAAAAAACTTTTAATTATGAATTTCAAATATTTATTATTAGTTATAAGTAGCTTATTATTTGTTAGCTCTGCCTGTAGCAAAGAAAACCAGGCTGATGCCACAGATGGTAGTTCGGGAGAGGTTAGATTTGAGTGCGGTACTAGCGAACTAAATGGTGAAAGTGTGCCAGCAACAGTGGTCAATAATCCTAAACTGGACAAACCCCTAACTGTTCTCTATTTCGATCCGAGTAATAATTATTTTGGTGGAGAATGGACTCCTCAAAAACGTTGTGAAGAAGTTTCTAGCCGATTTCAAGCTGTTTACGATCGCGACTCTCTAGGATACATTACTGTCGATCGCGCTCAATGGATTACGGATAAAGAGGTAAACGTTGTTTGTAGTGTCAAAAAAGAGGGTTCTAAATGCGAAGAAGACGATCTTCTGTTCACCCTGCAAACTGAGGACGATCCCAATCAAGTGTTAGAAGATTTTATGGCTTTTCGGGAAGCTCCTAGTCAAAATAAAGCTCTAACTAGGAGTGCGGAAAAACCAAGTTTTGAAGCGGGAAATCGCGTGTATTATGATTTTGCTGGCACTTTAAAAGATGCTCAGTCTACAGAAGCTACTGAAACCGAGCCTAGCTTTTAAAAGATCTAATTGACAAAAATTTCATCAATTAGGTGTTGATATTTATCTCTAACTTGGGGACGTTTGACTTTAAATGTCTGAGTCATAGTCCCGTTAGCTTGAGAAAAAGGTTCGGTAATAAAGCGAAAATCAGAAATGCGATCGTCACTTTTGTATCCAGGGCGGTTTTGGACTTCGCGAGTTAATTCTCGACGATATAAATCAATAACTGCCTTGTTGTTCAAATCGCTTCTGGCAACTTCTTCTGAGGTGCCTTGGGGGGTAGGTAATTTCAGGTCTAGTTTTTGTTCTGTAACCCACTGTTGCAAGATTTCTAAGTTAGGGACAATTAATGCGCCTAAGGCTCGCTGATCTTGTCCTACCAACATAATTTGCTCAATATAGACGCTTCTGGTGCAAGCATCTTCGATGGGTTGGGGTTCGATATTTTCGCCGTTAGTCAGAACGATTGTATCTTTGGCTCTACCTGTTAGTACCAAATCGTTATAGGGCGTTACCCAGCCTAAGTCTCCACTATCAAACCAGCCATCAGAATCGATCGCTTTGGCTGTAGCTTCAGGGTTATTATAATAGCCCTGCATTAACGAATCACCCTTAATTAAGACTAGTCCTCTTTCTCCTTGGGGTAGAGGTTGGCGAGTTTCAGGATGAACAATTTTAATTTCTATTTTAGGTAAGGGTTTGCCTGCCGATCCCCTAACGTTGTGTTTGGGAGTTCGAGCGTTGGTGATGGGAGAAGTTTCCGATAGTCCATAACCGACAAAAACATCAACACCAATAGTTTGGTAAAAGTCATCGAGATATTTTGCCAGAGATCCGCCTCCACTACAGACTGCTTTAATATTGCCAATACCATCGCGAATTTTACGATAGACCAATTTGTCGGCTAGAGCATGAACGGGATATAGCGATCCTGCTTTAAGATCCCCAAGCGATCGCTGTCTAGCAGAAGCATTAAAATGTTCTAAGCTGGTATTATCGGCAATTCGTTTAGCAGTGATATATTTTTCGGACTGCTTGAGGAAAAATTTAACTAGCTTTTGCTGTGATTTTGACTGTCCGCTTAATAGCTTTTGCACTCCATCATACAATGACTCCCAGAGACGGGGAACACCTACCATATAGACGGGCTGAAACTCTTTTAGATCTTGCTTAAAATAGCGAATAGAAGTATATATTTGCGTACCACCGTGAGCTAAAAAGAAGTATTCTGCTGCTCTTTCATAAGCGTGCCAGCTAGGGAGAATTGATAGTAAGACATCTCCTGCTTGGGGTTGAAAAACAGTTTTAACGTAATTTACCTGATGTAAAAGATTGCCATGACTAAGCATTACTCCCTTGGGTTTTCCTGTTGTCCCAGAAGTATATAGCAGAGTGGCTAGGGTATCTTTGGTTTGTTCTACAGGTTGCAAAGAGCTATTGCTTCCTAATTCCATTAACTGTTTAAAATTAACAGTCTTGATTGATGCCTCTTCTGGTGGCGTTTCGTCGCTCAAGAGAATAATTAATTCTATTGGTAAATTGGCTGATTCTAAACTAAGTTTAGTTAAAGTTTTGAGGTCTTCGACAACTAAGCTAGTACTGTCGCTATTCTCTAAAATATAGAGCAATTCTTGCTGCTCTGCCCCCGAAGAACGCACTACGTCTGCTGCACCTGCGGTCATAATTCCCTGGTCGGCAACAAACCAGCGAGGACTATTATCCGCAAACAACGCCACCTTATTCTGAGATTGAATGCCTAACGTTTGTAAGCCAGTAGCAAACTGTTGAATTTTATTAAATAGATCCTGATAACTAATTTCTACCTGTGGCTTTGAGTGGGGATCTTTAAGAGCAATAGTGTCGCCAAACTTTTGGGCTGCTATCTGCCAAATTGCGGGTAAAGACTCAAGATTAATATAGTCAAAAGCTATTTCGCTCTGTGTTGTATTCATAGTTGATTATCATTTATTTTTTTATCCTCGGAATAAACAAATGATAATCAGTAACAAACTAATATATGAGCCTCAAGTGGACAATTTAATATTTGTATCTTTAAAATTTAAAGCTCAAAGACCCTTATTATGACCCTGTTCGTTTCTGCTTAATTTTTTTTGGCGATCGCAAACCATAGTGTAGAACTTAATATTTAGCTGGTTATTAGCTTGGGTGGAGGGACAAACACAATGAGCTAATATCATCGAAGTTATAGCCACAGGAAAAGCAGTTTATTCAATGAATTTTCTGGTGATTGATGAAACAAGTCAATTTGATCGAAGATGCCGCTACGCCTATCCTTTAGGGTTTCAGTCTCGAAGAGTGCATATAGTTAGTCGTTATTTTTTTGGTTAATCTTTTTTGAGACAATGAATACACCGATAAACCAAATTATTGGTATAAGAAACAGTAGTGTATATCGCAAACTACTAGGCAAGCATCCTGTTGATTTGTCAAAATCGTCTATCCAGTCCAAATCTCTAACACCTCCTACCGAACAGTCCGATAGAAAAACGTATGTTTGAATATAAACAAGAAGGAAAGTTAAAAAAGCTAAAAGAATAAAACGCGTCATAGATTTAACTTAATCCGATATTTAAGTAATCACGGTTATTAGGCTTGACTGGCAATAGCTACTAAGACACTAGCTAAAATCAATAAAGCGATCGCAATCAAACCTCGATAGTGATAAAGCCAGTTTTTGATCTCTATCCATCCTTGAGTGCTAGCAGGAGTCGTTGCTGTTGACACTAGGGGAGTTGCCGCATCATGAAAGAGGGTACAGCTTTTGGCATGAGGACGTTGGGGAAAATTACAGGTATTGTCTTGATGGTAAATACAGCGATCGCATAAACTACTGTCATCGACCGACTGATACAAGGGGATACCAGGATGACCAAAAGCTTTCAAAGGATTATTACAGTTGGGACATATTAATGCCTGAGAATCTACAGGCTGTTTACATCTAGAACAATCAACCATGTTTGAAGAACGAGGTATGAGGAAACAAGTTATTGGTTGTTGGGAAATTTGCGGATTTGGAATTCTTTGCTTTCAATCATTTTATATTTAATGTCCATTTTGCCCATAACTGTTGAGAATTTTTGCTCAATAGCAACTAAATCGTTCATTGGAATTGACTTCCACTGTTCGCGAGTTTGCCAGCGAATTGTGAAAATAACGCTGTCGGGTGCATTTGGTTCAATCCACACTTCTTTACCCAAAAAACCAGGATAGGTAGAGAGACTTGCTGTCCAAATCGCCTCATCCTGCTGGACAAACTGTTCTCGTCTTGCTGAATCTACAGTAAACTTAAGCCATTCTATAACCATTTAATTTTACAAAGAAAAATTTTACAAAAAAATTAATACTATCTGTGGTTCGTTATTCTACGATCTAATAACATGGTAAGTAAATTTGAGGAAATATAGGAAATGGATAATAACGACTGGCTAAAACAATTGTTAATGGTAGGAGTTGGTACTACCTCTTTAGTAGCAGAAAAAATCAAGGAAGTGAGCGATGAGTGGGTCAAGGAAGGCAAGATAAACCCTGAGCAAGCCAAATCTTTTGTTGATGACCTGATGTCTCAGCTAAATACTGAGTCAGATGGAGTTCAAAAGCAGGTAGAAAGGCAAATGAAAAACATGCTGCAAGATTTGGGAGTACCGCGTCAAGCAGAAATGGATGAGCTTCGCGGAAGAATAGATCGTTTAGAACGTCAAATTAGAGATTTGGAAAATAAGAATTGGCGTTAAGTACTTCCAACAGCCAGATAATTCCTAGCGGACACAATTGTTTCAATAAGATACTATTGAGATTGTTGACTTCGATATACACGAATTAGTTTGATGGATAATTTAATTAAGAAGAGCTGACTTGATCGCGATAAAACCATTTTAAAGCGAGAACTTTAGGATTTTTTTTGATAAATATCAACAAGATTACTTTTTTTCATAAAGCTTTTGATTTCTAGTATGGCGATTTTGAAGAAAGCTTTAATTCTCCGTAAATGGCAAATTGACAATTGATAGTTAATCGTCGAACATTAATAATTCTTGTCAGTTATAAAAGTTTGCTTTTTTCGATTTAAGACATTTAATTCATTCCCCCAAAAGAACGAATCTGTGATTACATTAACTTTATTACATCCTCTCCAACCAGTACCCATCCAAAGCTGGACTTTTCGTGATGAACCGAGCATCAAAATTGGTCGTGCGACTAACAATGAGGTTGTTCTATATAGTGCCGTAGTATCTCGTCATCATGTTGAAATCAGAAAATCGGGAGAACACGAATGGGAAGTAGTGAATGTTGGCTCTAATGGTACCTATATCGACGGTAAGCGTGTCGAACAGACTAAGGCAGTGGATGGTATGATCTTTCGCCTAGCCAGTTCAGGTCCAAAAATTTCGATTAAGATTGAAGCTGAATCTGTTGGAGACCAGTCCAATTCTGCTGGAGAACAGCCTAGATCTAAAAGACAGCCTAAAGGTTCAAAAGATACCTTAATTAGTTAACAGTAGATATATATATTTAATATATTTAATATATTAAATATTTCTATGTTTAGGGTGTTTCGGCGATCATTTGCTCGATCTGGGCTAAATCTAAAGAAGGATGATCGTCTGATTTAGCTGCCGTCAACCACAATAAATACTCTACATTACCAGCGGGGCCTTTAATGGGGGAAGTAGTTAAACCTCGATATTGCCATCCTAGGGACTCGGCGGTAAGCCACACTTGCATAATTGCCGAAGCTCGATCATCCATGTTACGGACTACACCTTTTTTGCCAACGCGATCGCGACCCACTTCAAATTGGGGTTTGACTAATAAGATTGCTTCTTTGGGAAACGTTAATAAGTTCCAAAAAGATTCGAGTACCTTGGTTAAAGAGATAAAAGATACGTCCATCACCCCCAAGTCAGCTAATGTTTTTTCACCGTACAAATCTTGGGGTGTTAAGTGTCTTATATTAGTTCTTTCTCTTAAGATAACGCGATCGCTTTGGCGGATAGTCCAGGCTACCTGTCCATACCCTACATCCACGCCATAGACTAGCTTTGCCCCCGATTGTAATAGGCAGTCCGTAAAACCACCCGTAGAAATCCCTCCGTCAAGGCAAATTCTATCTTCTACCTTGATGTCAAACTCTTGCAATGCTTGAATCAGCTTTTTTCCTCCACGAGATACGTAGGGAGGTTTCTCTTTGACTTTTACCTGAGCATCAGTTTTAACTTCTGTGCCTGGCTTATCAATAGTTTCTTCGTTAACCTTGACTTTTCCCGCCCTGATTAAACTTTGCGCCAAAGCGCGAGAATCACAAAGTTCAAGACTTACCAAAAGTTTGTCTAGTCGCTGTTTTGCCAATCTTTAACTTACTCAATTGTTTGCTCTTAGTTTACCTTAATCAATAATATGCTAAACCAAGAATTATTTTATTAGAGATTTTAAACCAATCTATATATGCTAAATATACTGCTTTAGCAAGATGCATTTGAGGATAGATTACGATTTAATATGTCTCATAGAAAAATTTTTTACATATTGAATTCTAATTAAGCTTATGTTTAGAGGTAATCAGATTAAAACGGCTGCTTTGTTGGGACTATTGAGTGGCATATTGGTTTTTGGCGGTTACTGGGCAACTGGTACCGAACAAGGGGCAATTATTGGTTTAATTTTCGCTGCTATCAGTAGTTTTGGTTCATGGTTTTATTCGGATAAGGCTGCCTTAGCTGCATATAAGGCTCAACCTATCACTAAAGAGCAAATGCCAGAGCTATACGATTTGGTTGCCAACCTGACTCAAAAAGCAGATTTACGTATGCCCAAGCTATATGTTGTTCCCACCCAAACCCCCAATGCTTTTGCTACGGGGAGAAATCCCAATCATGCTGCGGTGGCTGTAACTCAAGGCATTATGCAAATATTGAATAAAGAAGAGTTGGCAGGAGTGATTGCTCACGAACTAACTCATATTAAAAACCGCGATACTCTTACTCAGGCAGTGGCAGGTACTATTGGCGGTGCGGTTACTTTTCTCGGTAGAATGCTAACGTTTGGTACAATGTATGGCCCAGTCAATCGTGACAACAAACAAGGTGGAAATCCTCTGGGAGTTTTAATTTTAGCCGTTCTAGCACCTATTTCTGCATCTTTAATACAAATGGCAATTTCCCGTACTCGTGAATTTTCAGCCGATCTTGGTGCAGCAGAAATCACAGGTAATCCTTTAGCCTTGGCTAGCGCGTTACAAAAGCTTGAATCTATTGGTCAAAAAGTACCAATGAATGGCAATCCTGCATTTGAACCTATATTGATTATAAACCCTCTTTCTATAGGAGGTTTACAGTCTCTATTTCGTACCCACCCGTCTACGGAAGAAAGGGTTCGTCAGTTACAAGAGATAGCGAAACAGCAGCAAAATTACACCTCCTTTGCTCTTAACTAAATTATCAAAAACGTGAAAGCTTTCACTATAAAAATGATATCAAGAGGCTCTATTTAATGCCGACATCAATGCTTGCTGTCCTGTAGTTTGATAAACTTCTTTTAAATATTGTTCTACAACTTCTGCTTCTTTTGGGGGTAATGGCATCTTGCCCAAAATATCCAAGACTGTTTTTTGTTCTGAGGGAGGAACAATTGCTACCAAGCTAGACTCTAGAGGTTCGTCATACTGCCAAAAACCTTTAGCAGTTTTAGCCGTATCGTCTCCAGAAGTAGCAACAAGATCGATAATAGCTCTAGATCCCGATTTAACAGCTGGATTGGCTACTGCTGTCTGACTGCGAATTTGCCGTAGACGTTCGATGATTTGATTTTTGGTTCGCCCTCGTAGCTGAAAAATAATAAACGGATCTTCACTAAAGCGATCGCCTAACTGATAGTATACTGCTGCAATATGTTTGCAGGGATTGGCTTTATCTGGGCAACTACAGCGCGATCGCACCTCGTTTAAGGTAAAAGGGAATAAACTCAAACCACTTTGGGTAAATACTGCTTCAATGCTTTCGGGCATTTCTCCCGCTAACAGTTGAGCCGAGAACACTGCCTTCTCTGCCATTTTGGCGATCGCAAAATTCCAGTCTTCTTTACTAAAGGAGTCGAGAGATATTGATACACGATAGGGTTCAGCATCACTGCCTTGTACCGTAGCTTTGGCTTTGGAGTCGGCAAAGTTGATGGTTAGTACATTTCCTTCCCTAGCGTAGCTGCGTCCTCTTTCTAAACGTTTTTTAAAGCGATAGGAGTTTAATAGATCTAACCATCTTTCTACCCACCATTCTTGTTTTTCTACTTCAAAGTTGCTCATTGTTCTTTTAGCTGTTAGCTGTTAGCTATTAGCTATTAGCTATTTCAAAGATCATACTACTATCGAGGTGATAGATTTTAATTTCTAATTTCAGTTTCTAGCTTTATAAAAAGTTTCGAGACTATCGCGATCGCCAACAAAACGCCAATGCCAAGGTTCATAACTAACTCCCTGCTCGTTATTAGGAGGAAAAGATAGTTCAAAGCTATATTTCAAAGCATTTTTCTCAAGCCAAGCAAAGGCAGCGGTTTGGGCAAAGCTGGTTTCTAAATTAGTAGCAGGGGCATCACCATCTCCAAGATCAACCGCGTATCCTGTATGATGTTCGCTATAGCCAGGTGGCGCGCTTACTTCGGCTCTCTTGGCAGCATCTTGGACTCTTTGTTCCTTAACGCCAAAGAAAAGCTGTTCTTGAGCTTGGGCGGTACGAAAAGCGGAAATTGCTTCTAATTTAACTCCTTCTGCTCTAGCATCTGCCTGCATTTGCTGAAATTTACGTGCAGCAGTCGAACGCAGACTCAGTCTGCCATCAGCAGTGATAGCTTCTAAAGATGACTGGGGTGCAACATCGTAAGGTAAATGTCCTAATAAATCTCCTTTGCTTGGTTTTGCTTTGGCTGCTTGAGGCGGTGCTACTTTTGTGGGCTGATTTTGATTTGCTTTAATTTTTGGTTTTGGGAGTAATGATTTGGCTGTAGGCTCAACTACCTTTGGGGCAGATTTGGGACTGGGAGATAGGAAAAACATTGATAATAAACCCGCCATGCCAAGACAAAACACTATGCCAAAAATTAGAGGCAAAGATGAAGCTAAAGCAGATTTTTGGGGTAGTTCAATGTTTTCTCTTATTGCCTCTGGAATTTCAATCTCATCCATAATATAGTCAACAACTATAACTTTATTGATCGGCTATTGGTCTTTGTGCCACATTATCCTTTTGAGCAGCTAAACAAACAGCTTTTGCCACTGCGGTAGCTACTCGCTTATCAAAAACAGAAGGAATAATATGCTCTCGGTCTAAATCGGCATCATCAACTAAATTAGAGATTGCCTTAGCAGCTTCAAGGTACATATTAGTCGTAATTGCCGAGGCTCGACAATCTAATGCGCCACGGAAAACTCCAGGAAAGGCTAACACATTATTTATTTGATTGGGATAATCACTACGCCCTGTTGCCATAACTGCTACGTCGTCGTAGACTAATTCGGGCTGAATTTCGGGAATCGGATTTGCCATAGCAAAAACAATTTGTTGTTCTGCCATTGCATGTACCATTTCTGGAGTGACAACTCCTGGCGCACTCACCCCTAAAAATACATCTGCATCCTTCATGGCATCAGCCAAGTTACCGCTCTCTTTTACGGCAAATTCTTGCTTATTGGAGTTTAAATCATCTCTTTGCTGGGAAATAATTCCTTTTGAGTCACAAAGCACAATATCAGTTACCCCCGCTTTTTTTAAGAGCAAAGCGATCGCAATTCCCGCAGCCCCTGCACCATTAATAACAATTTTAATTTCACCTATTTCTTTACCAATCAATTTAAGCGCATTATACAAGGCTGCCAGCACAACGATGGCAGTGCCATGCTGATCGTCATGAAAGACAGGAATATCAAGCTCTTCCCTCAATCTCTGCTCAATTTCAAAACAACGAGGTGCGGTGATATCTTCTAGGTTTACTCCGCCAAAGACAGGAGCAATTTGCTTGACAACTTTAATTATTTCTTCCGTATCTTGAAGATCGGAAGAGCACACGTCTGAA